>Ga0268246_10000512_pt1 | contig 16166 bp, 14 predicted proteins | sample AgamicOrSfe_FD_200242 | JGI IMG/M metagenome (GOLD analysis project Ga0268246, IMG submission 200242) | Agave microbial communities from Guanajuato, Mexico - Or.Sf.e (v2) (version 2) | ecosystem: Host-associated > Plants > Phyllosphere > Phylloplane/Leaf | place: Guanajuato, Mexico | collected...
GTCCCCGCCCACCCTGCCCCAACCCAAAATCCTGCGCCGCAAACTCCATCCCACCAGCATCCGCATAACAGCTCTCCAGCCCCATATCCAACGGACTGACCTGGTCCTGACTGGCTGTAGGGTCTTGCGTCAGCCATTGGCGGACTTCCTCGTCTTTGTAGGATGATTGGGCTTGTGTGAGATAGCCTGCTGTGTTGGATGAGGTGGGGTACGCATTGGCGTTCATTTGCGCGCTCATGTTGAGGGATTGTTGGAGTTGGGCTTGAGACAGGGACATCGACTGTTGTTGTTGCTGCTGTTGCTCAACAGTGATGGGCATGCCGAGGCTGGGCTGGGCAGCGAGGTTCATGGTCATATTCTCTGTGGGCAACAGAGCAGGCGCGTCGCTGGACACATCAATGTACGAGCCGAAATCCGCATCAAAAGCATCCGTTGTAAGGTCAGGAATCAGGTTCGGCATCTCCCAGCCAACAGGCATACCAGCGGCGAATGCATTCGGGTCGAAAGAAAAATCCGATCGAGCACCAGACATCTCCTCTGCTTCGGAGGTTGTGCCAGAGGTGGAGCGAGAGAGTGGACCGCTGGTGATGTGATCGACACTTTGTTCTGATGGGGCGATACCGACTTGGGCAAACATTGGATCATTGACGTCGAAGTCGAATGTGCCGACGTCGTCCCAGGCGGGCCAGGTTGAGTCACCACGATCGAGGGCGTCTTGCGGAGTGATCACGTCGCGAGTCGGCATGTCTTGAGCCTGGAAATTGTCGAGTGTGAACATCGAGAAGTCGTTCAAGGAGTATCTGTGTGGATTTGCAGGCGAAAGTGCGCTGTATAGGAATGGCGAGTCTGCCGGAACAGCCAAGTTGGGATAAGGGAGTTTGGGCTCGGCCGTCTGCACAGGAGGCGGTCTTGGTCGACTGCGAGGAGTGGGCATGCTCTCTCCGGAGAATGACAACTCCTGAGAGAGTGGCGATGTGCTACGGTGTTTGATTTGTTGTTGTTGTCCTTCACTGTACTGTGCCGATGAGTAGTTTTCGATGACGTGCTCTTCGGATGTTGCGTCTGATCCTGAAGACATTGGTCTGGATCTCGGAAGAGTGTAAGGTTGACCATGCTCATGTGCGGCGTGGTTCAGCCTGTGTAGTGGTGGATGATAATGGTGTTGAGAATTGGTTCTCAGGCGATGAACGGCACTCTCTGAACGATGAGTGTGTATAATTGGCTTGCCATGGCTTGCGGAGCGCTGAAGAGGTGCCAGCACATCTTCAGCGTCTGACAGCTCTCTCTTAAGCGCACAAGTGCATTTCGTGCCAGCCATACAATGACAGCTTGCCTCATCTGATAGTGAGTCAGTAAAGTTCAAGATAGGATCATCACACAACATACCTGCTGAGGCTTCATCCTCTAGCGTAATATTTTTGGAACCTTGTTCACCACAGTCACATTTGACGTGGCTCGCTCGAACTTTGCGAAGCCCACGGCAGTGTTGGCATTGGGAGACAGGACGTCCTTTCTTGTTTACGTGGTTTAATTTACGGTCTGTGATTCTGTCAGCTACGAAACCTGGGCGCAATCCTATATCTTAGCGAACATACCTTTATGGGTGCAACTGCTCACACGGTGACCTCGTATGCAGGCATCGCAGGCGAACTTTTCTCCGTCTTTGACGATCATGGCTACGAATGCTCTGATGGTAGTACGATAGTAGTTTTCCGAGGCTATTTGTGTGTGTATTTGTTCTTTTGGTGGAATCTTATTTCAATGTAGACTCCGATGGGCGAAGGCTTGGCAGGCACCGTCTGGATAAACAAGCGGATGTCGTCGAGGATTGCCGGGAGAGGTTGACAATTTTGATGTGACTGATGGGGTGTGAACCTGGATTCACTAGCTGGCTGGTTGATCTGATCTTATTCCCGTAGGAATCAGGCCGGGGGCGTAATGTTATTGAATCTGGAGAGTCATGATGGCAGGTTTTCGACGGTCTGATAGGGTGGTTGTGATGATGGCGGCGGCACCCAAAGAGAGGGTGGTTGTGACTCGAGAAGAGTGTTCCTGTAAGGTGTGCCTAGAGGTGGCAAGGAGAGGAGATGTTGGGCTTAAGCCGTCGCGTATTGCACCAAGTGGTGCTGTCCAGAAGGACGCTACACTGATATTCTTGCTGACGAACAAAATCGCGCGTTTGTACGATATATCACCAAAGCTTGATGACTTTGACTGAGGAGTGTATCCAGATGTGAGCGGTGAAGGATGTGTTGTGTGTGCGATCGAGTGAAGGTGAAGTCGGACTTAATCCGAAGTCTTTACTCCATCCGGGTAAGTGCCAACCTCCAACCCGTGCCTGCCCTGTAAACGTCCCCCATCAAACTTTGTCGTCCCGTCGACGCATCTGGTGCATTTGTCACCCCACCATGCCTTATGTGATTGATCAAACACCTGCCAGACATCATTTTCGCCGCATCTCACGCACGACAATCTGAAACAGTAAGGACTGTGAAACACACACGAACGCAGGGCACCGGGAAGGAAGATCAAAACGTTGCCAAGAGATTGCTCCCTCGATGCACAGACCCTGTATCAAAAGGTTAGACGAGACATGAGTCACATCTCAAGCGGCACTGAAGCCGTAGGAAGAGCACTGTAGATCGTCCTGTTCTCTTCTGTACTACCTTTCGTCCCTAAGCATTGATGTTGCGTGTAATCTTCCGAGCAAAGTAGGTTGATACGGCATTCTTCAGCATTGCTTCGGGAAGTCGCTACAGAGTACGACGACATTGTGCCCAGACGAAGCTATACCTCTGCAGATTCATAGTATATATCGCCACAGAATCGACTGGTACTGGCACAATCTATTGAGCAAATGGAGCCAACAAGGTCGGCGGGAGACATCCATAGTAATCTACTTACTATAGCTATGTGCTCCACCGGGATTATACTTTGCGGGAGAGTAGGAGCAAAGGCATCTCATACGATCGTTTTCAGCGCTACTCTGCATTGTGCTCGCCTACTCAATCTACAGCTTACTCTTCGCCATCTTCTTCTCCGCTATCTTCATAATAGCCCTTCCATTACTCAACACCACCTTCCCACCATCAACCCTAACGATAAACCTGACATCCTCAAACCCACCCTCCTGCTTCTCCCCCGTCTTCCACATCTCAAAGATGAGCTTATCCCCAGGCTTGACTGGCGCCGCAAATCTCGCCTGAAACTCCTTCAAATTCGCCGGATCACTACCACCCAGCTCCCTCAACACCGCATGTGCCGCAGCATTCCAGCTGAACAGTCCATGCATGATAGCCCCACCAAAGCCCATCTGCTTCCCAGGCTCCGGCGTCGCGTGCAGCGGGTTGTAGTCTCCATTCAATCTGTACAGATGCGCGGTCTCGGGGCCCGTCTGCAACTCGAACGTAGCATCCGGCTTCTTTCCCTTGGGCGGGTCATACGACGGTGCCTTGTCCCCCTTAGGTCCACCCCAGCCTCCTTGCCCAACGTAGAACGCGCTTCCCACAATCCTTGTATACACTTCGCCATTGCTTGCATCGACGATATTCTGTTCCGTTTCGACCACAGTCCCAGGCTTGCCTTTGTCGTACACCCCGAGGACTTTGCTTCTGAGCTCGAACTTGCGGCCTTCGGAGCTGACGGGAAGTGGTTTGCGGAACTCGATCGCTCGTTGGCCGTCGACGACGCGGACGGGATCGAGTTTCGGGATGCCGGGGATCGGGGTTGATTCTGAGCGTTTGTAGAAGTCGATGGTGTCTTGGTCGGTTTGCTTGAAGGGGAGGATGATGCTGTAGGTGGGGAAGACTTGGAATTTGGGGTGGAGTTCCTGGGGGAAATGGTTAGCTTGGATGCGTGGGAGGGAGGGAGCTGGCTTACGTAGAGGAAGTGAAGCTCATCGACTGTGCAGCCGATGCTGTAGGCGAAGAGGAGGGCGTCGCGCTTCAGCCAGGACACTTCCACGGTGGGATATTCGAAGCCGGCTCCTGGTGTGCTCATCTTGATATTTTATCGGGGTTGTGGTGATTCGCTATCTGCTACTCGATATCTTGAACCTCAATAACATGCAAGCGTCGACAACAAGTACACCTAAGACTGGTGACACTAGAGGATGACAATGCGGAGGTGGTCATGTGGGACGGGCCGAGGCCCGAGGTTGTGCCATGCTCAGGCGCTAGGGGGAATACCACGTGACGCTGATAGTGTGAAAGACTGCCAGTACTGCTAGTAGTAAGGACAGTGTAACTGATATCCATTGTGATAAATAATGCATGGAGCACCTACACTCATCTGTCTTGGAGTAGCGACTCTCGATCTGTACCCACGTTCACCAGCTCAACCCCACGGCCTAGTCACTCCCTTACACAACCGTACCCACACCCACCAGACCCATGATCTTCCTGTTCTTCTTCACCAGCACCGCCATCTGCTTATCGAACTTCTCACACTCCTTCTTCTTCTGCTGATATTCTCGCTCGATCTCAGCCGCCCTCTTCGCCTCATACGCTTCGGTGTCAAACCTCTGATCCTGAAGCTGAGGCTGTGCCTGTACCTGCGCCTGGCCCTGCTGCACACGATCCTCGATCTGAGCCTGACCACTCCCAACCTGTCCCATACTGCTCGCAATGCCAGCAGCAACCTGCACAACGCCCTGAACAGCCTTGTGAAATGCCTGCTTGATCTTTTTGTGGTCAGCCGATGATGGTGCATTGGAGGAGTTTGGGCCAAATACATCAGCATCGGGGTTCTCGGCAATCTGCCTGGCCTTCTCGGCGAGATACTCCATGTGTTCGGCGTGCATCTGGATGACGCGATCATTTGCTTCGCGGACAGAGGCCTGTTCTGCGTCTGTACGTTCAGGCCATGTTGGTGGAAGAACCCTCCTAGACACCATCCGATTGGCAAGTCTTGCTTCGCTGACGTGCACAGGGGCAACGGTGGATGCGGATACCGAAGGCACTGGAGTTGGCAGGATGTACTGGTTGAGGAAGCGAAGGGCGTCATCGCCGTAGACAGCTTGCACGTCCGGGTTGGGGATAGGCTGGGTAGTGGCGGCCACTGGCGCCGGCTTCGGCGGTTGAAGCATTTGCGCTCCAGCTTCTAGAAGAATATTGTCGACGAGGTACTGCATATCAATTGTCGAGCTCTTGTGGGTATATTTATAAGGCGGCTTGGTGGCTGCTGTAGAAGCTTCCAATTCGAGATATCGGTCCTCCTGTTCCTTAGATAGTGCACGCAGTGCTTTGCGCGACGGAGTGAGCATTACGCGGGAGAATGTACGACCGCCGTCACCTCCACGACGCACTGCCTCGCCAGCGTCAAGCTTAGCCAGCTCAGCTTTCGTCAGTGCGGTGGTATGGCTAATGTCAGAGAGATCAGCTCCAGTAACATCATATTTGAAATCGAATGAAGGCAGCGTCTTGAAGAAATTCAACAGTTCGGGCTGGATCTCGCCTGCTGCTTCGAGCCCCGCCAGCAGCGAAGCCTGGAAAGAAGGCGGAGATTTTGGTGTCACAGGTGACATCCTCTGAGGGGGTGGCGTAGGCTCAGCAGCCTTCGCCGTCGGCATAGGATCTACACGAGGCGGAGGTGTAACGGGGCGAACCTCGGCAACCTCAGGTGCAGGAACTGGTGCTGCAGGCTTCGCTTTTGTAGATGCCTGATCTTTGTGTAGTTCGTGATTGGCTACCGGAGCTGGTGGTTCCACGCTCGCTGCCTTAGGTTTGGGTGAAGGTGGACGACTTGGACCTGGTGTGGAGGTAGCCGTCCCAGCTGCCGGGGGAGCCTTTTTAGCTTTTTTCTTTCGTCCCATAATTGGCTCTTGGACAACAGCCTCGACTGGCATTGCTTCGACCTGAATTTCGGTACTCTTCTTCTCCTCTGCCTTCGCACGCTCTTGTCTATCTTTCTTCACCTGGCTCTTTGTTTTGGATCGGACTGGTGCTGATCCGACGCGATTAATGCCAGGAGGAGGGGAATCCGCCCTTGAGATACTATCCGCATCGGTCATGACAGAGACTGTATCAGAGATGCGTTCACTGACAGGAGTGCCAGGTATGTCGAGCGAAATGACGCTTCCTTGTCGTGAAGGTTGCTTGCTTCCGGCTGGAGTTGGGCGACTGATTGGTGTCGATGCCTTCAGCTCGGTGATAGCAGGGACCAAGGGTGGGGTGTCCGTTTTAGGTGTGGGTGTTGTCGTTGCAAGCACTCGAATAGTCCTGGGTTGCGTTGTGCGTCTTACAGGCGTTTCCGCCACGCTTGTACTTGGTGTGGCAGGTCTTGAAATCGTTGATGGTGTTCCAGTCATGTCTCGTGATGGTTGTTGTGATGGAGTGCTAGGCTTGCTGACAGCAATTGAAGGGGTCGGACTGTGTTTCCCGGTCGTCACGCTGGAGCTGGCGAGCTCCTCATTTACCGCAGCAAGATCAACCTTAGTAGGAGGTTGAGCTCGTTCTGTAGTATCCACTCGAGCGACTGGCTCAACTACTTTCTCCGGCTCAGGTTTAGTGACCGTGGGAGTCTTCTCGACGTCGGAGTTCTTGACCACCGAAATGTTCTCTTTGTTACGGTCTTCTTTCTGCATCCTTGCTAGTGCTCGTTCCGCAGCTTTTTCAGCCTTGGTCTGTCTACTAGCAGAAACGACTACACTCGGTGTAGGCAGCGCTGGGAATGATGTCGTGTCAATAGTACTGAGTACAGGCTGAACTGGGGGCAGCTCAGCGGCAGGTCCACTGGATGGTTCTCGCGGCACTACATCTTGAGCTGACCCTGCCTTCACAGGTGAAGGACTTTGCCACTCAGACTTTTGACGCTCAGATTTCGGTGCTTTAGTCGGCGTGACACCTAGTCCATAGAAGGCTGGCACCTTTCGACCCGATGCTTCATCAGGAATTGCTGGGCCGTCTTGAAACGAGGCAAAACTCGGGGCAGTCGAAGATGGTGCAAGGCCGGGAGGGATCGATGGTGTTGATCGTCTTGAAAACTCGTCAGGTCTAGAGAATACAAATGAGGATGATCTGCTTGGTCCGAAGAATGGATCCTCGTGTAGTGGTGTCAGTGCATCTTGCGATCTATCTGTCACTGCAAAAGTCAGCATATTTCGTAACAGTGTAAACATCAGACGATGGGATGTGGTACAAGGGGACGAGGAAGGCAGGTCACACAGAACTAGAGACGGGACGATGCATGCGGGGCCTACGGTGACCTCCAGGAACTCAAAGTTGTCTTCGTCACAGCCATCTATTGAAATCGATCTATCTGACCAAAGATCATTAACAATCATATCTCCTTCTCTCGATATGGGCTAACGTACATGATGATGGCCATGACGAAGACAATATGAGCTGAGAAACAACGCGCACAGTCACACGATCGTGCGACTGTGTGACATGTCAAAGCTCAAGATCCTGGCGTGGCCCCACTTCCTGGTCTAGCATTCTCCGTCGCTCGAAGTATTGCAAGAGATGATGATCCTCCTCTTTTTCGTCTCTCAATGTCCCGTCCTATGCGCCAGACCTCGCCCAAATGTTATAAAGGTCAAAAGAACATGTCCATCGTAAATGTGCTGGGATGCAATGTGGCACATATCACCAGCGGCTGTAGCTGTTGCTACCATAAATCACGGAATTTAACCCACCTTGTCCTTGGCCGGGAGCGCCATATAGTCCTTGACTTCCAGCTGATGTCTGTCTCATGCGTGCTTGTAGTATACTAGAATCCGTGAGGTCGGCTGCGGACATATACGTCAGTCAATGCTAAACGTCCTTGGCAAGCACTACTTACGTCGGGCGTTTTCAGGTGTCTCACCGCTACCTGTGCTGCCACCTCGAGTGCGAAGCAGATCGCGCATCATGTCGTCATTTGCAGTGCGACCAGCAGAGTTAACACCATAGCCTAGACCAGCAGTGGCGAATCCATGACCCTGACCGAACATGCCGCCTCCACTGATGGAGGGTGTGCCAGTGGCCTTGAGACCTGGTGGCGGTCCTGGCGCGCCTGCTTGATAACCTGGAGCGACCGTCTGTGATTGCTGGAATGGGTTGTATTGGCTCGCAGGTTGAGACGGCATCATTGAAGATTGCTGGTTCATCAGTTTTGCATTGGCTACAGGCTTGACGGATGCAGAAGCGGAAGAGCTGTCGTTGGCAAAAGAGAATCGAGAAGCTTGTCGAGTGTGACCTGAAACGCCGGGTGGAGGGTGGCTTGCTACGGATGAGCTGGGACTGGCAGATTTGAGCTGTTGCAAGAGTAGTTGTTGTTGCTGTTGTAGTGTAAGAGGCTTCATCGGGTCCGAGCCAAAGGAACCCGGAACGCCGCCTTGTGTAGGTGGTTGGATGGCATGCTGTTGCAGAATGGCATCAAGGTCAGCGCGATCCTCGGGCTCACCACCAAGCTGTAGACTGCCGCCTTCTGCGTGCTCATCCGGCTCTAACGCTGATAGTGCTTGTGCCGCAACCTGCCTGTCATGCTCCAACCTTGCACGTTCGGCGACTTGCCTCTTCAGTGTTTGTCGCTTAGCACCACCGTTTGAATCGAACAGCGGAGGAAAGCTATCGATGAATTGTAGCGTCCGTCGACCATTCGGGTCACTCTCGAACTTTTCTGTGTCAAACGTGAACTTGAAATCGTTTTCGATGAGTAAAGCCTTGATCCTGGCCCATGTGGGTGATACAGGTCGTCGCGGAGGTGGTTGCTCGAAGATCCTGGGAGTTTGTTCGCGAACATGTTCCAGTCCTGGTGGCGGTCTTGTCGGTAACGGCGCACTCGTCTTCCTCGTTTCCTCAGGCTTCACCTCTGCTACAGGCGGAGGCACAGGCAACGCCGGAACCACCGCAGGACTTTGCGGAGCATTACTCGCTGTCATACTTTGAGCCAAGCTTGACCTTCGACTAATATTCCTGTGCGCCCAGCTCGCCGTGGAGGGCAAGGCTGAGCCATCGCTGCTGTCGATTGGACTCGCACCATCTTTACTGTCTTGATGTTCCATTGCTGGGGCGCCCAGGGATGGCGGAAGTGGTTTGGAAGGAAGTGGTGGGGGCGCTTGGTTGGTAGCCGTGAGTGTTGGCGATTGTGATTGATTAGCATTAAGTGAGGAGAGACCTTCTCTTGTGAAGCTCTCATTGTCTTCGCCGCCAACGTCATGTAAGAACGTGCAGTTTCGATTTGTGCAAACTTCATTTCGCAGATACGCCGAACAGTATTTCGTCGTCCCGTAGTCGGCGCTGGAGACTGTATTAGATCCACAAATATACACAGTAAACGTCAAGATGTCTCACCGAATAACACCTCCAGCATTCTGCGTTCCATTCACCATATCAATGCAAAGCGCAGCATCGTGCTTGTCGAAATACGTAATGTACACGCCGACAGGCTGCATTGACCTAGACTCTTTCGGTTTGTTGACCACGATCTTATCGATTCTCCCGTATTGGCCAAAGAACTGGTCACCTCTAAGCTTCTCGCTGAGTTGAGGGTCTGAAGTGTTGAGTCGTAGTCCAGTCACGTATACTAGATTCTGCCGTCGCACGCGTATGCCAGCTAGATGCTTTCGACTGAGGGTATCTGCTTCTCGTCGTTGAGCTTCTTTTTGTCGCGCAACAGCTTTCCTCTTGGCTTGCTGTGCCAAGTTCTCTTTGTATGTAGCTTGTCTGAGACTTGTCAGAAGTGTTCGACATTATGTCGAGAATGATAGCAGGCTTACTCTTCTGCACTAGGCGCTTCCCACCGAACGTTCTTGTCATCGTACGGCCGTCGACAAGCTGGACATAGTCCATTCATCGTCGTCTTGATGTTGTTGTAGCAGAACTGACATATCTAAGGTCACCTGTTAGCGCAGATAGAGAGAGCGACTCTCGAAATCTTGACTGGCATACCTGGTAGCTGCAAGGACATGGATAGAAACTCCTGTCTGAGAGGTCGAACTCCTCGATACATAGTGGACATGTCTCTAGTTCGTCGTCGTCGATGACCTGGTCATGTTGTAAGGGTGACATGATGACTATGTCGTGTGTGCTACTGCTATCGCTGCTCCTGCTGCTTCTACTTCAACTTCCGGCGCAAGTGGTCGTGGTGCAGAATGGAACATGAATCGAATGTGTGATGCTTTAAAGATGCTGTCGTGATTGATGCTCGAAATAATGTGATTATGATAAAGAGTGTCGGACTGCCGTGTGAAGAGTGTCGGTGAGAGAGAGCGCGCGTAAAAGTGAAGTCCAGGTGTAACTCTTTTGGTTGGCTCTTCGTCTCTCGCTCCTCCCCTACTTTGAAGTTCAAAAGGTGTAAGGATCCACCTTTCACGTGACACCATCTCTCCAAGTCGACGACATTATCAGCTCCAACTCGGGTCTCTGCAGCTCACTCCATTGCCCTCGCACATCTCACCGCCATGAGCCTCCCCGTCGCAGGCCGCTTGGCCGTCAAGTCTGCCGTCCGTACCGCTGCCGGAGCCAGCCGTGCTAGCAGTGTCAATGCTACTCGGGCCTTCTCTGTCGCCGCCGGACGATCCAAGCAGGTGTCTGGAAGCAGTGACTTCACAAACATGAGGGTTCGTCTTAGGGAAAGAACCGAACTGAATCACTGCTAAGATCCGAGTAGCATGCTCAACGCGATGCCATTGGTGTAGTACACGCTCCTATTGTCAACCCCGCGGATCTGGTTTCAGACAAGCAAGATGCTCTTCACAAATACGGCCAATACCTCATGGCATGTATGCCCAAGTACATTCAGCAGTTCTCGGTCTGGAAGGACGAACTCTGCATCTACATCCCACCTTCCGGCGTCGTACCTGTCTTCACATTCCTCAAGAACCACACCGCAGCCGAGTACACCCAGATCTCGGACATAACCTGCGTCGACTATCCAACGAAAGAGCAGCGATTCGAAGTTGTATACAATTTGTTGAGTGTGCGACACAACTCCCGTATCCGCGTCAAGACATACGCAGATGAGGCTCGGCCTGTTCCCAGTATCTGCCACTTGTATGATGGAGCCAACTGGTACGAGCGAGAGGTTTACGATCTTTTCGGAGTGTTCTTCACTGGACATCCTGATTTGAGACGTATCATGACGGACTACGGCTTTGACGGTCATCCATTGCGCAAGGACTTCCCCCTTACTGGTTACACTGAGATTAGATACGACGAGGAGAAGAAGCGCATCGTGGTTGAGCCTTTGGAGTTGACGCAAGCGTTCAGGTATGTGTTGAATCCGTACGAGTGCTGTTCACACAGCTAACAATTTAAAGAAATTTCGAGGGTGGGTCAGCAGCATGGGAACAAGTTGGTCCTGGTAAGGATCGATCGCCAGACACATTCAAGTTGCCGTAAGTTGATGTCGGCACATAAACACTATGATCGTAAGCTCACACGCATCAGGACGCCGAAGCCGGAGCCACCAAAGGAGGGCGAGCAGAAGAAATAAATGTAAATTATCAGATTCCGAACATACACTACAGAAGTGTCTTGTCAAGCTATGTGTTACTCACCCTGTCAATGATTGCTGCAAGACGCATGATGAATACGCGTCTCTCGATCCTTTCACGATAGTAGCCAATTTCGTGAATTGTACATCATACATCGTACCGCGGTCTTGTATGGCGAGTGGCGAAGACTTATACATGGTCCACCCACGCTGCCGACATGAATGAATGGTCTGACACGAACGACGTAGACGTGAGCTGTTGAATCACGAAATAAGCGACTGAAAGAATCTCAGGGAGAGTACCGCAAGTCGCTTAACGTCATCTTCTATATGAAAGGCATGGTATTATCTTGCCTGCCCTACGTATAAGATTAAACAAGATCTACACCCTCCAAAGTCATTAGGGTAAGTGCCGTTACTCTTCCTTCTATCCCACACATTCCACACGGTAATGACCATAGCATGAAATTCAGCTTGTAAATAATTGGTACATTGAACTATCGTCCTCTCCATCTCCCTTCCCCTGAACTGATAGCTCAGTAGGACCGCAGCCCAACAAAAACTATCATTACAAGTCAGTCATTCTCAGATATCTGTCAGGTTCTGCGTCACTTGATATGCCAATATATTGTTTTGCTGGAGACGAAGCAACTGTGCACCGAGGTAATTGTGGACTGAAGCGATTCTGAGCTGTAGCAAGAATGAACTGAAGCGATTGCGAAGTGAAGCAATTGTGAGCCGAAGCAATTGTGGACTGGAGTAATTGTGGACTGATGTAATTGTGAGCTGAAGTGATGTGAACTACAGCAATTGTGAAACTGAAGCAATTGCGAACTGAAGCGAATCTGAACTTCCACTATCATGACTTCTATAGTGTCGTGCGAGTCTACTAACCGTAGAACTGCACTGACAATTCTTGACTTCGCAAAGAACTATCCTAGGCCGATGATCGAGCGCAAAAGACAAACACTTAATCAAGCTACAAAAGAACGTCACCCAAGAATCCACCGGAATTGGTAATTTATACTGTTTTTTGATTGTGGTCCTTTATTATCAGGAAGAATTAATATATAAATACAAAGCGAGCGCAAAGAAATGAAACTTTCATCCAGAATCTGCAATCCCCTACGAGGATTCCCGCCAACATCTCGTCTCAGCGCTGACGATACGAAATAAGAAAGGCCGTTTCCACACCACACCACATCCCATCCTTCCACCACTCGCCTATAGGGCAAAAGCAACGAGTCCAGCAACACCAGCAATAAAACCGGGTGCGACAACATTAGCAGCAGCGCCAGTGTACCCTGCAACGGTAGCTGAAGCAGTCATAGAGGACCCAGTCATGCTAGCAGCAGTGCCCGTAGCCATACCGACACCCGTGCTCATCATAGCGCTCGCAGACGAAGCAGCGCTTCCCGTAGCGGCAGCAGCGCTAGACGAGGCCATCATGCTCGCCATCGAGCTCGACATACCACCCGCCATCGAGCTACCGGACATGGCACCGACAGCAGCGGGATACTGGACCGCCGGCCCCGAGCCACAAGTGCTGTTGGGCGCAATCGGGCACGTGACGTTCTGGCAGATGGACTCGTAGACTGGGCCTGCGCCGGGGAGGAGCGAGACGGCGGGGGCGCAGCGGTAGCCGAAGGTGCCGTTCAGGGTAGTGGCGACGGTGTTGATGTCGTCCTGGGAGACGCCGAAGGAGGCCGCGGCGAGGCCGACGTTCTCGATGAACCAGGAGTTTTGGGCCGTGTCTAGGTCCATGAAGGCATGGACCTCGGTTTTATTAGCGAAGATGAGGCTGATATGATGCAGATGAACTCACTGTTTGCTGGGATTGAACACCCATGTAGGCCGGAAAGCCAGCGGTGCCGTAGCCGGAGCACCCAAGAAGAGCGCCGAAGTACTGGTACAAGTGCGTGAAGAGCATGTACTGGTTCGATCCCATCTTTCCGGAGCTCAGAGGGTCAGCGATGATCGGGGCCGCACCTCCACCATCGAGGAAGTTGAGCGCGACAGCTGTGCCGTTGCGGTTGGTTGACTTGAGGGAGCCATCGAAGTAAGGGAGGAGGTTGACGGCTTCGCCGTTGTAGACGCCTGGGGCGAGGATGCCGGGGACGGTGACTTTGGAGCCGGGGAGCTTGGGGTTGGCGGAGCCGGGGCCGGTGAAGTTGCCGATTCCGACGGTGTTGACGAGGAGGGTGAGGAGGGTGTATTGGTTGGCGGCGGTGTTGTTGGTGAGGAGAGCGGTGGTGTATTTGTCGCTGAAGGAGGTTGTTAGCATCGGAGTTTCTCAGAGGTCTGGAAGTCCTGGGGAGAGTGCCGTAGGAGGTCTGCTCAGACTAACGTCCTTGTACAGTATCCTGACGACGAGACGGATAGGGTGCTGGACGAAGAAAGACTTACCAAATGGTAGGTGCGGCAGCGTTGACCATGCTAGCGCCAATGGCACCAGCAGCGAGAGTAGAGAAACGCATGATTGCTTGTTGTTATTTGGGGAATGTAGCGAGCGTGGGGGATGTTATTACTATGGATGAAAGAAAAAGAAGTGGTTGTGTGTGATGAAGAGGGAGAAAGGTCAGTCCAGTCACGGGCAATGCTGGAGCTTAAGTACGACCGCCAGCAAAAGCAGAACACATCGGGGGCATGAGCAATGTGTAAACAGCACCCTACACCTAAGCATCCAGATCCAGCTCCAGACCCAGAGGACACCCTCCCCACAGCACGCCGAATCTACTAAATCACACAGCGCTGATGTCAAATCTCACAACAGCCCATCTGAGCCTCCCCAAATCAAAATCAGACATCATACCCACACCTCGTTCGTATTGACGTCCTTCCAGCATTCCTCTGCCCAATCATCGCGGTCGTGTTTCTACGCACCTATGCACCCAGCCTCCGCCAGCCAATGATGATACCGGAAACGAGCAAGTGCCAGGATGTGCCAGGAATGCGGCATGCAGTCTGCAGAGTTTACGGATCGCAAAATAAGCTTCTTCCCTTAGCGGCTGCAGAGAGCGGATGGGTCATCTGACGGGCGCACCCGTTCGATCGACGTATCGCCCAGCACTTTCGAGGGCAATAAATAATATTGGATTGCGCAGCAGCCAGCAGCGTGTGCGCGAGCGGCGGGGGGCGAGGGAGGTCGCACTGAAATGCAGGTGACGCTGACGATGTGGTTGCTGGTGCGCCAAATACTCCGAGTTGAGCACACTGGATATTGTGGAGCCGTAGTGTAGCTGCTTCTCCGCGTCGTGCGCCTGTCGCATTCTTGCTGGAAGTATGGTCTGCAGGATGCGTGCTCGAGCAGAAGCGTATGTGAGAGTAAACAGAAACATACTACCGCTATTACAAGCACTAGCGCCACTCCTCTCCAGTAGTATACTATACCACTAGCCGTTCGTCCATTCACACCACGCGTCTCTCCCTCATCTCAATCAACGTGTGATGTCTCAAATCACACGGTCACTGCATCTGCCTGGCACTTCCTTTTCGAGCATAGTCCATCACCCAAACCATGGATGCGCCCGAGACAAGCCAAATTGAGCGTGGAGCACAGGAGCGTGTTTCGATTGTGGCAACGGATGTTCGAGCTAAGCTTTCTGGAGGCGGGAAGGAAAATGGGGCGTGACGGGCTGGCCCGCACATCCGAGACCCTGGGTGGGCAATGTGGACAAAGGATTCCCCACGAATTTTGTGGGCGGTGCGAAACGACGACGACTGATCACTGGTTTGTGTCACGTTATGTTTATTGGGGTGATTTTGTTTTTATTGTTGCTTGTATCAGTGGTGGTACAACAGTGACAACTCAGCTCAGATCAGCTGCTCTTGTCTCGCTACTACAGCGGCACGAACGGCTACCTCTTTATCTTTACCTGATCTGAGCTCTTCTGATCCACGACACATTGCTAATGCTCAAATTCGTACCACTAATATGTACTCGGATGAGGTAGCAACCTGATCAATCCAGGTGATGCTCACATGCAATCATCGAGATCCCCTGCTTCGTCGAATTCCATCTCTTTCTATGGCCATGAAGCTAGTCAGTCACTAGTTCGGAACGTTAGATTGTCATCTTTCGAGCTCGTGAGCTCGTGTATGGCGTACCATGCCGTCATCAGCCTGGTTGCCCCAGCCACTCGTACGAGATGCTAGTGCACATCCATGCCACGCAGTTGTCGATCGATGTTTCAGGCGTCCAAGCATCTCCGTCAGGTCTCCGCAGGGTGCTGGGTTGTGATTCTTCGAACTGTATGTCAAGCTGACGGACGCCGCCTTGTTAGCAGGAGGAGAATATCGCCATACTAATAGACTCACAACTTCTATTGAATAATTGATGATTCTTGACTGGACTCGTCACTGTCCTACTCTGTTCGCTGCTATAGCTGCAACCCTTTCTAGGCCTGGGAGAGTGCCGCTGCTTTACTAGGCACCTAAGCACGACGCGTGATAATGAAGACCGAGGTGCTATTAGTTTTGAATCCCTTTGTTTTTATGTCAGGGTAATAGTCCCAGACTGGTCATAGAGAATGCCGTAGCAATCCACGGCTAGTCCTTACATGGTTCTCTGAAGTGGTGGCAAGGCAGCGTGACATACGCTTGTTGGAGGACAGTCATTAAAATAATTGGAGTAGCATAAAACCTGTTGATCCAGTCCCGACTTTGTCGTCAGACAGGCGTGTCGAACGTCGGTCTTTGACATTATGGGTAGCATTTACATGGCGCATCGCCGTCAGCATCATTATCGT
>Ga0268246_10000513_pt1 | contig 16159 bp, 16 predicted proteins | sample AgamicOrSfe_FD_200242 | JGI IMG/M metagenome (GOLD analysis project Ga0268246, IMG submission 200242) | Agave microbial communities from Guanajuato, Mexico - Or.Sf.e (v2) (version 2) | ecosystem: Host-associated > Plants > Phyllosphere > Phylloplane/Leaf | place: Guanajuato, Mexico | collected...
ATCTCCTTGGTCCTGGCTTTACGCTCGTCGGACTTGTCCCAGATGTCGCCCCAGTCTGGGCCGTCGTATTCGGGATTTCCGCTACCAATCTAGATAAAGTTGTTAGCAGATAGTATCGCGGCTATCTTAAGAGGTTGGGCTTCTTGTACCGTCTCGAGCATGTACTCAGCTGGGTTCTCTTTGTCGTGGCATTTCTCAGCACCATTAGACTCGAAGTACTCCAAGAGAGTCTTCGAGTCTTTTCCAAGTTCGTTGTGGAAAACAGTCCGGCCACCAGATTCGAGCAGGATGAGCTCGTCGAAATGCTCGAATAGCAGGGCCGAAGGCTGATGAATAGTGCACAGGATAGCCTGACCACCTGCAGCTAGCTTCTTCAGTAATCGGGCAATGTTGAAGGCAGCCTGTGAATCGAGACCGGAAGTGGGTTCATCCAGGAAGAGTAATAGCTCCGGCTTACTAGCCAGCTCAACAGCAATAGTCAATCGCTTACGGGACTCAGGGTCGAGACCCGCACCTGGTACACCGATAATGGCACCGGCAATCGAGCGCATTTCCATGATGTCGAGAACACGCTCAACGTATTCATACTTGTCTTCCAGAGATACCTCACGAGGCTGCCTGAGCTTGGCGGAGAAGCGGAGTGCTTCGAGGACAGTGGCTGTCGGTTCGTGGATGTCCATTTGTTCGGCATATCCAGAAGAACGTTGGAACGATACGGGAAGGGGTTGACCGTCCACCAGGAAATCACCCTGAACATCGCCAAAGGTTATGCGTTGAGCCAAGACGTTGAGCAGAGTCGTTTTGCCAGCACCAGAAGCGCCCATCAGCGCTGTCAACTTTCCAGGTCTGACGTATCCTTGCTGGTCGCGGAGGAGTGTCCTCGTACCTCCTTGGTATGGGATGTGGTAGTTGACGTTCTGCCAGGTGTAAATCGTTGTGTTTTCAGCCACCGTCTTCTTCGTTTCTTCATCATTAGCAGCTTCCTCGTCCTTTTCATTCAATGTGTCTCCACCAGAGTCAGAGGTCCGACCAGTCTCTTCATCTTCAGGTGTAGTTCCTTTTGCCATCGCGGCAGCGACCGCAGAAGGTGCCTCACCACGTTTGAACAGCATTTGAGATCCGCCACCCTTGTTAGGCTTCTGCTTTTCCAGACCGATGGCTGTGATGACGACGAAGCCGATGAAAAACGCGATGATGATGCCGAGATTGCGCCACAAGTGGTCTCGGTTATATGCATACTGTGTCCTGATGTAGCGCTCACCTTGAACGATATTCGAGCCGGGTGTTGAGCCTTGGAGAGTACAAGATTGATACCTTACATCAGCATTTGGAACCTCTGGTACCAAAAAGGGAGGTATACACTGGATGTTCAGGTTGTAGAACTCATTGGACATCAGTGCTTCGAAGGCATACGCAAGAGGATCAGCACGTCTGAGCCAGCCAAACCATGGTCTCATGCTCGAGACAGGGATGAGATAACTGTGAAAGTTAGCATTGGCTTGGTAACATACTGTCGCCGAGCAGAAGTCTGAAAGGATCCCGGGGGAGAGTGCCGTGGGGATCCTGCTCAGACTTCTGATCTAGTACAGTATAGGAGAATGAAACTCACCCAGTATAGACAATCAATGCCTGGATAGCAACACCAGTAATCCTTGTTGCTGCATCAAGCGAAGGCAGCACAGATCCAAACGCTCTGAACAGCGAGTATATTGTCATGGTGATGGTGAACAAGAAAAGCAAACTGATGAAGAACTGGCTTGCTGTGCGTTGCAAGTCCGCCATCATATAGACCACCAAGTCAAAGATGAAGACCTGGACGAATACAAGCGGCACATCGATGACAACCTGCGCAATGGCGTACGCTGAAGGTCTGTAAAACGAAAATGACTTATGCTTGAGCAAGATGGGTCGACTTTGAAATGACGAGGTGAGTTCCGCCAGGGCCAAGAGAGAGTTGAAGAGAAGCATGTAGAAGATAACACCTCCTCTCTGAAATACTCCTGCAGAGGTCTTCGGAAGACTGTAGAATAGCGATCCGACAATGAAACTCTGGAACAAGATGATAGCCCATTTACCAAAGGTACTCTGGGGATCACCCAGCATAATGAGAGCTTGACGTCTTGTGCAAGCCATGACCTGTTGGGGCCAGGAAATTGTGTAGTTCTTCTTCTTCGAGTGCTTCGTCTGGTTCTTGTGCCTCTCTTCAATCATACCTTGGAGTTCGCCCTCGAAGTCCTCGACCTCCTTCTTGTTCTTCTTAGCTTGCTCGCTGTTGCGGAAAGTGTCTGCAAAGGCAGCTGGAGATCGAGGGACTTTGTCTTCGGAACCTTTGGCAATCTGTCGCTCGTGCTGGTCGAAGACGGATGTGAGGAAATCCGCCGATGTCCATCTGTCAGGAGATTCGAAGCCGAGGTCCTTGAAGTATTGTACGGCGTGCTTGGTGTCACCGAAGTATGCACACTTTCCGCCATCCATGACTAGAACTTTGTCAAACAGCTCGTAAAGCGACTCTCCGACTTGGTAGAGTGCAGCCATTGTGCAGATATTGGTCATATTAGTCAGCACACGGAGAGCCTCGACATACTCGCGAGCAGACGAGGCATCGAGACCTTTGGTGGAATTGTCGTAGAATTGCGAGGAAGCACGGGTGATCATGGCTTCGGCAATGGAGACTCGCTTGCGCTCACCACCACTAACACCACGGATGTACTCATTGCCGACTTTTGTGTCGAGTGTGTGTTCTAGCAGGGATGTCAGCATTGTTCGAAGAAGGCAATATCACCGCTGACTTACCAATCCAGAAGAGCTTGGAGACAATCTCCAGAAATTTATCGGCGTACTGCTTCTTCGTCTCGCCTTCCTCCCTAGATTCCTTGCCAGGGATACGGCTCTGGATCGCAAAGCCTAGCGTGTCTCTGACTTTGAGCGTAGCGTAATGTAGATCATCCTCAGGATTGTAGATCATGTCTGACGCGTAGTTCTTCTCCATTATATGTGCTTCTGTCCCGCCATACGTGACCTCTCCCTCAACAGATTCGTAACCGGACCGCTGATTCGCAAGCACCTTCAGCAACGTCGAGCACCCAGAGCCAGGCCGTCCTAGCACGAGACACATCTCGCCTGGTCTCAGACAACCAGTGAAATCATCCACGATCGTGCGACTCGGCGTCTTATGCTTGACACCCTTCGGTCCCTTCGTGAAGAGCGCTTTCAATCCGTAGAATGGCGTCGACAGCGTCCCCTGCACACTTGCACCAAGTCCTGCGCCTGTCACGGTCAAGCCTTTCCAGACAACACCAACATGCCTAGTCTTCTCCTCCTCGGAATGCTCCCTTCGCTCCTTTCCAAACATCTGCGTGAGTAAACGTCGGATCTCTTCCATCTCCTCTTCGTGGCCGCCTTGCTGACTTTTCTTCGTCTCGGCAGTCCAGCGACGGGTGAGTGAGTGGTAGAGACCGCCTTGGTCGCGTGCACGACTGCCTTGGGTGGAGGAACGAGTGTTGTACTCAGGTCGTGATTGATTGACGCGAATGGGCTGCAGTTCCGGCACGTCGTCGAGGGCTTCTGCACTTTCACCCCCTCCGGGTGTGCGTTTGGGGGCGCCATTCTGCTCTGTCGGGATGGTGGCGAGGTCACTGTTTTCGTACTCTTCTTCGTAATCCTGAGGAGCGTATTCTGAACTTGGACTTGGCTCGTTCGAAGGCTTTCCCGGCGCAACGTGCTGAAGACCTGATGAGCCTGAACTCACTGCGGTTCCGTCGCTACCTGAAGGCACTCTTGCAGCTTCTTCGTTGGTGGTATCTATCTGAATGGACTGTGCGTTGCTGTTCCCCTGATAAGGATTGTAGGTCGGATCATACTGTAGTTGACCATGATATGAACCTGCCCGGGAGTCCATGGCGCTTAACACCTAGGGGCCGAGATCTCGTGCGGCTTCTGTATTCTGTAGCGCGCACAACAAGTCACGGGTGAATTAGGTAAATTATTAGAAACACGTCACTATCACTGTCATAGATGAAAAAGAATGTGGCAAATGCAGATGTTGTTGTAGACGAGGATACCAGTATGTGATTGAGAAATATGGGATTCGCATATCGGCACATCGGACTCTCGATCTCAATCTCAAACGTCATTTCATGCGGGTGAATCGTGGTAGATCCACAAAACATCGTCGACGGCGTTTGGTCCGGATCTCTCGGGAACACGGTCCCAACCTCCCACGCCACCTCGCTCATGGAAACATGATAAGGAGATCTCAAACGAGTCTGTAACGCTGTCTGAAACTGGCTCGAATTGAAGATACTTGTGAAACCCGTCTCATACGTATGGCCAAAAGGTATGGTACTTAGTACCTATGTCAGCATTATTAAGCAATCTTACCTCCGAATGCGGGAATGGAGGCACAATATGATCGTACTGCCCTCAACCTTGCACTGAATCTATGTCTATCAGTGCTTATTACTCTGTAGTATGCTCAAGATCATGACGATACACTCTTATAATACAATTCTAAATTCTATTACGCACGTACTCAGCCTGCAAGGCTTATCGTCTATCTGAAACATCCTATCACAGCACAAGCATGGACAGTCCGTGAAGAGTACCGTAGTTATAGAAGGTTACATGGTTTCTGCCTGTGACACAAATTAATCCGGTGTAAGAACTTGGTCCACGAGCTGATTTACTAGGGAATTACGTGGTAGAAAGCTCGAGCTGTCAGTATTGCAGCCCATCCCCCTTCCCGAGAGGTCATCACACTATCCTGGTCCGGATTGAAGACTACCATACCTTCATGAGACTCCTCTGTCTAGGAAAGCTCTTTGGAAACATCCTCGGTCATCGTATGTTCGACGAAGCTCTTTTCCGACGTCCAGTTCGAGCAGAACAGCCGTCGGTTGAGCCAAGTGCAGAGCTCAGTCAAGACACCGACAATGAAGCTTTCTGGCAGCTCGTGCACGCGTGTCGGGCGCATCATGATAGTGAGAAAGAGCTGAAAAAATACAGTCTACAACCTCTCCTCTCGAACATCGCTGGACACCTTGGGAGATTCCTAGACAACACTGGTCCGCAGACCCTCACGGTTCATGGCAAAGATTTACTCAGCACTTGCCTCGACGACGAATGTGCAGTCTGGCCATGCGATGCAAAAGTAGAATTGCTGATGGAGGAGATCTGCTACGAAGTGCCAATGGACAAGCCAATCCCGTACGTGCTCGAATCGATATCCAAGGCCTTCATGGTGCGGCTTAGGACATCTTTCTCAGTGTGGACAAATGGACCTGAAGGATTGGTTGGCTTGAGAATGCTCGCAACGCGAATCGCCAGCAGAAACAAAGGGGTGCTACAGCTGGGTTCAATTTAGGCACATCAGACTTATCAGACATCTCCCATCACGATTGTCTTCGACTTGTTTGGAAGTCATCCTCCTTCATATCCGTGGAGAGTGCCGTACCTATCAAAGAAGACTAAGTTCTGGCTAGAATATATGTCCTTCGAGCTAGGAAATTCATTCAACGAGCTGCTTCACGAGTAACTCATGCTGTGGAAGGCTCGAGTTATCAGTATAGAAGCCTAGCTCCTCCTGCTAATACCTCGCGTCGCTCTCTTTAAGACTTTACGACTCTTTCATGGCACTGAGACTACGCTGCTATCTCAACACTCGTACATACATCAACTTGCACCGAACGGCTTGTCATAGTCCTGAGTAGCATATCAACGTCTAGTTGACCACTGTCGTTCCTCCCCGGCAGCTTCTTGCTGTCTGTGACTTCACCACCGTTCATCCTCCCCGGCGGCTTCTTGCTGTCTCAGAAGCTTCTTGCTGTTTCCGAAATACCCCGATAACTGCTAACAATATCCAGCTGACTGTGCTAGTCAAATCTCCTCACCATGCCGCAATTCGCTGTCACACACGCTGGCTATCTAGTCACCCGCTTCGCAAAACTTGTCCAATCACCAAAGATATCGCCAGTCGTCAATGGTGATGTGGAAGACGAAGAGGAGGAGAACATACAAGTGCCCGCTGGAACCGACAGTTTGAAACGAGGTAAGAAGGCCAAGATCCTCGCTGAACCATGGAGTGGAAGGAATACTCTTGCGCTCGCGGACGATGTTCATTAGATGGCCTTTATCAAGGATAAAACAAAACAGGAAGTCATGCAAATCCTCTTCCAGAACTCTGTCGAGATACTTCGCGCTACACATGACGATCTCATCACGTCCCTCATCTCTGGCCATACTACCACAGATATTAAGTCGAACCCGACACTTCGTTATCATATGCAGGACATCTCGGCGAAGGTACGAAGGGGAAAGCAGCCTTCTATATACTACCAACAACTGGTCGACGTCAATGGCACGAGTCCCAACAAGGTAGAGATTAGCCAGATACGGAACAAGATGATCTTCTATACCAGAGCTCAGCCTCGTATAGCGATACGGACCCAGGACTTCCATCTTTTCATTCGACAAGTCGACAAAGCTTTTGGCAGTTGGCAGACCATTGAGCCCGTCGAAGATTCTGAAAATCGTCGATGCGTGTCAAAGAAGAACAAAGGACAGCGACACGCCATTGATAAGCATCGCAGCATAGTGGATCGTTTCGCCAAGATGGTCATGGCTCGAATGAGTTCAGATGGTAAACCACTGGATGGCCAGCTGTTCTCCCCTCTCGCCGAGACCGGTCATGCGACTCACTGGAGTAGACTCGGTGATCATGCCAATCATCGGCAGAATAGCAACTTCCCGATGGATTTGGCGGAAGCAATCTGCAAGGTGTACCCAGAGTGGAAGAAGTATCGCATCGCGCAATATGCGATATCTCCAGTCTGGCGAATCTCCCATGCTACTGCTGGTGAACTACTCTTTAGTCGCCTTCTGCAGGTATACGACGATGATGGAGGCGGATTCAGCTTTTATGGCGCAGGGTTGAAGCCACCAAGGTGCGTACAATATTCCTACGGCAAATTGGGTCAGATGGGAGTCGGTTGAGCTCAGCAGAGAGCATATGCAGAGATCTCGGAAACGTGGGATTCCCCTCTACGTAAAGAGAATGACACGCTGAGGCAAGACGTTCTGGCACGACAAACGGCCTTGGCAACTCACAAAGCGCTCAGCAATATCAAAGATTCGCCAGAAGCAGTCAAAGCTTGGGTCGCTGAGCATGAAAAGATTCGTGAGCAGAAGCTCGATGAGATGGCACGCGAGCACTCGGAGGCGCAAGCACGATGCGACGCCTGGATCGTACTCATTTCGACGATCCAAGACCTACAGGACGATATGGTCCGTCTCATGGTAGAGATTAAGCTGCCAGCAAGGACCGGCACATCACAAGCCTTGGACGACGACACTGTCATCCTAGATTCAGAACCAGCAAGCGAAGATAATGAGGCACTGGGAGAAACAGCGTCCAACAAGGAAAGTGCCGTTGATATGCTATCCGTCTATGCACTTATCAATTGTCGACCTACATCTCCTTTGGTGATTGATGAAAGCATCCATTGCTTTGATCTCGCCTGCGTACTCCTCAGCCGTCGCTTTCTGGTCGTACGTGCCAAGATTATGAGCCAGCAGTCGAATGAACTCCATGATGTACTCCACGTTGCTCAGCTGACTGCGCGGGTTGTACTTTCTAACATGGGCGACAATGGCACCATAACCCTCGAGCTGCTGAACGACATTCTGAACGTCACTCATCTCGGCATGGTCTCGATGTGGGATGACATTGCCAGCCTTCACAACTTCATCGAGGTCTTTGGCATCCTGCGAATATGCCTCGATTGTTTGTCGGAGATATGCCAGCATGTTCGCGTGAAACTGGTCGTCGGAACGGATGTCGATGCGTAAAAGCCTCAACCCTAGCCTGGTGATCTGGATGTAGTGGTGGAGGAGCTTCAGAAGCTCGGGATCTCCGCGCTGTTCGGAAGTGCCAGCGACAACACAATCCAGTACAGAAGAGCGAAAGGTGGTAGCTGTTTCTAACGAGGTCGTAAGCGTCTCGACCTTCGCCGTCAGCGCTTCGACATCGGCTTGTGCTTGCTCGCACGCTTTAATAGCATTGCCCAGGTTCTCTTGCTCGGGCTTGCTCCTCGCCGCCAGTCTTTCTGCCTCTGCTTGCGCCTCGTCCCATGCGCGGGTGACACTCGCAAGGGCATCTTGATCATCTTCATATTTTGTCCTCAGTGCGGAAATGCTGGTCTCGAACGATGATTTGATACGAGTAATAGCAGCACTCTGGTCTTGTTCGGCTTGCCTCAGCGCAGAATGGTGCCGTATTCGTAGATCGGTAATTTTATCGTGCGTCTACTGTCGGAGAGTAGCGTAAACTTGGTCGGCGTCGTCTGCGCGTGTCTGAGCAGCTGCAACTAGTGCCTCCAAGGACACGCGCTGTTGTGTCCAGGCTCTTTCGTTGCGAGCGGAGTCATTCTCCAGCTGGTTTTAGCGCATTCTTGCCTTTTCAAGCTCGCGTTCAGAGTACCGATTCTGCTCCGTCAGCGATTCAAACTTGGCATTGATAGTGCGATATTGTGCTCGGAGAGTCGAGGCTTCCTTGCCAATTTCTTCTCTGGCCATGGACATCTGGCATATAATCTGCTCAATTTCTTTCCGGCACTCATCGAGCTCGGATTTTGCGCCGAAGTAGCTCTGCCTGTATTCTTTCGACTCCGTGGTAAGTTGAGAGCATTCACCCTTGAGACGAGTAACTTGACTCTCAAGATCACCACAGCGCGTCAATCGCGAATCGGCCAATTCCTGCAAGTCCTGCTTGCTCTTGTACAACCGTTTCAACTCTTCGCGCCGGTCACCAGAATTTGTGGTGAATCTTGAGAGTAGGTCCAGGTTCTCCTCCACTTGTGCCTAGTTCGTCGCGGCGAGAGTCTCTGCACTACTTTCACTCGTACGGAGCTTCTCGATAGACTCCTGAAGTTCTGCCTTGGTCTCACCAAGTTCCTTGGTAAGCCTATTGATACTGCTGTCCTTAGTTGTGACTTGCTCCTCAAGAGCCTTCTTCTCTTCAGCGCAGCCGGAGTGCTCTGCCTTGCTCTCCTTCAACTCGCTACTCTCAGTTCTCAGCGTAGAGACCTCCTTTTCCAGCACTTCTTTGCGATTCTTGTAGTCAGCCAAATCGCCAATATTTTGCTTGTTGTCTGCACGCAAGACTTCTTTAGCCTTTTGCAGATCCTGGTATTGTACTCGAAGAGCGTCGATCTGCTCTGTTTGGCGCCGGACCGTGTCCTCAATAGCTACAAGGCGTTCTTGCTCTTTCACCGCTTCAGTGATTTGTTGTCGAAGTGGTTTTTGAGGAGCCTCAAGATCATGAACCTTTTGCGCAGAATTCTTTGCCTCTTTGGCCGCTTCATGAATGGAGAAGGAAGCTTATCCAGAGATCCTTCAAGCCGTGTTTTCGAGTCACGGAATTCCTTGTCAGGCTCTCGATAGTGGAATCCTTCACATTGATCTGCTGATCAAATGCCGCCTTATCGTCTGCACAGCTGGTATGCTCTGCCTGGACCTGCTTGAGAGCGCTCTGTTCGATCTTCAAGGCGTGGAGCTCCTCTGTTAATGTTGCTTGACGATGCTTGTAGCCCGCCGAGTCATATTTCAAGCTACCGATATCTTCATGTAAACCTGCCTCGGTGCGCTGCAAGCTCTCATATCGCTCCTGGAACGACTCGAGCTCCTCCTTCCGGACGCGTGCCAATTTCTCAAACGGTAACAGCCGTGCTTGCGCCTCCTCGTGATCAGTGATGCGTTAGCCGGAGCTGCCCAGCCTGAAGATCTCGCACGCTTTGTGCAAAACCCTCAGCTTTTTCCGTTGCTTGATCAGCTCGGAGACGCTCTATCTCTAGGCTCTATTGTACCGATTCCAGCAAGACTTCTTTCGATCGATACAACTCTTTAGTCGCCTCATGCGCAGACTGCGCGCTTTCGAGGTTCGCAATCCTCTTGGCTTGCTTGATGTTGATCTCGTGTATTTCCCGAGCGTCTTCTCGGGACGCATCTGCCTGCTTCTCACGCTTTAGGACCTTTGCACGTAGCTCAAGAATGGTCTTGGCCTGTCTTGCAATCTCGTCAGCACTCTTTTTGCTCACGATCTTTTTGACCGATGATTGCCTTTTCTCAAGCGCCTTTAACTCCAGAGTAACAGCATCAACCTCGTCCTGCTTGTCGGATAGCGCTGTTTTACTGTTTTCCAGTGCAGACCTGTTCTCTTGTATTGCTTCTTCGGAGGACTTCAGCTGCTCGTCCTTGCGTTTCAGTTCACGTCTGCGCTGGTCCAGCGTGCCTTCGAGTTGCGTAATGTCCAACCCCAGTATCGTCTTGCGCTGTGTCTGTGCAATGTTCGCGTAACTGCTTTTTAACATCCTCTTGAGCTCAGTAAGCTGCTGAGTCATCGCCCCAATATCCTTTTCCGTAGCTACACGTCTTGTTTCCTGCTCTTCATTCTCACGGACGATGTTAGCTTGTAGCTTCGAAAGTTCCTTCTTACTTACATCGACGGCTTGTGCTATAGGGTCCGCCTAATACTTCTACTGTTTTACCTCTGCACGCATCAAGTTGAGCGTGTCATTTGTCAGGTGAATCAACGTAATCGAGTCCAGACCTAGACCACGCACACTTCCATCCAGTTCCGATATGTGGTATTGTAGGAATCAGTTTGGGACGATCGTATCAGTAGTGATGTCAAATCTTCGGTCTGGGAAGGCCCTTGTATGATGGCGGGGAGAGCGGGAATGTTATTCCTCTCTTTGAACAGCGCCTTGACCTTAGCATCAAGATAAGCTGCTCTTTCTGATTCGTAGGTAGTCCGTAGCTCTTATGGTGCCTTATCCAGTAGGCTGCCCTCTTGGTCGATGCGTTGTATATTCCGTTCGAGCTGGTCTCGTTTGCCCTCGAGTTGTATGATTTCCAGCGTCAGATCACTCTTGCGATGTGCTTGTACGATATTCGCGGTATCTTTGGAGCTACTCTCCAATATCGTCTTCATATGGGCAAGTTGGGATGCCGTTGCTGTGGTATCGCTGTTCTCAATCTCGGGCCTTTAGATTTAATCGGTGTTCTGCTGATTCGTTATCTTCTCCGCCGAAGACTGTCTCTTTCCAAGCGCGATGAGCTCTAGCTTAGCAGCATCGATCTTGTTCAGGATATCAATGTTGATGCTTTGCTGTTGTCTAATGCTGCTTTACTCGCTTTTAGATCCTCGTTAGAGGCCTTGTGTTGCTCCTCTATGCGTTGCGCTTGTCGTTCTAGCTGATCCCGCTTGCGTTCGATTCGAGTGATGTCCTCTGCCAGATCAGTCTTGCGTTGAAGCTGTATAAGATTCGCGTTGTATTCCGATGTTATTGTAGTAGTATCGCTGTTTATGATCTCGCGCCGCTTCTCCATCTCTTCATTCAGGCGATCGATGCCAAGTTGTAGCGCGCCGGCCTCCTTCTTTATTGCTTCAATAGTCGATCTTGCGGAGGCCGCGTCTTGCTCAAGGCGTCCAACATTAGCCTCGATAGACTTCATGGTGTCATATGCCAGATGCAAAGAGGCATTAATAGTCTGCTCCGCATCCCCAAGACTTTGCACCCAGCTTCGATAGGATGTGACTGATAAGTCGTCTTGTGTAGATTTAATGAGTAACGATGACAAGTCTTGTGGGCGGTGCCTCTTGAACGATGGGAGGGAGTCCGGGCAGCCCGTTTCGACTCTATATGAGGCTCACGAGCTGTTAATCCAGCATGCGTATCTAAATGACGCCGGCAACTCGAGACCGGGTATTTGCAAGGTCGTCGCCCACAGTATACTGCCGGTAGATGGCGGCGGACTTCTTTTGAGCGGGTGCATTGATTGGTGTCTTGACTTAGGGAGAAATCGGGTTGAACATCGGCATCGTGGCGATTCTGCTTGGAAATCCGCAGGCAAACCCGGTCCCGAAAGGTTGCGATCTCCGCGTCATGTTGTGTTGACCGGACGAGAATTGAGGCCAGGTCCTGCGTCTGCGACGCCTCTGGTATGATTGGAGGCAATTTCGGGAGTTTGTTACGACTTCGCAGAAGCTGAACGAGGTGTTCATCTAGCATCCCGATCTGGATGACACCGGTTACACGAGCGCGATTGTTGGCAAGGTCGTCACTGTTGATGTACTGCTGGTATATTGGAGTTGATTGATTCTTCAACTTCTTCGCTGGTCCGCTGGACTGCAGCGTCTTGTATTGAGGTGGCTTGTTGAACTGCATGATCGGTGGAGTGTGCCGTAGCTAGTGTGGACTATTCAATAGTGGAGTGGTCTCGGCAAAGACCGAGGACGATTGAAGCACCACCCTTGAGTTTGATCTGCGGATTCTGTATATATCGTCAGCAGTGTCCCGAAGCGGTACCCTCCACGATGAGACTGGGACGAGATACTATAGAAGGAGTATGAGGATTTTGATCAGGAAGAATCGAGAGTTGAATGAAGGAGTCAAGAGAAAGGACTGGTAAAGGATCACATTGGCACTCTTCGAGGGGGAACAGTGGGCGCTTGCAATCGAGAAAGAGAAGACACACTGAAGACTCGGCGGGCTCCTGGAGGAGGCTTCGGCGATCAAATGACTAGAGCAGGCTGAGGACGCGGGCTTCGCCCAGAAGCGTACGCTGGAGGAGAAATCCTCAGCCCCCGATACGCTGCAGAATGAGACCCACGAGTAGCTCGGGGGAACATTCAGCTAAAGGAAAGAGCTTTTGGTCGATGTATTGGAGGATGTAAGGGCGGTTCAGCTCGAGGAGGAAAAGGGTGTGCAAGTCGAGCCGATAATTGAGACATTGGAGTAAGAGGACAATAAACTGCGATGAAAAAAGACTTAGTGATTTTGAGAGACGCAGCAGATTTCGGAGAGCTACGAGAGAAGCTTCTTGCCTATAGACACGCATTTATTAGTCTTGGTACAGAAGTCAGAACATTACATGGAAATTATTTGCACCAATACGCCAGCTCAGTCGCATTAACAACACCTGGACACCTAAACGGATGCAGTGGCAACACTGTAGGCACTCCATCACCCCTAATCTCGATGCACAGATATCCAGCATCCGAGCACCTTACGCAAGCAAAATTGTGCTCAACATCGTGGAGTTCGTCGTGAGTATGATACGCATCCAAGCGATGAATGCGCTCAGGATTCGTACGCGTCATGATGCATTGTGGCTTCCCAGGTGTCGTCCAATCCGCAATAGTTGTGCCAGTATTGACTCGAGAATCACAGGTATCCATGACCAATTCTACCTCATCTTCCAGCTCAAGTATCTGAGCTCGCGGCATAACAAGACCAGAGTCCACACGCGCCACCCAAGACTTCCGTAATGGCTTGGTATCCACAGTCTTGCGTCGTGTCAATGCCGTCAGTGCCGCTAGTGCCTCTGATGGTGCAGGAATCGTGGTGGCCGAGGTAGTTGTCCTGGTGTGTGGACGCGAGATTGGTGAGGAAGGAGGCTGAATAGTGGTGGGTCCTAAACCCTGCGCGTTTTGTGCTGTACTCTGCGTCTGTTCCTTGAACGACCCCTTGGGTCTGCCAGGTTTCCTTTTGACGAGTCCAGCCGGCTCGTCTGTCTCGATCGATGGCCAACCATCGAGAATCTCCACAGAATTCCTAGTGCCCTCTGTCTCTGAGCGTTTGCGTTTATTTTGTTGCGAAGCCGGAGGGTTTGGCAGGCTCTGTTCGATGTCATTAGCTGATATGTGTTCTGCAATGGAGACTTGTCTTGGGCTTGGCTGAGAAGTATTGACATCCAGATCTCTTTGATTGCGGACTGCATCGTGGTTGCCTTCGTCGTAACCGAGCGTAGGAAGAACGGAGTCTTCTCGAGCAGCCACGATCAAATCTTTCGCGTTTTGTTGGTATGTCTCGATGGTCTGTTGCTTCTTCGTCAAGAGGTCTGCGTGACTGTGTTCATTATAGCCCATCTCAAGCTGCAAGAGCTCGAGCGCTAGTCGTCCGATCTGGACAAGATGGTCGAGTTTCCGGAGAATGTCGGCATCCTCATGCGGTCTTGGGTCGCCAGGTATGACACAGCTGATGGCAGACGAGCGAAACACGTTGGATCTTCTTAGTAGTGTAGTGAGATCTGCATTCTGCGTCGATAGACTCATGATATCAGCTTGGAAGGCTTCACGGTGCTCGGCGTTCAACGATCTCAAGGTATTATTCTCGATCTCCAGCGTAGCAACCTCCTCTTCTAAGCTTTCATGCCGGTTCTTGTGTGCGGCAACCTCACTCCTCAAGAGACTGTTCTCCTTACGCAAGTCCTTCTCGATATCTCTCAGGTTATCGTGCTGGGTCCGCATGAGATCGAGCTGCTTCTGGGGATCCGCGTCTCTGGCTTGCTGGAAGGATCGAGGAGGGTGGCTGAACGACATCACGTCGAAGTGACCTGGCTTTATGATCAAGTATTACCGGCGAAGTGATTGAATCTAGACAGACGTGTTAATTGTGACGAGAAGGGAAGTGAGTGTCGGTCGTGACGAGAAGGGAATTAAGTTCAGTGAGAATGACAAAGCATGGAGGGACAGGACGTGAATATTTTCGAAGACAGCAAGAAGCCGTCGGCAAAAGGAACGCGCACGACAAAGACAGCAAGAAGCCGCCAAGAGCAAACAAGGTGGATGGGGGAAGGTTTCTAAGACAGCAAAAAGCCGTCGGAGGACGGTTTTTGAGAACGAGAGTACTGATGGATGAATCGTGAGGTACTACTAAGACAAAGACAAAGTGAGAATGTGAAGTAAGTCGTGAACTTAGGTTGTGATAATGCTTTTATGATTTGTCATCACGCCTCAGCAACTTCCTGGCAACAATAGACAGAGCACTGCATTAATCTTGTCATCCTTCTCCTTGAGTGCCATATCATGCTGTACCTCCATCTCCGTCAATGCACGAGCTTGTACCTCTGCGAAGTCCTTTGCTTCTTTCACCTTGAGCTCCATACCCTCAAACTCTACCACCTTGTCCTGGGCACCCCCGAGTTGGCCCTTCAGCGCAGTCAACTCGTGCTCCATTTGTGTAATCTTTCCAGCCATGATGGAGACATGGTCTGACGTGGGCGCGGCAGGGGCAGGAGTTGAGTGTACCGGCAGTTTAACAGTTGCGCTGGATGGGTTTGCTGCGCCTCTAGGCGGAGGGGCGGGTGTGTTGTTGGCCCCGGGCTTGCGAGGTGGGCGCGATGCCGGCGCATAGGCAGATCCAGACTGTGTCTGTGGTGGTGGCGGAGGCCGCGGCGTGGGGGCGGACGGACGAGACGAGCCAGGCGCGGCCTGGCGTGGTTGACGTCTTGGTGCGGCAAGTATGCGCCACGGGTTAGCAGGATCAGACGCCGCATACTGTGGGAAGGGCTCGTCAAATGGCATTAACCTGGAAGGTACCCAATGGACCTGGCGCTTCGTATGGAAGTCGGTCACGAGATTGCTGAAAGTCCTGGTTTCCGAGAGTGCTGCCAGCCTGTTCCCCATATCCATCCACCCACCCCATGTCCCAAAGACTAGCGTCGCAACACGCTGTCTGGTCATGGCGACATTCAGCCTGGAGGCGTCTCCGATGAACGCGGCGCTGAAGGGATTGGCTGGATTTGCCGTCATGACAGTAGACAACATGACGACGGCTGCTTCACCACCTTGCGCCTGTGTGACTGTGCATATTCGTATGCCATCCACAAGATTGCCTTGTGCAGCAGCAAACTGCTCAAGCAGCATCGCCTGGCCGGTGTACGGCGTGAGAATCATGATGTCCGTGGCGGTAATCCTCCCGCGTACCAGACTGGCACTCGACATGACTAGACTAGCAGCGGCACGAATGACAATTGCAGCCTCGTATGGATTGCAGACTGACACAGTGATTGAAGTCGATAGACCTTGAGTCATTGCCGACGTCGACAACGATTCGAGGTTCGACCGGACCGTTGATCGCAGCGAACGTCTTCTGTGCCCAAGCCTGAAAGCTCGCAACTTTGTCGTCGTCCCTTCGGCGGCCACTCTCGAGAATTCCACCATAAAACTCCCTCGATGACCAGAGGCAGTGGACGGGCCGGAATCTGTAGGATCGCCGCAACATAGTCTTCTCGATGTAGCCAAACTGTGCGAGACGCGTGAAGAGCGAGACCGATAATTGGTCGTAGAACTCGTTTGCTCCTTTGCTTGAAACGACGG
>Ga0268246_10000514_pt1 | contig 16127 bp, 17 predicted proteins | sample AgamicOrSfe_FD_200242 | JGI IMG/M metagenome (GOLD analysis project Ga0268246, IMG submission 200242) | Agave microbial communities from Guanajuato, Mexico - Or.Sf.e (v2) (version 2) | ecosystem: Host-associated > Plants > Phyllosphere > Phylloplane/Leaf | place: Guanajuato, Mexico | collected...
CGACGCCAGATGCGAAGACTATAAATACAGATGTTGCACAAGATCGGACTGATTCAGCAGTGCAAGACCAAGTTGTGACAGACAAACCAGATAGTCAGGACAAAGGCTTAGATCCGCAAAGTGCTGTTCCTGCACAAGATGAGGTGCCTGAGGGAATCAACACAGATGTCTTCCATAGCCCACGGATCGCCAAGATGATGGGAGGGAGGACATTTGGGGGTGCTGCACGGAAAGCGACAAGGAATCCCTATGAGCGTCCGGCTGTCACTACTGAAGGCACCGCTGCCAGTGAACAACAAGCCACAAAGAATGTGCAGCCTTTGACACAACCACAGGACGAAACACTAGTTGTGCAGTCAACCACACAATCATCGCCCAGTCAAGCTGAACTACAAGAGCTTGCGGCAGAGCTAGCTTCAGATGCTGCCGTATCAGCAGAGCCAAAGTCCGAAGTAAGTCTACTGAAACTGATTCTATATCGAGCAAATGAGCTGATACACTGACAGCACAAACTCAGGCAAGTACAAGCACAGAAACTGTGGTTGTTGCCCCAGCGTACAGCATGCGAGAATCTAGAGTCCCGGCAACACGCATTGGCCGACTTTGGCAGTATGGTGGTCTGGCTACGAGTATGGCGTTCGGCGCAGTGGGAGAGACTTTTCGGCGTGCCACGGGGAGCGGAGGGAGTGGCTCTCTGATGCTGAGCGAGCAGAATATGGAGCGACTGGTTGCAAAGTTATCACGAATGAGAGGCGCAGCTCTGAAGCTCGGGCAGATGATGAGCTTCCAGGGTAGGTCGTCTTCGCGAAACACGAAGCAGAACGATACCGCTGACAGCATTTGCCAGATTCCAAAATGCTACCTGCACCAATAGCCGAAGTACTCCGTCGTGTCCAAGACAACGCCGACTACATGCCCACCTACCAACGAAACCAAGTCCTCTCCGCTAATCTCGGCCCCGACTGGTCCACCCTCTTCAGCACCTTCTCCGACACCCCCATCGCCGCCGCCTCCATCGGCCAAGTCCACCGTGCCACCCTCGCCTCCACCGGCCAACCCGTCGCCGTCAAAATCCAATACCCCGGCGTCGCCGCCTCCATCTCCTCCGACCTCTCCAACCTCTCCGTCCTCCTCACCGCCTCCCGCCTCCTCCCAAAAGGCCTCTACCTCGACAAAACAATCGCAAACGCCCGCACAGAACTCGCCTGGGAATGCGACTACACGCGCGAAGCCGCCTGCCAAACCCGCTTCCGCGACCTCCTCGCAGCCGAAACCGACACTTTCACCGTCCCCGCCGTGATCCCCGAGGCGTGCGGCCCCACCGTCCTCACCGCCGAATTCATGCACGGCACCGGCGTCACCAAACCGGCCCTAAACCTCTCTCAACCCGAACGCGACCACATCGGCACTCAAATCCTGCGCCTGTGTCTCCGCGAACTCACAGAATTCAAGTTCATGCAAACAGACCCGAACTGGACGAATTTCCTCTACAACCGCTCCGCCCACAATCCCAGCTCCAACGGCATGGGCAAGCTCGAACTCCTCGATTTCGGCGCGTCGCGGGAGTTTCCGACTGCGTTCATAGATCCCTACATTCGCATCCTGCTCGCCGCATCCATTGGTGATCGCGCCACGATACAGCAGTTGAGCGTCACGCTCGGGTATTTGACGGGCTATGAATCTGCCGCTATGGTCGATGCGCACGTGACTTCTGTCTTGACGCTGGCGGAACCGTTCACGGCGGCTGCGCCTGAAGTGTATGATTTCAGCGGGCAGACGGTCACGGATCGTGTTAGGGAATTGATACCGGTTATGGTGAGGGAGCGGCTGGCGCCGCCGCCGGAGGAAACGTATAGTCTGCATAGGAAACTGAGTGGAGCGTTCCTTATGCTGGCGAGGCTGGGGAGTCGGGTTAGGTGTAGGGAGTTGTTTCAGAACGCGGTTGAAGAGTGGAGGAAGGATGGAGGGGAGCGCAGGGGGGTGCAGGATGTGAAGAGTGTGTTGGAGGGGGAGCAAAACTAGTGTTTGGGAACATGATTGTATTAGAGGTCTATAGTCTATGGACGTCGTGTGTAAACATTATGAAACATTGCGTAAGCAAATGCCTGATTTTGCTGCCATACCAAGGTCTCTGGTTAGCAGAGGCAATAAAAGCAAATTCGAAACGCCAATACCCATCTTTGCAATCGTGCGGCCGATCTTGAAGCACATGCCGCCTCTGAGCAGTCCATGTCATCAAATCAAAGCACTCTTGATTGCTCCCAATTTCGCATCACCGCCATGACCCGTCCGCCGTTCCATTAACATCAATCCGTCAGAATCATCCTCAGTTCTGCATGTTCCAATCCATATCATTACCCCTCCCACCAAAACATGCCATTGTCTTTCGCAATACTCACACGTCTTCTTTCCCCTTCGTGCACTCCCATGTTCTACACCATCACCATGCACTCAGACAACAACCTGCGCAGCATCATCCCTTGCAATCCTCTCGATCATAGCCTCCTTACTCCCACCCATCGCCAGTCCTCTCTCCTCCAAGATCTCTCTCAATTCCGCACCCGTCTTAGCCTTGTCATCAACAGCCAAGAACGCCATGAGCTCAGGCTTCGTACCACTGATGCGCAGACCGCGCTCGCGACAGGCATTTTTTAGCGCCGCGACAGTCATGCTGATGCGTGGGGAGCTGGTACTGACGGAGGCAGTGGTGCGGATAGAGGGAGTGGAAGTGGGCTCGGTCTTGATGGGCGTGAAGGGTTGAGTGGCAGTTTTGGTGAAAGAGGGCAGAAGTGTGGTGATGGCGGAGGTGCGTGGAATTGGAGCGGGCTTCTTCTTGGTGGCGCTGCCTGGAGTGGAAGTGGACTTATCCTTGGAGGTCTTGGAGGAAGTGACAGCAGTCTTCTGCTTGAGAGCACTAGTGGGAGTCGCAGCCGCCTTCCGCTTGGCAGCGCTGGCAGGGGTGTTGGTAGTCGACTTCGATTGAGAAGCGCTCGTTGTAGCCTTGCCAGTCGACACGCGCTTGACGGCCTTGGGCTTGGCTGGGAACGCCAAGTCAATTTGATCTTTCATTCCTGCCTTGACGATGAACGCTGCAGTCTCTTGCATTCTGATCTGCTGGATCTTCTCTTGCTGCTTCTGAATCGCAAGCTGAACTTGTTCGACTTTGGCATCTTGACGAGCTCTCTCCCTCTCCTGCTGCAAGAGTGCCTTGGCAGCTTCCTTGTCGGCGAATGCCTGCTCGTTGCGGCGCTGCTTCTGGTGCACAAGGTCAAGCTTGTCCTGAGCCTCTTTCTCATGAGCAATGACCCGGGCGGCAAGTTCATCGGCCCTAGCCTGTTGGCGGGCAGCGGCACTTTCAGCTTTTTCGGTGCGCTCCTTTTCGAGTTGGGCTCTGGTTTCGGCTCTGATCTTTTGTTCCTCCTCTCGGGCACGTTTCTTCTTGTTGGCTTCCGCGCTGGTGGTCTCCTCAAGGATAGCAGATTTGGCTTTGCGCTCGGCGACGTCTTTGAGCACGTTGGTACGACGAGCATCTTGGTTCTCATCCTGCTCGAAGGGTACGACGGCAGTACCAATGTGGATGCTGTCCAGACGTTCAATGCAAGCTTTTCTGGAGTACTTGGGTTTGGGCAGACTGTTGTTGACAAGCTTGGCGATCTCGCGGTAGCGCTTGGTATTGATGTCGGCGAGGGCACGCTGGAAGAAGCTCTCGGTTTGGTCGTAGGCCTTGTTCAAGGCGTCGTCCTGTTGAGTGATCAGCAAGAGTCGGGAAGATCAGGGTGATTGCGAAAAACCTCCACTTCGTGGTAGTCACTGAAGTTCAACTCCATGAGCTTCTCATCATGGTCCTCGCGTGCACGGCAGAGACGAGCGTAGCGGGTAGAGATGGTCTTTGGAGCGTACTTGACGCGACCTTCGGAGATGAGCCTCTCTGCGATGGCCTCATCTTTCTGTCCGGTACTCTTCATGGTCCAGATGATCTCATCATCACTGTCGAAGTCAAAGTCAATGTCCTTGTGCACAGTTGTTCGTCCACCGGTGATGCGGGCTTTCTTCGCGCTGACAAAGGCGGCGGAGTCCTGTGACCTGGACCGTTTCTTGACCTTGCTGGCGTAGTCCTGCGAAGGCAAGTAAGCATAAGTAACGTTTAGTCTGGGGTAGTGCCGTAGTGCTCTAAGTTGCATACCTCTTCGTCATTGTCGCCATCTCCTTCGTCCTCTGACTCCTCGGAATCCTTGTCATCACCATACTCGTCATCGTCCTCGACGTCTTGTAGTGAGTACCGTTGGGACACGCGCTTCTTGATTTTACGCCTGATAGCGCCAACGCCTGGCAGTGGCGTCAGCTGGTTCCTAAAAAGATTGGTGACGTGAACTTACGTGGCTTCGAGGGTACCGTGAGTTGATTGGTGGAGAAAGATGGCGCGGCCAAGGTGTTCTGCTTGACGACTGGCGTAGGTTCGACGAGGGTGAAGGAGAACATGGTGCTGGTCTTTGCTTGTTTGTCGAGAGTACCGTAGGTGGTGAGAATGAAGACTGAAGCAGTTGTTGTGGTTTGATTTGAGGTTCAGCCTCGCGTGAATAATGTGAATTTGTCGATGTGATGCGAAGTTTGTGGTCGAAATGAAGTGATCCCGTGCCAGAAGATTCGCTCGATCACGTTGGTTCTTACCTTGAGAAAAAGTTGTCGGACGTCAGAAGACGAAAGGCGCGATGCAGCAAGTAGCTAGGCGCTGTTTGATGATGGAGTCGGAATTGTGTTGTTTAGAGAGAAGGCGCGTTACGTGGAAGTTGGTGAGATGAGGAAGAAGGAAGAGGAGATGTTGTGAGAGGCAGAAGGGTGAAGAAAGGAAGGACGGAGGCTGAGGAAGAAAGAAGGAGGCAGGGAAAGAAAAAGAGGAAGGCGCAGGACAGCCGATTCGTCGCCATAGCAGCATGTGACGCGTTATGATGAACCATAACAACCGATTGGAAACATCAATGAAACGAGGAGTCAGCTGGATGAATTCTTCTCTGGACATCACACCTGCCAATTCCACTCTCCTTTCTCCAGAGAGGCCGCTTTCATCAATACATCTAGCAATGTCACAGTATCACTGAATCTGAACTTCTTCTGCTTTACCTTTGGACCATATTTAAATTCTAACACTCATTCTTCTTGAGTTTTCAGATGCGAGGGACATGCAGTAATCTTTTGGATTTGGATTTGTTTTCCGATATGTCATCAATGTGTTGCTTCATCTATCTCGTGTAGTCAATCATGGTAATGTGGTTGGCACATCTTCGTCGCTGTCGACGGCGGGCAAGTCTAGTGTTTTAAGTCTGAAACAGCACGCACGTGCAGCAAAAGTGATCTGCAGAATGACGTTTCGTGGCTGATGTCCCGGCGTCCCGCCAAGTCCTCAAAGTCTTATCACACAACTTTGCGCCTCGTCACTACCAGATCACTATACCTATCATCGCTCAAATTCATGATGAATCGCCTAAACTTCTGGTCGCGGAGCTCATCCAAGACGAGAACTCAAGACGCGAAAGCGGAAGCTCAAGCGTCAGAAACACCAAAGACTGATGAAGCTACCAAGGTCGAGCCCAGCACGAACGAGGACAAACACGAGGCGCCTTTAGACACCGTCGATCCGCAAGTGGATGCTAAAGAGGAGGTCGCGAAGGATGATGAGCAAGAGCAGCCATTACAGAGGGTGGATTCGGCACAAGATGATGATCAAGAGGCTGCGGCGCCGGAGAACACAGATGCGCCGGCAGAAGACGCGAAAGATGACTCCAACAAATCACAGATGCCAGGAGGCGCCTCTACGGTCGCTCCGCATTCCGAAGATGTCGAAAAGCCAGCGCATCAAGCGGAGAGTGCCCATGCGCCTAAAGACACAACCGCCAAGGCAGCAGACTCAACTACGACTGACCAGAAACCCGGAGACAAGGACGTCGAGTCCGTGATGCCAGGGGATGCATCAGCTAATGCTGCAAACGCAACAGAGTCAACTAGTGCGCCATCAGAACAGGAAGAGAAGGCTACGGAGAGCACAGCGACTGAAACGGAGCAAAAACAAGATGAGCCGACATCCGAGGATCTCAAGAACGCAGCAGCACCAGATCAAGTTCAGGATCGCGGATTAAGTGATGATTCCGAGCAATTTCTGCAGCGTCTTACAACACATGATGAGCCTCAGCAACCTCCATCAATGTCAAGACGACCGACACAGATCGCAGACAATGGTGACCTTGTGGAGCCGACCGAAGTGCCGTTACCAATGTCGCCATCGAACGAGGATGGTCCTTCCCAAGATCAGACAGATGGAAGCAAGAAAGTGGCTACATGGCAGGACAGGTGGAATCAGTGGTCGTTCGTTCCAGCCGTCCCTACGACGTCTTACTTCAAGCGAGCACCTCCCAAGGTCAAACCGGTAAGGTTTACACTCGACATGTGTACAGTGGTAGTTTGCTAATGGCTATGACAGACCGACGAGGAAAAGGTTTCAGACGAAAAGGCCGCCGATTCTGCCGCCGCGGACATTGCAGACAACGCGGTAAAATCGGATGAGCTCGCGAAGGATGGTGAAGCTCAGGGCGAAGAGCCAAAGGAAGAGGGAGTTAAAGAAGAACAACCAACAGAAAGCACATCCGATGAAAAGCACGATGCCAAGAACGCCGAAGCAGCTCAACACCGCGACCTCACCCACATGCTATCCAACCTCAAGCTCTCATCCCTCAACAACAGTGTCGTCGGCATCTCCCACGAAACTCAGCATCTACTAGAAAACTTCACCGTGGTCCTCAAGGATGTCGTCAACGGCGGGCCGGAAGCCTACCATGATCTAGACAAGCTCCTCACCGAGCGTGGAGAGCAACTCGACTCTCTCTTTGGCTCAATGCCGCCTTTCCTCCAGACACTCGTCAAAGCCCTTCCAGTCAAGATGTATGGCGCCATGGCACCTCAAGTCGCAGCCGCCATGTCCTCCGATGGCAAAGACAGCATGTCAGCGACGGAGGTTGGCTCAGACGAAGAAGCTGAAGTCACAGTCTCCACGTCCTCAGAAAAAGACACAAAGAAGAAGAAACACGGCGTCGTTCCCTCGGTACAGTCTCTAATCAAAGAACAAGGCACCGTTGCTGCGATGCTTCGGTCCATCCTCAATTTCCTGCAAGCGCGCTTCCCGCTCTTCGTCACGGGAAGCAACGTCCTCATGAGTGTGGCGGTGTTCATATTACTGTTTGTATTCTGGTACTGCCATAAGCGCGGCAAGCAAGTCAGGTTGAGCAAGAAGACTGCGGAGAAGATTGCGGCGGAGAGCAGCCTGGACGATCTGGAGAAGCAAGTTCCTCAACCGGAGAAAGATGCCGCCACGAAAGTGCAGGCAGGAGAAAAGGAAAAGGACGAGGCCGCGGCTGTGCCTCTTCCCCAAGCTGATGAACCAGAGACACAGCAATCGACTGGCGCTGCAGAAGAGTCGGCTGAGAAGGAGGAGGACACTACCAGCGCCACTGAGAAGACGACCAAGCCAAAGCCGGAACCTGAGCCCGCACCGAAGACCTCAGCAGACGACGCCACTCTCCAGAAACTGCTTGACCTACAACAAAAAGCCGTCGATGAAGCACATCCCGCTGAAGATGCAGCGGCTGCAGCCGAGAAGATTGAGGACGACGCGACTGCTACGACTGCGAAACCTGATACGCCCAGACCGACGTCAAGAAAGGAGACAGCGCCACCACCAGCTGATAAGTCGGTGAAGGAAAGCACGGAAGAGAATCAAGCTGAGCACGCTGAGCAAGGTGAGCAGGAGTACAAGCCCTCAATGGGGCCTGTAATTGTAACGTATGATGCGAAGAAAGAGAGCGGCAACAAGGAGAATACGAAGGATGACACGGATGCTGGCAGTAAGATCTCCTTTGGAGACTTACTGAAGGCGCTCGAAGCGCATGCTAAGTCAGCCGCATGAGATGACTGCAGCTACTTGGGGTGCAATAGGAAGGAGGGTTTGAGCACACAGTGAGTAGAGCGCAGCAGAATATTGGAGAGAGAACGATCGAGGCTGAGCGAGGTCGAAGGGAACATAATGCGTCACGAACACCTTTACGACACCTTTTTTTTGCTATGGACATGGAGGAAAGCGTTTTATTGTTATACCATATCTATTTACGACTTTACAGTATAATGACTCATTTATGCGCACTCCCCTCCTCTCCTTCATCATCCTCCCCATCATCCTCCTCATCCCCCGAACTAGCCAAACTTCCAATCTCAATCGCCTCCTCATCCTGCCCTCCACCTCCACCTCTACCCGCACCACCCCTCTTCCCATCCTGCCCCTCAATCTTCATATTCACAAATAACGCATACAATCCAAAATCATACGCCAACCTACACGCCCCCGCCACCACAAACGCAATCCAGAACCTCTCACTCTCCGCCAACCAGCCCGTGACCAACGGTCCAGACATTGCCGCCAAAATCCTCAACATGCTTGTAATCCCCATGACCGCCGTGCGCTCCTCCGGCCTCACCACAGCGGCAATGAACGCCGTCCGCGGCGCTTGATCCATATTATTCAGTCCCGCCCTCACGAAAAATAACGCCGCAGCGATCCAGAAATAGCTCGGAAGTGGGAAGAGAAGCACAGCGGCGGAACTCGGGACGTGCGTGAACACCATTGTGTTTATCAGGCCGAGGCGGCGGGAGAGGGGGCCGGCGAAGACGGCGCCGAGGGCGGAGAGGAAGTAGGCGATTGAGGTGACGTCGCCGAGGGTTGTGGCTGAGGGAGAGAATTTTTGGGAGAGGTAGAAGTTGGTCAAAGTGTAGGGCACCATGCCGTCGGCGAGGGAGTCGAGACAGAGGAGGGTCCAGAGGGTGTACATGATGGAGCGGGTCGGGGCGGAGATGGTGGAGAGGCCGGAGGGGAGATAGGACGTGAGTTTTGCTGCTAGGCTGTCGCTGCTTGGGCTGGATGGGGGTGCGGGTAGGCTCTGCTGTGGCTCTTCGGTCTCGTCTTGGGCAATGTGGGCGTATGCAGCTTCTGATCGCGTTGGCTCCAGCTCGCAATCGTCGGTCAGTAGAAGGACTAGTGCTGCGTTGACTAGACCCATGGCACTGTAGATCCAGAACATGAAGTGATAGGCATCCACAGCAGTCCAGCCATCCCTTTTCAGCAGAGATGCCATGATCCTCCCTGACGCCTCACTGCCCAGACTTGAACCCAGACTGCTCGTCGTGACATACCACGCCAGCACATCCGCCCTTGTCGTCGACGTCGTAAGCTGACTCAGCACAGACCTATCTCCTTGTCAGTCTTTTACTCCTTCCATCCACATCCAATCCCCATTTCCAATCACCATCAACTGCACAGTACTTACTCCTCAATACTCCTAAACGGTCCGAAATCCCCTCCCGTCACCGCAATAACACCGAAAATCGCACTTAGCAACAAGATCCAGAAGTTCTCGCTCAGCGCAAATGCAGCGCCGCTCGTGATCATGAGGACGGAGCCACCGAGGAGCACTTTTCGACGGCCGACGCGGTCGGCGATGAGGGTCAGGAAGGTGCCGAGGAAGACGTCGCCGAGCAGGGTCAGGGTCATGAAGATGCCGATGGAGTGGTCAGAGAAGCCGAGGGCGGAGAAGAAGATCGCTGGGGGTGTGTTAGTGAGAGATGGAAGGCCGGGAGGATGGGGCAAAAGATGTGCGTAGGGAAAGGGGCAAGGTGAAGGGATGAGTTGAGAGGAGCAGATACCGAGGAAGAAGGAATTTGTGCCGTAAGCGAACATGCGGCAGGAGCGGGCGATGATTATGAGGTAGGCATTACGGCCGGTATTGTGGATGGCGTCGACGCCGAATTCGTGGTAGAACCATTTCAAGGGCCTGGTGATTGCGGACATCTTGGTGGCATCGATCCGAGGGCTCTACTGTCTCTAAGATGCTCGGTAATCTATACAATATCCTGGAGGAGGTGTACAGGAGATATGACAAAATAGTGAGGGAGTCGTGGTTTTTCGATGCTCAAGAATGTTTTCACGACAGAACGATGCACTGTCCAAGAGATAGCATCAGCTGATCTATGTCTTCTTCCTGACCACGGAATAGTGAACTTATTGCGTGTCGTGTGATCACTGATGGTGTGCTTAAAAGTTTGAAGTGGCGAAATGCCGAAACTGGCAGGTCGACTGACTCGTGCCCTTTTCCTTCTTTTCTGGCTCAAGAAGCAAAGTGTTTAATACTGATGCCAACATATAATATTCGAGGTATCTGAGCACGGTTGGAGACTGTCTGACACTAGGGCTACAATTTGATCGATATTTGATATTATATAAAGCTGCATGTAGTACTCCATAATAAAAAGAACACCCTCAAGAAAACATAAAAAGGACCAAAAAATGAAAACTCAGATCACAAACCAATCCAAACCTCACTATCCAAACGCTCTGAATATTACGTCAACCCTGCTGCCTACTTCTTGTTCCTGGTTGATCTCCTCAACTCAACAGATGCAACTACAGGACCTGCTGGACCAACTGGAGTAGCAACAACAATAGCAGCAGCAGCCTCAGTAGCAGCCCTTCCAGCCACAGCTCTAGTTTTGATCCTGCTCACGAATTGTCTAATGCTCACCGTCATAACCCGGATCCGATCAGCCAGGTTGTTCCTGGCGGCATACTGAGCCTCTCGGACACCCATTGGCGGCAATGTCGCCATCATCTTGACAGAACCACGAGGAAGAACTATAAGGAAGCAGAGCCTGCCAGCGATAACCTGATTGAGACAAGCCTGTTCGCTCGCGGCCGCGAACTTGAGATTGGCTGAGTTGGCGTTGCAGACGACATGGAAGTTTTGAGTGGCTGGCACTTGGTGGAGACGGACACGCTTGGGTGCCTGCTGCTGTGCTGCTGCTGGGCGTGCCGCTGGTGCTGTGCGCCGAAGAGCGGCGTGGACGTTCACCAATTTTTGACGTTGGAACTTGATGAAGGGGGCCAACTTCTTTTGGGTGTCATTGATAGACTCGGCGAGCTTGTGTACCTCCTTCATGGCTACTCGGCGCCCCTCTGGAGTTGAATTGCCAGTGAGCGCGTGCTTGCGCAAGTCTGCAAGTCTGGAGTTGATTGAAGCCAAGTTGTCGACCTCATGCTTGGTCATTTGGAGACCCTGGACGAGTGCTTGACGCATTCTGAGAAGGGTAGGGGTATCGTACTGGATGCCAGCAGGGGCGGCTGAAGCGGCGGTGGTGGTGGTGGCGGGCATGATGATGTGTAGGTAGTCTAGTGAGGATAGACTGACAAGGATGAATGAAGTGGGAGGGTCGAGGGCTGAGTCGGTGATCGAGGTTTGGGGATTAATAGAAAGCGTAGTAAAGTGTTAAGTATGAAAGGTATGAGTCAAGAGGGAGGTGATGTAGATGGAGGCTGGGTAGTGGGGAGCTGTGTGTGAAGTGTGCTAGGTATAGGAGAAGTTGGAGTGAAGCTGATACTGATGATGAGGAAAGAAAGCAGGTTATAGCAGAGGGGAAGATAGGTTTATATAGACATCTTATAAGTAATAATCTATAAAATGTTATAAACCTAGCAATCTAGTTAGTTGATGCTAAGCTACCTAAGAAAGTGGGGTCGCAGGTCGAAATGCGCCTTGTTAATTGGCTGCAAAGTCTGGTACGAGTGGATTTCAGCTGCATCTCTTCCTTTTATACCACCTCTCGACCTTCATCTATAACTCATGTTAACAGCTTATAAAATTATTAGAATGTTAATAGACGGTAATATTTTCTATATTTGAAAGTAATAGAATCTCGAAGCTTGAGTTTATCGGAACTATATTCACTAAGATCTTATAAAATGAAGTTCAGAAACCTGAAGTCTCAGCACCTTTTACACCTTGAAACCTAGATATCATTAACACTTTATAACTTTCTAATCATTTGACTTGGAGGTCTTATTCTCCATATCATTTAGTACTAGAGTCTTTAAGCTTGAGTCTTTCCGTAATAAGATGAGCTAGATATCATTAAATGAAATTCCGAAGCTCAGTGCTTATCCTATCATGTAAACCCAGCTAGCACACGCAAATCTAGTCCATGTAATAATCTGAAAACAGGGAATCATTCTTTGTATCTTGCAGTATCAGGGTATAATAGATCAAGTCTTTGAATAATAAGACTACTAAATTATGCTAAGCTAAAGTCTGAGAATAAGTATTTTCCTGGAATGCTCAGATGTCTGAAACATACTGCATCGCTCGCACTGTATTCATATGACCATATCCAACAGTATGACCACCGCTTAGCCCACATGGAGTTCCTCAAGCCGCTTTACTATTTCATCGTTATCCTCGTTCTACGGCACATTCTTCCTCCAGAGTGAATCGATGCTCCTGCTCTGACATACAATTCCTCTTTCCCTGCTATTGCGTCTCGACTGTTTGTCCTCGGTGGGACTTTATCGTGGTTCGCGTCGTACTCCAGCTTGATTGATATCTAGCCTGGAGCGATACCCGGCGCTAGAGGTATAACCAACCTTGATGTGGTAGCGTATGGAATGTTGCGGCTCACAGAAGGAGGCATGCTCGTGCTTCAACATAGTCAAGCTCGCATGGGGCACTCAGCGGACTCTGCAGGGATAGTCTGCTACTAAAGCTTCTCGATTTTCTTTCTTTTTGGCCGGCATGTTCCTCAGCCTTCAGGGCGAGCAGGGTACCGCTCGGCTGTGCTAGCGATGCTCATCCGGGGCTTGAAAAGGAGCATACGGCCCCATGTCCGCAGCCACGCCGCGAAGCGTGACAGTCTAGGAAACGGTATAGCAAAGTGAGGCATCCGTGATCTGAAGCCCTCCCAAGCACCTGCAATAGGACCAAACAGCGCAGCCACAGCGACAGCGAGCTTGACCACTTCTCCGGCGATCTTGTCGTCACTCCAGCCTCGTCGTCTTCGCAGGTACAGCCATACTGCTAATATGACCGCACCATCCACGACCAGATGTCTCAGCACGCCGAGTAGATAGCTGAGAAACCATCGTCCTAGCATCGTCAGCACACTGCCCATGCTCAGCTTGCCAGGACCTGATACCCCGCCTGATATGCTCTGCCGTAGTGGATATAGTGCACTGAACGAATTATTGTTCTGCTGATACTCAAGCTGTTCACGTAGTGCAGCCATTTCCGTCGTCATGCGTACTAGTGAAGCCTCGATTCGGCGCTGCCATTTGGCTTGAGCTGCTAGTGCTGCAGCTGATGTGCTTGGGTCGGTGGCGACCAAAGATGCCATAGTTGTAGCACGTGAGGGAAGATACTTTGCGAAAGACGGAAGCAAGGACATTCCAGGTGAGCGTCTGGGCTGCGGTTGTGTCGGGGAGGTTGAAGCAAGAGGTTGAGTGAACTGTACAGATTGTGCTTGCTGTGGTCCAGCTTCTGTGGCTCCATCTTGCTGCGTTGCGGACGTGCCGAGATTCATTTCCTGGTTCGCCTGATACACCAAAGGCGACGGAACAGAATCTTCCGAAATCTGCCTGCTTGAGTTCTCACCCTGTACCTCCACTACTAGTCCCAAGGGCGACACCTCCGCAGCTCTCTGCTCGTCATCGTCCAGGCTATCCGACGCATCCACGAATAGCTCTTGCTCCATCTCAGGCGAGCGTAGTCCGGCCGTCAATACAACACGCCTTTCTTCCTCAACCAAAGCTTGATCTTGCGATATAGGATCTACCTCAAGCAATCCTCCTTGTGCTTGTTGCGGCGCCAGTCCTGGCGTAGGCAGAGGTGAAGCCGGATAAGCGCCCGGACCTTGCATCGGCGGTGACCGCAGACCGTACGAAGATTGGAGACCATATGATGCTGAAGATGAGGACGTAGCAGCTGGAGAGTTGTTCTTGATCTGATCCCACACAAACTCGAGCTCGGATACCAATTCGCGGGCATCAGGAGTTTCAGATGTGTGATTATGCATGGTGTCGATGAGGAGCTCGATGTAACATCGCTTCGCAGCTGTTCTTGACAGACCATGGTGCTTGCTCCAGGCATCCCACTTGTCTTGCTCTTCCCCCTCAATGTCAGGTCTTGCCACTACTCCTTCGACATCACCTTCCATAGCCTGCTTGTACAATCCATACAGCTTGGAGCGAACATCTGAGGGTGGGCGCGTGGAAGCTAGTCGGGAAATTCGACGAACTGCGGTCAGGCATTGTGAGAAGACTCTGTCTACACCGCAGCTTAGTTGACAGGCGCTAAGATTGTCACCTAGATATAAAGCGACTCACTTACCTACAGAGTCAGCCATTGCAGTGTATGAGTAGCATCACAAGCTCCGTGTGTCTCATCCCCCACCTACACGTCGACGGCTAGAGGTATAGCGAAAGAGAGGTATCGCATAGTCCTTTGGAAAGTAAGTAGCACGATCACTTTGTAGTGGAGCTGTTCGATTGCCGAGGTCATCCTGGGGAGAGTGCCACCGATTATTAATCACCCGTGTTTCATATATTCTCAAACGCGCCTTCCTGCACTTCTCAAACGCAGAGTAGATCGTTTTGCAGCAAATTCGACCATGTCGTCACATCTTCACCACTTTCGTCAGCTTCCTGCTGATAGTATGTTAACAGCAGTTGTCACATTCTCCATATTACATACACGCCATGACAGATTCAAATGATATTCAGATGGTTGATGCTACTGGATCAGATGACCAAGACGATGAAGTGAAAAAGCCCAACGTTGGTAAAAGTCTGGAGCAAGCTCATCATCAGGCAATGCTGATATTATCGCTAGGTCTCTTCCGTGCAGCAACCTGCTGGCATGCTACCTTTTCCAAAGTTAGTTTTGAACAGCTTCCATGGTCGAGTCGCAGCTAAGAAGTAAAAGCATGGTCGGAGTACCCATGATCGGAGACTCTATGGCAGATCGAGAGAGCCGACTCAAGCTCCTCATCACAAAACTTGAAAAAGGCTCTGCAGCACCACGGTATTTACAATCTGAGGCGAACTCAGACATGGATGCTGATGACATAGTGTCAATCTTAAGGACGCCGCTACAGGATCATTTGGTTATGGGCCAAGGCCACCCGAGACTACAGCAGCCAAAATAGCTCGACAGAATCGTGAGATCACAGATCTGCTCGCAATACCACATACTCCTGGTAAAAGCTATGGTATAATACCACCGAACCATCTCAATCCCTCGAAGAAACGGACAGCTTCTGGCATGATTAAAGAAACGAGCAAGTCATCGACGGTTGTTACAACAGGAGCCGCAGCGATCCCCGCTGTATCATCACTCATTAGAAGCGCTACAATGACGTCGAGTGTTGCCAACACAGGTCCTTTTCTTCACCGTGCCGAAACTTTCCCCATCACGACGTCCACTTCTTCGCCGGCACGAGCTACTGGTGATGTGGGCAGCAATCAACAAGGACCAGTCTTTAGTCCAATGAGCGCCGCAATGTCTCGCCAGCATCAGGTGGCCCGACTACCGCAACCACCTCCGAGAGTGCAGCCTATTGCTACAGCACCAGTGAGACGACCTTCAACAGCGAATCTCGACTTCTCCAAGACTCCGAAAGCTGATCCCTTTCGCACTCGAAAAAGTTTAGGGAAAGCATCCGCTGGACGTGATCAGTTCCCACAGACTGCTCCAGTCATTCGCAGGATGGGAGGCGCAACATCACCGGTTGCGCAGTCAGAAGATTCGTGTTCCCCGGAGAAAAGTAGCGATGCTGCATCAGTACTACATCCTCTGCCAGCAAGACCGAGCACTACCGAGGCTCAAGGAGTGGGGCTGGACATCATACCTACCATGCCGCAAAGCATGAGACCTGTCGAGCCAAGCACGGATGCAGCTCAAGGACCGGGGATGGGAAACACACCTACTATGCCTAAAAGCATGAGGTCTATGCTGCCAACGCTGGCAATTGATATGCCAATCGCTACCCCTTGGGTGCCTCAATCCGCTCGCCCGTCTTCCGCAGTGTCTTCTGCGCCTAGTGTCGCTCCTGTTACGCCAATGACACCGGCTGACTTCATGCCTCTCGACGTCAAGTTCACTATTCCTGCAGATCATGCCATCGACAAGACACGAGATCCGAGGAGGGCCGCAGGCGTTGACAGGGCACGGGATCCGAGGAGGAGGAAGAGAACTGAAACAACGGATGTTGAG
>Ga0268246_10000515_pt1 | contig 16114 bp, 14 predicted proteins | sample AgamicOrSfe_FD_200242 | JGI IMG/M metagenome (GOLD analysis project Ga0268246, IMG submission 200242) | Agave microbial communities from Guanajuato, Mexico - Or.Sf.e (v2) (version 2) | ecosystem: Host-associated > Plants > Phyllosphere > Phylloplane/Leaf | place: Guanajuato, Mexico | collected...
AGGGATGGGCGGGGAAAAGGCGGGAGGGATGGAGTGGTTGAGGAATGATGTCGTGTTTACGTGGGGGTTTGTGGAGATGGTGTGGTTGTTCTGGGTGAGTCTTGCGCTCTTGTTTCAGGAGGTGGTGAGGTGCTAACGTGGTTGGGATAGATTTACAGCACGTTAAGGGAAGAGCGCCAGCAGTTGGCCATCGATGCGCAGAAAAGGGAGGAGCGGATGAGAGACCAGCATCTATGAATTGGGGCACATCACTTAGTCCCAAAACAGAAGGAGCAGGAACAAGAAAGAGCAACCAAGACTGGCATACGTGCTAGAACACAGCACAAACCAATTCTACACAGGACGTCTGGGCGTACTGGGTATTCTACTCTGCTTCCAGGAAAGGAAGAAGGACAAGGTGTAGACCTGATATCGTGCTGTGGTGAGCTAGGCAAGAACCTGAAGTCGTTGCTGGAGGGTGCCGTCGAATAAAGACAGCAGCCGGAATCGCCTGTATAGCATCCATGATGACCAGCTCACGGTGTGGGTGAAGCAACCTAGTATGCCGAGATGCAAGGGTAGTATACGCACGACTCTGAGGGTCAACGAATATGTGTATTAGACTGTACGACGTCGTGCGCATCCAGAGGGGTTCAGAAGTGACACTGGGTTAACACCATAGAACATGAGGTTCGACAGACGACCCACGGTACTCTCTTACAGATTTCCTAGACGTTTCGTGCTGTAAATGTGTGTTAGATTACTATAAGCAATAACGACTAAATATATCTGTACGAACTGAAACGAACAATCATGTATATGCGCTCCTTTCCCTCTCAAGTCTGCGCCTTTTCCAAATTCCCACCTCGAAATGCTCATCACAAACGTCAACATCATCCGATGGCACTCCCCATCGATACACCACCCCAACACATTCGTCCCTCTCTACCCTTCCTTCTCATGCTCCAACGCCGCCTCAAACTCCGGCACATCGAAGTCCTCCCTATGAATATTACTCCTCTGGCACATCCCCTGAAAGATTCCATCCTGTTTCGAAAACAGCTCAATCGGCGTCCCCATTTCTGCCAGCTCGCCCTTGTCCAGCACCAGAATCCTGTCGTAGTGTATGATGGTCTTCAAACGACTAAAAACAACAAGGTTAGCTCAAGAACACGCTCGGGAGAAGTTCAGTGAGAACTTACTGCGCGATACACAACATCGTCTTGCCCGCGAAACCCCGACGCATAGCCAATTGAATACGCTCATCCGTCTCGAAATCGACGGAAGACGTTGCTTCGTCACACACGATGATCTGGGAGCCGCGGACAAGGGCACGCGCCAGGGCCATGAGTTGGCGCTGCCCGAGCGAGAAGTTTAGACCTTCCTCCTCAACAACAGAGTCCAGGTGGATGCGGGCATTGGCGTCTCCGAGCTCCATATCCGAGCCCACAAGGTCCGCTTGGCGGAGGGCAGACCAGAGTTCGAGGTCTTTGAATTTGCCGAAGGGGTCGAGGTTGGAGCGGATGGTGCCTTTGAAGAGGGTGGGGTCCTGTGGGATGATAGCCAGCTTGGTACGGAGATCTGCTAGACCGACTGTTTGAATGTCGACGCCATCGATGGTTATTGACCCGTCTGAGAGCTCCGTCAGGCGGAAGAGGGTGCTCATGATAGTGGATTTACCGGCGCCGGTCCGGCCGACGACACCGATTCGCTCGCCACCCTTGATGTGTAGGCTTAGGCCTTTGAGAACAAGAGGGAGACCGTCACGGTAGCGCATTTGGACATTGTCGAAGACAATTTCTCCGCGTTGAGGCCATGATTCTTCGACTTTAGCCAGGTGGAGAGGTGGCTCCTCCTCGAGCTGGGTGCCGTAGTAGTGGATGCGCTCGGTGGCGTTCATGTTATTCTCAACCTCGGCAAGCTGGCGTACTGTGAATTGGATCATTTGGACGATGGAGAGGACGTAAGAGAGGACTAGTCCACCGGTACTTGGGCCAACTGTGAATCGAGATGTCACGACGAGGATACTGGAGAGAGAGTTAGCTTAATTGAATCAATCATTATCTAGACACGGCACTCACCCGACAACAAACACGAGCAGGTTGCCGATAAAGTCCAATCGCACACTCAGCCATCGCTGGTTAGCAAAGGTAAGGAAATATGCGCTGTTCATCTCGTCCAGGGACTCGCGGATGGTGCTTGCAAAGTGTTTTTGCATTCCGTAGGCTCGAATGGTTGAGATACCGTTCACAGCCTCCGAGAATCTTGCAAACACGGTACTTCTGAGGACGGCCTCGTGACGTTTGATCTCTCTTGCTGATGCTCGATAGTAGCTGGCAGAGAAAAGGAAGACAACCAGGAGAGGCGCCAGAGCCACGACAAAGAAGTAGTAGTAAACGATGATAAGGATGAAAACCGAGATGATCATACCCATGGTCATGCAGAAGAAACGAATGGCATCGGTGAGGACGTTGTCCATAGTGTCGACATCCTTGGAAAAGCGATTCGTTATACGACCAAGTGGTGTGGTGTCGAAGAAGGCCATTGGAGTTCGAAGCACGCGAGTGATAGCGCGATGCAGCATGACACGACTGGCAGTGGTTCCGTAGATCGAGAGTGCGACGGAGAACGCGAACATGAAGAAGGCCTGTGCGACACCCAATGCCGCGTAGATTCCCTGAAGATATGTTAGATCGTTATTTCTTCAGCCAATTTACTCCCAGGACAACAGTCTAAAGACGTTATGGCACTCTCCATGACCTCTTCACAATTCATCCTGGTGTTCTTGAAGAAGATAGTACTTACAATGTATGCTCCCGTCGAATATCCAAACTTGTTCGACGTCCAGTATGACAGCCAAAGGTTAGTGGCAATGCTAGAACCTTGGGAGAGCACCAGCAGGATGAAGACAAAAGGCAGCACCAGTATAGATCCAGATGCCTTAATGTACGCCATGTAGACCTCCGTAGAGACACCCTTGGTAGCACGTTCTTCGACTTGCATAAGAGCTGCACCCTTCTTGTTCTGCTTGTGCCTGTCCTGCTGCTTCTTCTCGTCTTCAACCTCGTCTTCAACCACTTCAACCTCCTCTTCCTTCTCGTCCTCTTGCGCGTTGTTGGCGATGAGCTTAACGAACTCCTCATTCGTTTCCATCAACTCTTTGAAGGTTCCCATTGTCCTAATCTTACCATCTTCCATCCATACTATGCGGTCGACCCTGTTGAGTACCCAGAGTTGATGCGTCGCGAGCACACGACACTTGTTAGCAAGAAGTCCGCAGATAGCCTCATCCATGATGTGACGACCAACATGGGCGTCGACAGCGGATAGAGGGTCGTCCATGAGAATAATGACCGAGTCAAAGTAGATAGCACGAGCAATGTTGAGTCTCTGCTTTTGACCACCAGAAACAGTAATACCTTTCTCCCCGATCTCAGTAAGGTCGCCGGCTGGCAGCATCTCAAGGTCTGGTCGAAGGGCACAAGCATCGACGACCTTGTTGTACCACGAACTGTTCATACTCTTTCCGAACAGGATATTGTCCTGCAGCGAACAGTTCTGGATCCAAGCATACTGCGGACAGAACGCCCGACTAGCACCCATAGTGAAGGTACCGCCAGTTCTTCGCATGTCACCTGCAAGAGCGGCCAGCAATGAACTCTTACCAGATCCAACACCACCGATAACAGCCACTAGCTCATTGCGACCAACTGAGAAGTTGAGATCGGTCATCATGAAAGGAGGCTCCTCAGCGGCCAGCGTCTTCTCGCTATCATTCCCGTTCGATGATGTCTTGGCGACGTCGTCGTCGCTCGCGTTGTATGACGAGGGTGCCGTGCCTGCCGCCTTCGCCTCTTTGTCTGCCGCCTTTTTATCCTTTGCATCCTGCTTGAGCTCTTTCTTGGACTTTGCGTCGCCACTGGGAAGGGCCTTGAAGCTCTCCGCCGAAGTCTTTGTCTTCTCCCACGTGAACTCTCCAGCTTCCACGGAGATGGCGGCAGTCGCGTTTGGATCGAGGATAGCCTCGTCTTTCGCATCTTCCGCAAGGAGGAACTCTTCGATACGTCCCACGGACGAAGCAGCATCGACAACTTGACCAATGACCAGAGGTAGCAAGTTCAGTGGGATACGGATAGAGTTGAAAAGAGCCAGAGAAGAGAAGACGAAGGCGGGATTCAAGGCGTGTGCTGTAAGAGCGTAGGTGATGAAAGCCAACATCGAAGCGAAGATAGGAATGGACATGGAGATGGCGTTGATGGCGTTACGGATAGCCATGAGGAATTGGATGGAGCGAATCTCCTTCCTCCTGATGGTCTCGATACGCTCGAGGAAGCTCATCTCCCAGCCGAAATACTTCACGAAGCGGACAGCTCCTAGAATCTCCTGGGTTAAGCTGACACGCTGATCCGTAATCTTGTTGATGGCTTTTCGTCGTTTGAACAGACTCTTGATGGACTTTCCAAGTATGGGCATCATGAGGAAGATAAGCGCATAACCTGAGAGGGCGCTATATGTGATATTGATGAGCAAAAGGATTAGCGTGATGACAAGCTGAATAGGTGCTGTCCAAATCATGTGAAACATGCCAGACGCCTGGTCAACACGATAAGTATCAGTCGACATCAAATTGACGATACGACCACTAGACCAGCCGCCATCTTCAGCCGCTGGTGGTCCTTTCTCGTTCTTCTTGGCCTTCTTAGCAGCCTTGTCCTTCTTCTCCTTCTGCTTAAGCTTCATCTTCATCCACTTCGCCTCCTCAGGGCTACCAGGCTTGATACCAGCTGGCAGACGCATCTCAGCATCAGGGTCACTGTATCCGGCGCGAGCTCTCCCCGAGATACGCATTGACTTGTCAAAGATGAGCGAGATGAGGGCGGCTCTTGCTTGTCCTCCGTTCATCATACCACGGTACAGGAATTGGTTCGTGCAACCACTTTGGATCATCTGGAGGATGGTGATCCCGAAGACCAGACCGATACCGTGGCCGAGACTGGGGGCGGGAGTGCCGTAGTGCTGCGCGCTGTATGCTTCAGCAGCAAATGTAATGAGGTATCGTAATATAAACGGGTTGAGAACCTGGACAATCGCAGAGACCAATTGGCAGGCGGCGCCGAGTAGGAACTCGAACTTTAGTAGGTCGTACAGCGCCATAATCAGCGGCCGCTTGTCTCCACGATCGACTCGTATCTTGAAAGCGGCTTCCAGCTTATTTGCTAGCAAGTCTGCGCGTCTTTTCGGGTTGACTTCCCAGAGGTCGTTCACCTCAAGCGTGCGGCTGTAGCCTACCTCCATCAGGGGCTGCATCCACTGGAAACTTTTTCCGGGTTAGGTTTTTAGTATCAAAGCGTATGTAAGAACTTACCTATAGATGCTGAGAATGTTGGCGTGTGTCTCCCTCGACACCTCGCGCACTTTCGGCACCGGCGGTATGGTCCTCGATCGTAGCGTAAGCCATCTTGTCCACGAGCCACGCGGGTATACTGTTGGTGCCTGAGATTCAGTCTTTGTGAGTTCGAGACCTGAATCCTCGCTACTACTATCTGTTCGGGAATTCGGCTGTGGAACGTAGGTCTCTTTCGATTGCTCGTGGTTCGCATTATTGTTTGCGGTATGTTTTGGCTTCTGGTGATCCGGCAAGTCCTTCTCATATTCTTCTGCAGGCTCGTCGTGGTTGGCGTCGTTTGCCTCCGCCACGGGGTCTGTGCTGTGGTATTCGCGGTCGCCACCGGGTTCCGCCATGTTTTCTCTGTGGTCACGCCTAAGGCGCTAGTGTTGACGATGAGTGAGCGCCTCTCTTTCCGTTGTAATGAGTCCAGATCAAAAGATGTGCTGGCGAGCTGTGATATCGTCCAGATCAGACGATTCTCTGAGGAGTTGAATCCGGAGCAAGAAGGCAAGGCTGATGACTGCTGTGAGTCACTCCTGCTGACGATGACTCGGAGCCTCGAGTTGATTTATCGAAGACGAGGGAGAGGTTGTCGTGAAACGAATGTGACGGCGTAGGAAGGAAAGGAAATTGAGCGAGGGGGCGACTAGAGGAGTAAATCGCATCCGAGATCAACGATCAACACGATTCAGACGATGATGCTCGGCATTGGGATCTCCGACGAACCGGCAAAGCTTATAAATCTTATCTCAACCTCAACCTCGATTCATGTTTGAGCCTCATCCATACAGGCTTCTATAGAGTCGTCTGATACCTGACACATAAACATTTACCTTCTATTACTCTACTCTACTCTACTCTACACTACCTGGCTATATAATTCCACACTCATCATACAATACTATGTGTGTTTTCTGCCAAGTGCCAATGCAAGCCATATCACCAAGATTATGCACAAGGTAGTGCCGAGCACAGCGAGCTGCCCGATTCGTTACCTTCTCAAAATGGTATAGACTTGAAAGCAACAACACGATGATAGGAAGCAAAGTACAGCTTTTGATCTCTACCTGAGCATCTATGTTGTCCATCAATTCTAGGAATCGTACTAGATCATAAGTCTGAGCAGAATCCCTGCGGCACTCTCCCCGCGACAATTAGGAAGCAAAGTCCAGGTTGTGATCTCTATCTAATCATCTATATTGTCCAACAGCTCTAGGTACTGTACTAGATCAGATGTCTGAGCAGAATCCCTACGGCACTCTCCTCAAGATTCTCTCGGACTACTTCTGCTCTGTGATAGTATAATGCCCATCTAGGTTACTGTATCCAACAATTCTAGGTATAATGCTTCTATGCAGTCGTTCAAGTCCGAGGCGTCATATTCGAGCGATCCAAACACTCTGAAGTTCCCAGTCCAAAACTTTCCGTTACTGATCACAAACTCCAAGATGCTCAGTTCTCCAGTCCGACCTGGACGTGCTTCTCACCATGCGGGAGTACCTTGCTCTCGTCAGCGCCCTTGAGGTTGGGCAATTCGCGGATCGCTTCACCAATGATGGACAATGATCGCTCAATGTCCTGTTCAGTAATGACCAAAGGTGGAGCGAGTCGGATGATGTTTTGGTGAGTGGGTTTGGCCTGGAGGGAACAATCAGTATATATGTACAGCAAAGCGATGGGGAGTGAGTCGTTCGTACCAGAAGACCTTTCTCCTTCATAAGCATGCAGAGATCCCAAGCGGTGTGACCATTCGTCTTGCTCTCGTCGATGACGATCGCGTTGAGAAGACCTTTACCGCGTATAGTAGTGATCATGGGGCTGTTCAACTTCTTGAGACCTTCACGGAAGAGTGTGCCAAGGTTTTGGGCACGTTCCACCATGTTCTCCTCCTGAATCAGCTCGAGCGCACGGATAGCGACAGCGGATCCTAATGGGTTGCCGCCATAGGTTGAGCCGTGAGTACCAGGCTCGATTGTGAGCATGACCTCTTTCGATCCAAGCACAGCACTGACCGGGTACATGCCTCCAGAAATAGCCTTGCCCAACAGTACGAGGTCGGGCTTGATGCCGCTCCACTCATGACAAAGCATTTTGCCTGTTCTTGCGATGCCGGTCTGGATCTCGTCGCAGATAAGTAGTACATTGTGTTCGTCGCAAAGTTTCCTGACTTCCCGCAAGTAATTGTCGTCGGGAACGACGATTCCGGCTTCACCTTGGATTGGCTCTACCAAGAAGGCCGCAGTGTTCTTCCCGTGTACTTCGAGTGCCTCACGCAGGTCATCAACGTTGTTGTACCGTAGAAGCTTTTTCGTTGCAGGGCAGACGCTGCCAATGTTGGGGAGATACGGTCCGTAGTTCACACGGCTCTCCTCATCATTCGACATCGTGATTGCTGCGAACTGATTGTACATTAGCAGTTGATAGCCCAGCCACATCCCTCCTACTCACTGTCCTTCCGTGGAAGTTCTCCTGTACACTGAATACGAGCGCTTGATTCTCCGGTATTCCCTTGCTTTTGTAACCCCATTTTCTTGCAATCTTAACAGCAGTCTCGACAGCTTCTGCTCCAGTGTTCATCGGCAAGACCATCTCGAAGTCGAGCAGCTCAGTGATGTATTTCGCGAACTTTGGGAAGACATCGTTGTAGAATGCTCGACTGCTTAGCGTCAATCGCTGGGCCTGTTCGCAAAGCGCCTTGACTAGTTCTGGGTGGCAGTGACCTTGGTTGACTGCCGAGTATGCTGACAAGAAGTCGAGATATTCCTTGCCTTCTGCATCCCACACTTGTACACCACTTGCGCGAGAGAAGACTACTGGAAGAGGATGGTAGTTGTGTGCGGCATGTGCGGCTTCTGTTTCCATAGACTCCTTCGACGATGCGCAGTGATATCTTGACGGGTCTGGGGTGCCCGTGGGGTGAAATGCTATTGCTGTTGCGTTCAGGGTTTTACCATTGTGTTGCTCTTGCTTGAGATCGGACACTGCGATGGGCGCCATATTGTGTGGTAAAATATGAGACTCTGGTGATGCGCTATCTGTTATGAGCGTGAGGAGGTAGGTCGGTAATTAGGATTGGTAGATTACTTATTGGGAAAGAGTTGGCAGGATGTAAATAGTTTCATGTGCCTGACAAGTAAATCCCAGTAAGTCGGCTGAACTCCCCCAAACCGTACTAGTTTGTACCCCGCGGCCGTTTAATCTTGGCGCGGTGACACGTGGTAACCTGGAGGATCGGCCGGGTATCGACTCAACAACGACATCATCATGAAACACATCTCAGACAACAACTCCTCGAGCAGTATACGGCATTGCAAATCGTTTCGCAGACGGAGCACTTGCACGAAAGACTCACCAACCTCACGCCTTCACATCATCACTTCACTGCTGTATCAATGACGATCACGCGACACTGCTAACATCGGCTGGCACGATGCGCACCAGCGCACCACATCTCTTATATCAAGATCACTACGCTATTCGACAGCCTATCAGGAGACTCCGGAACACCTTTAATAGACATAAATAGACAATGGCCGCAAGAGTTCTATTACGCGATAGGCCCCACCGGTCGCTGGCAATCGTCACACCAACGCATGCATTGATCTTGCGCCATATTGTGTCGTCAGCCACAACCACCTCGACCCTCGCAGCCGGACAGCAAGGGCTGGGTGCTGGCCCTAAATGTCTTGTCGAACTTGTCTCAACAGATGGCGCAGACTTAGACGATTACCGAGTCATAAGTCCCCAGGGTGTGACAGGGACGCTGGGCCTGATAACAGTGGAGAATGACATATTCCTATGTGTTGTCAGCGCTGCAGTAAAGGTCGCAGGAGCACGCCCAGGAGAAACTGTACAACGGATACTCAACACAGACTTCTATTGTCTCAATAAATCCGAATACGATCGTTTACAGTATGATCCTCATAATGCATACTCCGTGGATGGTGCAGACGAGAACGGTGATTTGGGCAGGCGAGATCCAACACTTGAGCATCCCTGTACAGCAATACAGAAACTCCTTAGCGATGGCAGTTTCTACTTCAGCGCAGACTTTGACATAACAAGCAGATTGCAAGATCGATCATCAGACTCTTCCAAGTTTGACTTTGAGACATTTGATCAAGCTTACCTCTGGAATGCATTCGCGATCCAGCCGCTGGTCGACTTCCGCAGTAGACTGTCTGAGGACGAGAAGCATGCACTTGACACCACGCGATTACTCACCTTTGCCATCCGTGGCTTTGCTTCGACTATGGCGGTGAACCCTCCAATGTCTAAAAGTGGACAATCACGATCTAGCTTGCCTTGCTATTTGACATTATTATCACGTCTATCATGCAGAAGAGCTGGTACTCGATTCAATGCTCGAGGTATTGATGACGATGGAAATGTTGCGAACTTCGTCGAGACAGAGACTGTGTTCTGGAGCCCAGACGGTATCTGCTTTTCTTACGTCCAAGTCCGAGGTTCTATACCACTATTCTGGGAACAGGCAGCTGGTCTGATACCTGGACAGCAAAAGATCACCATCACTAGATCACCACAAGCGGCTCAGCCTGCCTTTGACAAGCATTTCGAGGATCTCGATCAGAAATATGGATCTGTGCATGTGGTCAATCTCCTCTCCAAGGAGAAGGCAGGTGAGGCGGAGCTGGCACAAAGGTATCGTGACCACATCAAGCACTCCGCGAAAAACAGCCGGGCTGGTGGAGGGCATCCCCTAGATGCGGAGAAAACACCTATATCCGAGACCTGGTATGACTTCCATGCAGAGACAAGAGGCACCGGTTATGAGGCTGCGAAGGGCCTCCTAAGATACGTCCAAGATTCCGTAGACGGATTCGCATATTTTCTCGCAGGCAGCGTACCGGAGGAGAGTGCTGGAATAGCCGACGAGGACGATCCTACACGGCGAAAATCTGTCGCGATGCTCCAACAAGAAGGTGTCTTCAGAACCAATTGTCTGGACTGTCTGGATCGTACAAACTTGATCCAGACAATCATCAGTCAAGCTGCTCTTGACCACTTCCTAACGGATCGTCAAGAGAGAGTGACATCGGACTTCTCTGCGAGGCATGGTACACTCTGGGCCGATAATGGTGATGCTCTATCGAAGATCTATGCTGGCACCGGAGCTCTGAAGTCGTCTTATACACGGTCTGGAAAAAGCTCGCTGGCTGGTACCTTAGCAGATGTGCGCAAAAGTGCCACACGCTTGTACATCAACAACTTCGCAGACAAAGGCAGGCAAAATACGATAGACTTACTGCTCGGTCGGCTCATCGGACAATCGACAGTCTACTTGTTTGACCCTATTAATGACTACGTAAACAATGAGCTCACTCGGAGAGCTGCAGAATATACTACATCCAAGGACATCCACATCTGGGCAGGCACATTCAACCTGAACGGCAGAACCAACGGTATCAACTCAGATCTATCCTCTTGGCTATGTCCACCCGTCGAGCGTCACCAGCAGAACCCTGAAATCGTTGCGGTAGGGTTTCAGGAGATAGTGGAGCTGAGTCCCCAGCAGATAATGTCTACAGAACCTGGACGGCGTCAAGAGTGGGAAAGGGCTGTTAAGCGTACTTTGAACGCGTATGCCGAGGAAACTGGATCAGAGTCGTATGTGCTACTCCGTGGTGGTCAGCTTGTTGGTGCATCTCTTTCCGTCTTTGTCAAGAGGAGTCTCTTGGGCAGGATCAAGAATGTGGAAGGTAGCCTCAAGAAGGTGAGTCATCCACTTATAGAAAGTCCTTAGCACCAGGAGGCTAACTTGATACACAGACAGGTCTTTCTGGCATTGCTGGGAACAAGGGCGCGGTGGCAATCCGCATGGACATTGACAACACGAGCTTGTGTTTTGTCACTGCACATCTTGCTGCAGGGTTTGCAAACTACGAAGAGCGAAATAGAGACTTTAAGACGATCAATCAGGGACTTCATTTCCAGCGCGGTCGAACGATCGAGGCGCACGACACGGTGATCTGGCTAGGCGACTTTAATTACCGGATAGGGTTGTCGTACGAGCGAGCTGTCAAGCTGGCCAAAGCTAATGACTTCGAGACACTATATGAGAATGACCAACTCAACTTACAAATGGTAGCAGGACTGACGTTTCCGCACTACGCCGAAGCTCGAATCTTCTTCCCACCTACTTACAAATACGACCTCGAGACGGACGAGTACGACACATCAGAAAAAGCAAGAATACCAGCTTGGTGTGATCGGATCTTGCGAAGAGGTAATAATCTGAGGCAGATCAACTACGATACTGCTCCTCTTCGCTTTTCTGATCATCGGCCTGTCTATGCGACCTTCTTGTGCAAGGTTAGCATCGTGAATGAAAAGCTCAAAGCTTCAATGAGCAGGGAGCTCTATGACAAAAGGAAAATAGCCGTTGCTGGTGCTACAGCAAATGCCAAAAACGATGATAGTGATGAGGAAGAAGACCTTCTTGGGTATGACTCAATAGAACCTGGCCTTCCTCCAGCAAGTTCAGATAGACGGAGATGGTGGCTGGACAATGGTATGCCAGCACGGTCCACATTGCAGCCACCTGGCAAAGGCATGCTACCTAATCCGGAACGACCGTCCAATCCATGGACACCAAGCAGCCAGCCTGACTGGATATCTGGACCCGGTGCATTAAAACCTGCGACGATTGCACAGGCAGCACCACCACTGCCATCGCGCGAGGCCTCCGTGCGCAAACCTGTACCGATTTCCAGCCCGTCGGTGGGTCCTGCAATGAACTCGAGAGCACCAGTACGCAATACCTCAGTCAGTTCAATGCAATCACTGAGCTCGAATGGAACATCTTCAGGCGTGCGGAAAGCACCTCCAATGATACCACGGAAACCACCTTCCTTGACCTCTGCTAATGGCAGCAATACGCCGAAATCGAGTGCAAGTATTGAGGAGCAGAAAGGTCCACAGGCAAAACCAGGTCAAGTAGGCCAAATGCCTATCTGGCGAGTACCTGTGAGCGGCACTATATCCTCACCGAAGGCAGGAACCGCCACAAGTATAGCACAGCAGTCGTTACCGTCATCATATCGAAATGGTGTGGATAACGCCGTAGCTACGTCTTCTGCAAGTATGGCTCGCACGACCGTCGGCAGGACGATGGCAAATGGCACTCCTCCTCGGCTTCCAGTACGACCGCAAGCTGGGCTGATAGATGATGATGATGTTGATAGCGGTAGCATGTCTGCCTGGGCTCCACTGAAGCCGACGTGAAAGTATATATATAAATACACACCAGTTCCGCTTCTATTCCTATGAGGCCCCATTCTACAACGACAACTTGAGATAACATTTGTAACCTTAAAAGTGCGGTCCCTCTAGTTCTACGACACTCATCGTACTGCTCTCGACCCCTATTCCCTCCTACACGACCGGCCTCAACTCCGCCAGATATGAAAGCTTGGCAAGGAATAATAAGACACGTCCCCAGCGTTTCAGATGACAACATACATCAGCTTATATAGCAGCGGATGTCCTCACGACTTATATTTCCTCCCTGGCGATAACATAGGTCGATATGGCAGATCTTGATCCTGTTGTTGAGTCAGAAGTTGACTCGTTCAGCCTCATATTCCCTCTGCCATATCGAGTCTCTATCATTGTTGTACTTGGTTAGCAATATGCGCTCGTGATCTCTTCTAGGACTGACCGAGTCCAGGTGTATGGGCCTGGGGACTGAACCTCCACTATCTTTCTGCTATTCGCATCGTATGTCATGCGCCACAATCCGGTCCGGTCACAATACACTGACTTGCTTGCGAACCAGGATGTCCCAGCACTTATTCGATACCCATCACGAACCTCCGCAACGCAAATTTCACACCACCTGTCTACATATCGACTCGCCTCCCTACTATCTATACCACTCGCAGCGTCCATACTGCTCTTCTGGACCATCACGCGGCGCGATCCCGTAGCCGTCCTCAACTGGGAAATCCTTCCAAACATCTACCTCCTCTTTCTCATTGCAGCCTTCGTTATCCCAAGCACAGTAGCACGGCATGGAAGAGCTCGGTTCCTCCAGATCTTACGACGAATCAGTATAGGAGGAATAGCCGAAGCATCAGAAGGAAAATTCGGCGATGTCCTTGCCGCTGATGTGCTCACCTCGTACGCAAAGGTCTTCGGTGACCTGTTTGTCGCATTGTGTATGATGCTCAATCGAAGACACAGCACTGCAAGGCCGGACAGAAGCTGTGGCGGAGTCTTCTTCGTGCCTCTGCTCATCTGCGTGCCCAGCATGATTCGGTTTCGACAATGTATGATCGAATACTTTCGAGTACGGAAAGGGGTGACCGCTGGCGCAAGCGCTTCGGCGGGATGGGGTGGACAACATCTGGCCAATGCGTTGAAGTACTCCACAGCGTTTCCAGTCACGATACTTAGTGCGCTACAGTACTCGACGCAGGTTGGAGTGTCCGATACGACAATGTACAACTTGTGGTACGTATTGAGGGTTCCACCAAGTCGAAAGAATACTAACGATTCCTAAAGGCTCCTTGCAGTATTCGCGAACTCTTTCTACTCGTTCTGGTGGGATGTCATGAAGGATTGGGACCTCACCCTCCTATCACTCTCCCGAAAGCAACGCGCGCCTCCGCTAGATCCACTCACGAAGATGCCAGAATATCCATATGGACTACGGCGTCATCGCTACTTCGTTCACCCTACTATATACTACTTTGTGATAGCCATGGACCTACTTTTACGATGCACCTGGAGTCTGAAGCTGTCGCCACATTTACATCATATCAATGAATGGGAAGGAGGAATCTTCATATTGGAGCTGCTGGAGGTGTTCAGACGATGGGTGGTAAGTTCGCACTACTCAATCTTTCTGCTACTCGCTAATACGAAACGCAGTGGATATTCTTTCGTGCGGAAACAGAATGGGTGCGAAACCACAAGGGCCCAGTGCCGGACGATTTGCTCATGGGAGAGTTCCCTGGCAAATATGATGATGATTAGATATAGAGTCATGTATTTTGCCTTGCCCACAGTCTCCTGCTGCGGGCAAGCTGGCCCTTCAGCCCAGGATTTTCTACGTTCCAGGTGATTTTGTGGTTAACTGATGTGTATTGTGAAACAATATTGCAGTTTCGATCACATAAGACGAAGAGTCATGTATAATGGGGACCCCAGGACGAGAAGGGACGGCGGTTGTAGTTCGGATGACGCGCCTGCCTTCCTTGTGAGGCTCGGCTAGGCGACTTCGAAACCAGGGGCTGACAGCACCGACGGGATAATTTACATTCCTTTGCTTGAGCATGCTTGCATTTCGTCGTCAATAACCTCTGAATAATATCTTTCTAGTCTAGCTAATCCAGCATCAATCTCATGGCCCGTCACTGCAGTGGCGGGGTCACAACATTACTATGAGTCGTCCTCCAGACTCCCGCATTGGCGTAACGACGGTGCTGTTCGCTCTGTTTCTATTTGCGAATCTCCCGTTCTTTGCAGACGCTCAGCAGCAGCGTTCACCGCAACAGAAAGATGCCTACTCCCAATTGCAACGCGGCAAGAGTACCTGGACTGACGCTCAAGATGACACGGCCGACGTCCTAGGTCACAATATCAACAAAGGAAATAGACATCACAACAACAACAATAATGACGACGCAGCATTAAGAACAGACGTGCGCGCCCTAGCAACTTCCACTCATTCTGGCCGCCTTCGTAACAATGGCGACGTTCGAGTACCTCCTGCACAGTCCGCTGGCACAACCTCGGGACTTTCATCGCAACAGCGACCGCGATCATTGCAGGATTGGGAAGTTGAGGACATTGTCCTCCTGGCGACTGTCGATGGGAGTGTATATGCAAAGGAGAGAAAGACTGGGAAACATCTTTGGGAGTTCAACATGAATCGTCCGATGATTGAGACGACCTACCACAAGAAGAACCTCACTGGGCAGGCAAAGGGACAACAGTCGAGCTCGAACGACTTTTACTGGATTGTGGAGCCTTCCCAAGATGGTGCACTGTATGGGTATACTCCAGGTTCTCCGTTCGGCATGCAGAAGCTCGGCCTTACAGTGAAGCAACTCGTCGACGATTTGGCCCCATTCGCGGCAGACGATCCTCCTGTAGTCTACACAGGCGCGAAGAGCAACTCACTTTTCACTGTCGATGTGCGGACCGGGCAGTTCACGTCGACTTTCAACACATTCGGGTCGACTCTCATTGACGATGATATGTGTCGCCAAGAAGACGACCTCGAATCTTTTGACGGTGCTACTTGTTCAGCACGGGGTACTTTCATCCTTGGACGAAATGACTATACTGTTGGGATACAGAATAGTCTGACTGGGGAGCCTATCTGCACTATCAAATACTCCGAATGGGTACCTAACAACCGGGACAAAGATCTGCACAATCAGTACGCCACAACCAAGGACAACAGGTACATTTACAGTCTCTTCGACGGCAGGATTGTCGCACTTGACCACCCAGAAGGCACCGCACCCGAACAAAAGCCTAGATATCAGCAGAAGCTCGAATCTCCAGTGGTTCGGGTGTTCGACGTGGCACGCCCAACTGAATCCTCGACAGCCAATGCTCCGTTGATCATTCTTCCACAGCCTATTGGTCCAAGCAACAGCGACGGACAAATTCCTGGTGATCAGGGCAGGGTGTTTGTAAACTGCACTGAAACCGGAAGCTGGTATGCACTATCTGAGACAAAGTATCCTCTAGTCACATATGGCGCCTTAT
>Ga0268246_10000518_pt1 | contig 16054 bp, 22 predicted proteins | sample AgamicOrSfe_FD_200242 | JGI IMG/M metagenome (GOLD analysis project Ga0268246, IMG submission 200242) | Agave microbial communities from Guanajuato, Mexico - Or.Sf.e (v2) (version 2) | ecosystem: Host-associated > Plants > Phyllosphere > Phylloplane/Leaf | place: Guanajuato, Mexico | collected...
CCCCTTTCGTGAGACAGCAGACTTGTCATCCACTTCATTCAAGCATTTCGATCATCTCTAGGATTCCGAGATCTCTCCACAATAACTCAATTGACCGCTAGACCCACGCCCAACAAAGCCCCGACGACGTAAACAAGCCCGTGCCGAGCATACTCCGCCAGTTGCACAGCATCGCCTGTATAAGGGATCATAGTCGCTATGCCACTCGGGACTGTCGAAGAGTGCGTAGGAATGACAGAGGCAGAAGTAGAGCTGCTTGCCTTTGAGGCGGCGCCAGCCGTGGAAAAACCAGCAGAGGAAGAAGAAGAGGTAGCAGTAACAGGAGAAGTGCTGCTAGACGGCGCAATAGATGAGCCGGATCCAGGGCTAGAGTTGGCGGAGCCGGAAGGGCTGGTCGGAGGCTCAATAGATGGAGTAGAGCTAGGAATTGATGTGACGATGCTGCTGGTGGCCTGAACACTGGGTTCTGAGGTAGAAATGGAGGTGGGAGTGGCTGAGGCTTGGTTGTGGCTTGAGGTTGTGGATTCTAAGGGAAGAGGAAGACTGGAAGTAGCAGAATTTGAGCTAGCTGGCGTAACTGATGGGCCTAGATTGTGGTTATCAGTGCTGGAAGAGCCTGCAGAGGCGGAAGATACATCGATAGGTATTGGCGTGACAAGTGTTGGCGTAACAGTGACAAGTGTTTGCGTGATCGGGATTGGCAGAAGAGGAGATGAGGTGGACATGGATACCGGAGACGAGAATGGCGTTGAAGCAGACGGCTCGGCGGAAGATGGCGTCAAAGACGATGGCGTTGAAAAGGATAGCGTTGGAGAGGACAGTATTGGAGGAGATGGTGTAGAAAGAGGTACTGTAGGACTTGGTATAGAAGGCTTAGAAGGAGATGGCGTGGAAGGCAATGGCGTGGAAGGAGACGGAGACGGCGTGGAAGGCGACGGCGTGGAAGGAGACGGAGACGGCGTGGAAGGAGACGGAGACGGCGTGGAAGGCGACGGCGTGGAAGGCGACGGCGTGGAAGGCGACGGCGTGGAAGGAGACGGCGTAGAATTAGGTGGTGTAGGCTTGATTGGCGTAGGCTGGATTGAGGTGGACTGGATCGGCGTGGACTGGATCGGCGTGGACTGCTTTGGCACGGATTCACTCGGCGTGGAGGGCCATGGTGTAGAAGGTGGTAATGTAGAGGCCGTAGGCGTAGATACCGACACCAGCGGTGAACCTTCCTTGACTGTCGTGTGAAACACCGTATCTCCCGTGACCGAGGTTGTAACGGTAGCTGTTGAGACACACGGATTCAAAGTCGGCGTGGGTTCTGGACTCGAAGTCGGCGTGGATACTGGACCCAACCCCGGCGTGGGTGCTAGACTCGAGGTGAGAGGGTTCTGACTTTGCTCGTATACTGTGATAGTCGACGTCGTAGGGGCGGCAGTGGCTGTATAAGTAACAGTAGTTTTACTGATCTTGCAAGCAGAATCGCTTGATCCAGAAGCCGCTTGCGTAGGGAGGATTGGCGTGGCAGGAGTTGGCCGGACTGTCTTATATATCACATCTGTAGTGACGGTGATGGTGGCGGGAGTAATTGTCGAAGTACAAGGATTGGAAGTCGACGTGGATAGTAGAGTAGAAGTAGAACCGTCCTGGCTTTGCGCGGTGACTGTAACAGTTTTCGAGGCGAGAGTGGTCGAATAAGTAACGGTTATTGTTACTATACTGCTACAGGTAGTCACCTGCAGAGACACTGAGCTTTTTGTAGTTCCGGACAATGGTAGTGTTGAGCTAGTTGTTGCATTCGAGGAGGGTAGGGTATACCAAGTAGAAGTAGAGGTATCCTGAGAGGCAACAACTGCTGCCAGTAGCCAGAATTGGAGGACAGCATCGAGGATAAAGTGAGGCAGAAGCATATTCATCGAAATATCAATTACGGTCTAGTATAGATGTTCAGCAGATGTCGAACTGACCATATATGTTCTTCGCAAGCCGGTACTCAAGCCGATGAACTATAATTTAGCTTTCAACGAGTCGTCCCACTGCGCCTTGCATGTTGCAATAGTACTAATGAGGTACCATACCTAGTCATGAATAGTAAGTCGTATCAGAGTGTCAGCACGAACCAAGTGGCCATAGACTTCCGGCGTCATTGCCGATGCTATATCTAAACGTATAAACCTGGCAGTGCGCAGCGGGGCAGTACTTCGATTGTGAAAGACTATTGTGATTGTATGCTGTAAGGAAAAATAAGTGATTCCTGTTGGTCAAGCCCCTCTATATGGCTTGCATCCTTCGCCGAAAGGAGGCATGTACAACGCCAAGGTCTCGAAGTTCTGCGGTATATATACCCGCCGTTGTATGACTGGCTGATGGCGATATGCAAGAGACTCAGCCCAGCTGAACATTGATTCTAGGCATTTGAACAAGGTATAGAATTTTTACCTCTAAGATGATGTATTCAGCACTGAATAACTGGAATTCATTGGTAGCTTAATATTGCTAAGTCTCTCTGCATGATGTCTGGTCAGGTTTATGTCGGCTACTGGTCGGACAACTCGTATCCAGCAGCTTTAGCTGCTCGCCTCACTATTCCTTCTGATTATGGCAGATATCTCACGGCGTTTATTGCTCTTTTCGATACTTGGGCTGGTGCTGCCACTTGGAGTTTACTTGCCTTCACCATTTACAGGATCCGGTCTGGCAAGAACAGGCGAGACGATGTATTCGAGGACTTTCAGGTAGCCTATCGCAATGCTTCGAGCCCAGCATCTTTCGTTCTCGATACCATCACGATATACCGGACTCCTCGGGACGGGTCTTTCCATGCCAAACGCAGAGCATTATTGCAGTCCCTGCTTCCTATTATCGCGATCCTTGCTTTTGCTGCAGCCGGCACGTTCTCTTCCAAGATCGCTTCTAGCTCCAATGTTTTACTCAAAGGTCAGGGCTGCGGATACCTCGAAACCAGTCGCAACAGTACGCAGGATGCGGTCGATATTGGTCTTGTTGCAAACTACCTAGATGGAGTCCTCATGAAACTGAGCGAGGCATATGCACAGCAATGCTACAGCAATCCTCTCAACAAGGTCAATATTCTTTCTGAAAATTCTGATGCAGCGCGTTTGAGCTGCCGAGGCTATGTCCGCTCTGCTCTGAACTTTACGGTCATCCTGGATAATGACTGTCCATTTCAAGACGCCTGTGCAAGTCCTACTTCCGATGTTTTGAAGCTGGATACGGGATATTTGAATTCGAACGACGATCTTGGTTTGAACCAACCCCTCGAGAATCAGATCGATTTCCGAAAAGTGACGACCTGCTCGCCTCTCGTAACTCAAGGTTTTGCGACCAACGACTTCGGTGACCTCGGAGAAGAGTTTGGCAATGTGTCGTTGTATTCTTATGGTCAGAACGTCTATCAACCGACTCGGTTCGGGAATACACAAGGAGTACCATACCCTAATGTGACTTTCCTGTACAGTGCAGGCACATACCAGGCCGCACAAAGCGCCTACTACTTGATGTGAGTCAGCTCAATCAGCTAATGTTCGGACAAATGCTCACACAAGTGCTACAGGGTCGCTTCGACGATGATGAACGACAGTAACGGCCCCGAGTTTCAGCCGCTGCCTCAGATCAGTTCGAACCCTCTATTACCAATGTCACTGGTATTTCTGGCTAATCGAGCATTCTACGACGATATTGTTCTGGATCCCTGGTTCAATGCGACCTCCGCTCTTGAAAGCTGGGTCATCGGAAGTGATAACAGCACCGTTCAAGAAACCCTATACCTTAGCAGTAATCCAGGTGCCGTCCTAGCATGCACCGAACAGCTTCAAGTGTGCAACCCGGCCGGAGAGCAGAGCAGGAATTGCACTGATCTGGACACCTGGTATCAGTGGGGTGGTTTTCTGAATTACTATGATGGCAACGTCGTGCCTCAGCTTGAGGAGATTGGCCTGAATCGCATGCAGCAGACCACGACAATGGTATTGATGGATGCTGCCATCAGCGCATCCGTTTGGAACGTTGTGGGTCAGCTCGGTGACGAAGCGCTGATAGCCTCGAACTTTCTTACCAAGCAGGAAACCTTCTGGTCGCCGACACTCGCATCGAATCAGTGGCAGATTGAGGTCACGAATTGGTTCAGCATAGGTCTCGCACAGCTTCAACGCGGGTTTGTCTCCACGTATCGTATACCCTCTGAAGACATACTGCGCGATTACTGGTCAAGCTTCCCCGAGGACGCTACAAGCGAGCGCCTGTTTTGTGCAAGCCAGAAAGTTCAGAATCTGGCTTACACGACATTTAGCGTTCTAGGGCTTAGCATAAACTTTGGAATCGGTGGTCTGCTACTCATCATCGGCTATACCATTCCAATACTTGTGCCTTGGTGGCAGACCAGACGAGCCGAAAAGGGTGGGGGACAATCATTTGCGAACGAGCGATGGCTTATGGATCATGCGCTAGAGCTGTCTCGCGCTCTTCGCAAGTCCCGTGTTGGCTCTTCACAAGCTTTCGAGCTAGGACATGTTGAGGACTTCGCTAGGGACGACACGTTAGCGAAAGCGCCACTGCTGCGTGCTGTAAGTGCGCAACCGTCGATGCTGTCTGGACGTAGCTAGTGCAGTGAACTCCTTCGTAAATACCTTGGTGAATACAATAAGATATCAATATCTTCACATCCTACCAATCACCGCGGCATGAAATTCAGCTCAGATTCCACAACTAATATCACATCGTCTTGTGCTCGCTTCGCGCAGAACTCATTGCGCAGGGCTCAAGTTCTTCCATGTCATTCATACATTCGTCCAGTCAGTCCTTGCCGTCGTTTCCTCGTTCACTTCACTTTTCTCTGCACTATTCTATGTTGTTCGTACATCCCGGCTTCAGCAATCCATCAAGACAGCAATCCATCAAGACTTCAATTCCATCTTCAAAGATCGCATCATATGTGCCTGTTGTGCTGTATGCAGCTCAGCTCACCCACCAGACTCCTTGGTCAAGATCTGCTTCCGAAGCTGCACCCAGAAGTCATTTCCGCTTGCCATAGCGCTTGCTATATACGTTCGGTGGTTAGCATATTTTCTCTTTTAGCACATCTCCTGAAGCCCAAATGACTCAGCTATTCTTTCATAGCCTCGACGATTTGCCAGCCCTTGCTCGTTGCGAGACTTCGAGGAGGGCACCGACAGTAGGCGACTGACGGACAAGAGAGCGGAAAAGGGAGGCACAGGGCTGGGACGGAGGAAGAAGGGGGCTGGGAGAAAAGACGTACGTTTCGCGCCCCACGCTGGACGTGGTGCTGTGGAAGTGGCGTTGGAGTCCGAGGTCGCGAAGGGTGGTGGTCCATAGCGCGATGCGTCTACGTAGTGTTAGCGTCAAGTGACATGCCATAGGAAGGGGAGCAAGGAAAGCACGGGAGATGTGGTGTTGAGGGTGAGGTGGGGAGTGAAGAGAGCAGGGAACGTACCACAGGCAGTCAAAGCTTGGTATTCTGCAGAAACACGGTGCGTTAGTGATAGTTTCCGGAACTCCAGCAGCATTTCGAGAGCATGGCTTGATAGCCAATTTTCTTCGTCTCTGTCCTGCTCTCAAGGTGGTGCATGGACTCACCTCCTCTCAGATACTCCTTCACCTCCTCCCCATTGAAGCCATTCGTTGTCGTAGTAGTACTGCTCCCCTGCTTCTCTCCCGCCGTCATCGTTTGTGTCGTCCCCGTCCCGCGCTCACTCCCACCTCCACTTCCATTTCCACTCCCACTACCCACCGCACCACCCCCCGTCGTGTTCGTCATCGCCGCACCCACATTCGCCGCCGCCGAGCTTGGCGTCAATATTCTCACTTCAGCACCAGCTCCTGCACTAACAACTTGCGCCGCAGATGTTCCATTGCTAGCAGGAGCAGGCTTCCCCGCTCCTCTGCCCCTTCCACGATCTGCCCACGGATTACTCACAGGCGGCGGTGCGGGCACGGGACCGGATGCCTGTGCTGGTGTTGTGGAGGTGGATCTTGATGATGTTGTCGTTGAAGATGCTGTAGGGCGGGATGTTGATGTGGAGTTTGCGTTTGTGTTTGTGCTGGTGTTTGATGTGTTCGTGGCGGACGTGGAATTTGAGGTCGAGGAGGAGGGGAGGATGGCAGAGCGATCGCGGGAGGTGGGCGTGGAGGTAGAAGGTGCGGGAGAGCGGATTTGGGAGGAGTTTGGGGTGCGCCAGCTGTGCGGGGGAAAGGGTGTGTCAGTGGTGAGGTTGTCTGTGAAGAGATGGGATACAGGGGAGAGAGTGGGAAGAGGATACCGGTTCGGTGGAGGGTTGGATGTCATGGTCGAGAGTGTGTGATCTCAGCAGGAGGTATGTGTAAGTGGTGTTGTAGTGTCGTTGTTGCGAGAAAGGTGGTGACGGTGACGGTGATGGTGCATAAGTGAGGTACGCGCGGCGGAGCGTCCCCGGCGGACCCCTCCCAATGGAGTGTTGGCACTATTCGGTCAACATTCTATGTCCAGTATTCCCAGCATAATTGACAGACAAACCCAAGTCGAGAAGAATAGATTGAATAGCTGAGGGTATATCGAGAAGATGCTTTTACATAACGAACTCATCAACCACATATGCATAAGAAACAAAACCACATCCGCCTGCTACTACTAGTACAAATGCCGATCTCTACAGGCATAGCTTATGCAGCACCATCCAGCGGACTGTGACACGAGTACGAGTTCGCAGCTCCTGCACCGAAAGCCAGGATCAAGTTCTCAATAGCGCCGTAAGCACCGAGACCAGCCAGTGTGAGAGCGCCGAGCATGTACTGTGGACGATTAGTCGGTGTCTCAAAGCGAAGACGTGTGGAATTGGACATACCAGGATGTTGAATACATTCATGTACCACTTGCCGCCCATGAAACCACGCATCATACGCTTGATACCGCTGTCTTGCTTGATGATCTTGCCTGTTGTGGGGTCGAAACCTTCGCCTGGGAGCATGGCGTTCTTCTTGATCATGTATGCGAGGGAGAGAAGAGGTGGGAATCTAGAATCTTGTCAATTCATGCTCGACATGAGCGAAACGTGATGACTCACGTGTAGGTGAATTGCAGAATGCAAATAGCCGCCACAACACCAGTAAGACCCGAGAAATCAGGAATACCAGCAGCAATGACAAACGCAATAGACCAGTAAACTGGAATCAACGCAGTCCAGAAGATCTTTCCAGACTTTGAGGTCAAAGGTGGAGCGTGGAACATCTCGACAAAGATGTTGTTGTACAGAACTTTGATACCGATGTTTCCGTAAAGACCAGCAGCGATGAGCGCGGAGACCATGGCGAAAACGTTACCGGCGGTCTGGACATTGTAGGCGGAGACACCGAGGTAGGACGGGTTGACGACGTACTGGCCTTGGTAACCGTAGAGGAAGAGACCGTAGAACATGTAGACGACGTAGATGAAGATCTGGGCTGCCCACATGCCTTTCAAGAAGTCGCGGGGACGGCGGGCTTCTGACAGGAATTCTGTGTATTATTAGTATTGCTTCGTGTGCGAATATTAGGAGCTACCGACCTGGGAAAATCATGGCACCACCGTAGGAGAAAACAGCTTGCATGGCACCGTTCACGGAACCAGCAAAGTTAGGCGCAGGTGGGAGACCGTTGGAGTGCTGAACAGCAGGGAAGACACCGTTGGCATCAGGAGTAACGAGAGCAGCGCTGATACCGAATCCAGCTGACAGGTCGGTCGCGGCGTAGTTTGGTGGCTCGTGGGCAACACCAACCATAGTGATGATCATGCAGGCAATGTTGATCCAGACAGCGGCGTTCGCGAGCCATCCAAACTTCTGCAATGTGCGGATCTGGCCCAGGAGAAAGCCGGCAATGGCCCACACCAGACAGCAGATGGCGAAGCAGAGCTTGAACTTGGCGGCTTGAGAAAGAGCAAGACCGTTCGAGATGATGATGGAACCGACGTTCAGGATAAGCTGGATGGATTGCAGGATGTTAAAGAGGTAGCGCATCGGCTGGCCGTATAGGCGGAAACCCATGTCACCGTAACTCTTGAGGGGGAACTCGTAGGAGTCCATTCCCATGAACACCTGCCATAGAAGGTATCCAGAGTATCCTGCCAGGAAACCGAAAACTGTGAAGAGGGCGACACCGGGACTGGCGTGGAATCAGTAATTGGACTGTGTGTTCAAGGAAGCCATAGCTTACCCCCAACCCATCGATGCGAAAGCGTATGGAAGACCGAAAGGCCCGAGGATATCTGTTGTGATGAGGTAGAAGATTGCGCTCGTTGATGCTGTCCGCAACGCTCTCGAAGCATTCGTCCACTCGTCATCGCTAATATGCGCACGCTTGTCAATCGTAGAGACATTCGCTGTGGACACCGGAATCTTCTCTCCTCCTGCTCCAGCGCCAGATTTTGTAGGAAAGAGAATCTGCAGCAGGCCGACTTTGGCGCCGTCGTCCTTGGCCAGCGAGTCTTCCTCTGCGCGCGTCTTCTGTGCGTAGTAGTTGTATTCCTCGAAAGTGACGGATGTGTCGTGTAGTTTCCTCAGTTGTGGTCGCAGGACATCGCCGACTTGAACGTCAGAGAGACCCTCGGTTTGGGCAATGCCGTATGCGATTCCTTTGTCTTCCACACCAAGACCACCTCTTAGACGTGGGTCACCGCCATCTAGGGCGACAGATCCCATTTGTGCCATGATGTTAGTAGGGTGTGTAGGGTGCCTGGTTCGAGATGAGCTTCAATGCAGGTCGAAGGGGCGGGCAGCTCGCGCAGTATATGATTTCCATACGAAGGGAATACCCGCTCCATTCCGAGGAGGGGCCATTTCTATGACAGAAAAAAAGTATTGTGGACACGAAGATAAGGCCACGATCCACTGCATTTTCGCGGTCTTACATCGTTTTCTCCAGGCCTCTGAGAGGTCAGGGTGCATCATACGATCATGGGGTGCATATACCTTCCGCATAGAGCGCTGCTACCAGACGATCATTCAAACGCCTCGGCTCTGTGCTGCCGTTGCCAAATTACACAAGCATTTGCTTGGTTGACATCGCAATCTGGGATTGGCTATTGCTAGCACGGGTATGACTGCGAAGCTTCAGCCAAGAGCCAAGCGGTGCTTGTTTGTATGCATGCGAGCAGAGTCATCGTGCGCAATAATGATGTCTTGCTCTGCCGTACTTGTGAACATGATGAGACGGGGTGGCAAGGGTCGTCTGATCACAAGGCCGTCCCTCTTCTTCCATCAGCTCCAGAAGATAAGGCGTGCTTGAGCGGGTACCAGGCAATCAGTATCCACCGCACCGAGGCAGTATTTCACACTTTTAGGCTTGAAGAGACACTTTCTGTACATAATGAAAACAAGCTCAGGAATCTCGGGAATCTCAAAGAATATTGTCCTTCCGAGGTCGAGCGCCATAGCTGTTTCGTCTAGTCCTGTTTAGGCATGCTGTAGCAGGGTGATCAAATCTAAGCGGTTTTATGCTGCGAATAGTGCATGGTTCTCCACCGTGGAAAAATCGAGAAATGAAAGTTCTGGAAACAACAGACGAAGATGTTAGTCAGATCATCATGTCAAAGAATGAGATGACTGGTCTTTCTGTGCGGGACGAGGGGTTGTTCTTCTCAGCTGAGGTCGGTTCGAAAAATCCCTTGGTCGGAAACGCACGATGTCGCATGGCATTTCAGGGGGAGGATCGAGCGCGAGGTAGGATGAGATGCTGTGCGTATCCGACGATCGATTAGTGTTTGCATCTCACCGGTCGGTCCGTGCGGCATGGGGGGAGCACTGCATCGTCCTTCATGTCACCACAGTACGTTTGAGATAAGTATCTTCACGATCGCATGCGCAGACTAGACCACGCTGCAGTGAGGATGCATAATAGAAGCGATATTCTAGCATGTCCTCAGTCCCGATCATTGCAAGCTAAATCAGGCTCTCCGTTAGAATCCAGCACAATCCTCCAAGCAGACGACTTACACGTCACAAAGATGCCATTTCGAGCTGTTCAGGGAATGGCATCGGCGCTGTAACAAGGTCTGCAAAGACGTGAAGACCGTACACGATATAGTCACCATGAGAGTGCAATATGAAGGAAGAGGGTTGAGCAATTGTTTAAAGTGAAGCAATAATAGGGGTGGATGGAGTAGGAAGAAGTGTCGTTGGCTCTTGGCACGTTTGGTGAGCAGCTTGAGTCAGGCGCGGATCCTCCCCGACGACATTTCTGAAACACACCCGATACATGATGGACGAAACGCAAAATATTACCAATGCACGACGCTTTCCATGATGCTGCCGGTTCCATGTCGACTACATGCATATGAAGCGATATCGAGTGGCATTTCAAGGTGTGATCGAGAGTGTTCCAAGAGTTGATATTGATATGCTACCATCCACACCCCAACGTTCTTCCACCCAAGCTCTCACTCAGCTCACCCACGTCGATTGAAGACGGACGGGAGCTCGCCCGGGGGTCCACTCCCATTCGGAGCAGGCTCCTCTCGCCGAGGCCTCTCGCGCTCGGCACGGCCGAAAATCTGAGCCAGGGCTGCCTGGCCGGTGGTCCCAGGCTGCTGGCGGGGGCGCCGTGCGCGCGGAATGGTGGCAGTACCACCACGACCACGCCGAGAAGTGGAAGCGGGAGGAGCAGGAGAGGTGGTATTAGAGGTGGAGGAGGCGGTGAGGGTACGCCTGGGAGAGTGTCGTAGGTGGAGGAGAGAGAGGAGGGGGAAGGGGGGAGCTCTTGACCGGAGTCCTCGGTTTGCTGGCGAAGAAGAGATCGTGCTCTGATGGCGATGGGGGAAGCGGTGTGTGGCTTGCACCGCGGCGTCTTTGACGATTTGCCTCGATAGTAGGACGTCGTTCTTCTTCTCTGATGGAGGCAAGCAATCTACGCTGCTCGCTGCGCGTGCCGCCCGCGATCTCCACGGTACTCCTCATGATGATGATGGGGTGGTGGTATGTGATATGATGTATACTGTATGAGGTATACTGTATGTGTGTGACAGAGTGATGTTGATATGCTATGCTGTATAACAGTAAGTGTAGGAGAGTGTCGGTTAGCATGATGCGGTCACGAAGAATTATATCTCAAGTATACGACGAGGTCGCACCTTCCTGGCGACGATTATAGAAAAAGTTCTTCTGGATTGATTATGAAACACAAATCTACGCTACCACACACCTTTGATCCATCATTTCGATCCATATCCATCAGCCTTCCACTTGTCAATCTTCATCGTGCCGTTCTCATTCAAGTTCCTATGCATATCGAATGCATTCCAAAGTAGATGCGGCTATATAAAAAATCGCATTAGCATTTTCGTCCGGCGAACACCAATTCCGGTAGGTGGACTTACCTCATGACCCCAGCCCTTCTTCAAGCACTCAAACTCAGCTCGGTCAAAGTAGTCCTGCAGAATAGGCTTGTAGTCTGGGTGGGCGCATTTTTGGATGATGACGCGGGCACGCTGCTTGGGGCTCAGACCACGGACGTCGGCTAGACCTTGCTCGGTGACGACAATGTCGAGGTCGTGCTCTGTCTGATCTACATGGGTACACATGGGGACGATACAAGAGACACCAGTTGGGTCGGTCTTGGAGGGGCGGGTGGAGGGTGTGTGCATGATGGAGTATTTTGCCTAGAAATTGTCAGTGCTATCGGCCTGCAAGAGGTGTTCGAACTGCGCTTACACTACGAAGGAAGTCAGCTGAACCTCCGAGACCGTTCAACATGCGAGAGCCCATGACACAAGTGGAGTTCGCATGTGCGTAGATGTCGACTTCAACAGGCGTGTTCATGCCGATGACACCGAGTCGGCGAATAATTTCAGGAGAGTTTGACACCTGCTGCGATCGCAGCAGGAGCTTGGCGTAGTACTGATCCCAACCATCGTAGAAACGCTTGAATCCGTCTGGCGAGAACCGGATCGAGGTTGCAGTCGCAAAGTCTAGGTTTCCACTGTCGAACAGGTCGAGGAAAGAATCCTGCAGAACCTCAGTCCAAACCTTAAGGTTTTTGAAGTTGGCTTTCCCGCCAGCGAGACCTCCAATGACTGCGTTTGCAATGTTGCCAATACCTGATTGCAGAGGTAGAAGGTTTGGTGGCATACGCCCTTGAGTCACCTCGTTCTGGAGAAACTCAACGATGTGCTCAGCGATGGCGTTGGAGGTGTCGTCGTAAGGTGCGTTCGGGAGAGTCTGATCTGGGTAGGTGGACTCGACAATGGCGACAACACGATCGGGGTCAACTGGGACGTGAGCAGTTCCAATGCGATCCTCTGGGGACATGATCAAGTATGGCTTCCTTCGTGGTGGTAAGTCGGTCATGGTAATGTCGTGGAGACCTTCGAAATTAGGAGCCGCGGTGTTGACTTCGATGATGATTTTATCTGCCATCTGGACGAGCTCGGGAGTAGCACCAACAGATGCACCTGGAATGATACCTCCGTCTTCGGTGATGCATGAAGCTTCCACCACAGTGACATCGATCTTGTTGTTTCCATTCGGCTTGTCTTTTGTGTAGTATCCGTACATCAAATCTACTGGAAACATGCTCAAATGCTTGTCGAAGAAATTAATATTACCATCTTGAATCGATTAGCTAGGAAAGAATTGCTATTGGTTGGGGAAGACTTGCTGTCTGCGGAACATGTTAGTCAGGTAACTGTTGCTGCTAGTCGCTCAATTCACTTCTTTGACGTACTGATTCCCTTGGCAATCTCTTTTCCAACCTGATGAGGTGCTCGTCGGTTGATCATGTTCAGCTTAGCCCAGCGGTTTTCGGTCTCGGCACCAGAAGAGGCTCCTACGAACAAGTCGTACTTGAGCTTCCCCTGGAGGTTGTTCTTTTCGACGTGGTCGGCGAGGGCGGTGGGGACCATCCTATCAAGCTGTTAGGACTCGCTATCGCCTCCTAGAGCACTCAAACACTTACTTGGGGTATCCCACACCAGTGAAACCACTCCATCCAACTATCTGAACTTAGACTCGCTCACTCAGGCCACACTACAGCATATACTGACCATAAGTGCCATTGGGGAAAAGGTCGATGAGGTCCTCAGCCTTCGCCAGCTTCTTGAGATAAGAAGGCTTACGCACACGACTCTTCAGCAGAGCAGAGGCGGACATTGTGGTGTATGTCTGTGCTCAAGCAGTCAAGATTCGAGAAAGAGGTCGTATGTCGTGTGATTCGAGCTCCATTCGACCGCGAATCGAAGCTTCAATGGATATCTCCACTTATGGATCTTCTTTTTGCATTACGCAATGAGTCCCCGCCGCACTCAGCTCCGATAAGGCTGAGGCGCCTTCGTATCGACCACCATCTTCAAACTTCGCCGACTACCAGCGACCAGTGCGACTATAGGAGCTACAGTGAGCTGATGAGGAACGCTTGTCGTTGTCATATATGGACGTCGATGGCAAGAAGCCGTACAAGCGGCGGCTGACTGACAAGCGACGCGATCAGAATCGTGCCGCTCAGAAGCTATGGCGTGAGTTGTGAGACTGGACGACCTTAAGACTTGTCAGGAACTAATATGTCTCGTTTATAGGCGACAAGCAGAAGAAACAACTCGAGGAGCTCAAGACACAGCATACAAACCAGGACCATGACAAGCCCGATCCACCGCCTCAACCTCCAACACAAGATGCGCCATTCCATGACTTGGAACCCGCCCAACTAGACCCTTCTGGCGAGCCTGCCGTCATATCTCTTGCAAGCTTTGATCATTGGATGGCTGTAGTCAATGATGCCAGGACTCAATGCAATCGTATGGTCAGCTTTTCGCAGCCCTCTATCGCAACGGAAGTCGATGACTGGGATCTTCACGATTTCTCGATATTTGATAGGTCAAGCAACTCTACTGACATTCGGAATGCAGCAATAGACCCCAGCTTCTCCGACCTATCTAGTAAAGACGATTCAGTCAATACCACAGCTGGAGCACCGACGACAGTACCACTCATCAGTAGCTCCAAGCCTTCCATGTCCGAGTCTACTAGCTCTTCTGATCTCGCTTCTCAAAGTCCCTCAGCATCATGGCCTCTGACTAGGATACAGTCTCCTTCTGACCCGACCACCATCTCACCGCAGGATACATCTCTATACCAGAGTGCCATCCCTACACAAGATCTCCACTTCACCTACGTCTCGATTCACATTGCCTGTAGCGCCAACGCCCTCGCACTTGGCTGCACAGCTGAAAAGTGCGTCCGCACCGGCTATAACTCTCCTTTCAATCAGCCCGCTATCGGTCCAGCGCTGCCACCTCATCTCGCCGATCGCGTAAGTAGCTCGGATGCACTTTGGCTTTCGCAAGGAAAGGCATGCAACTGGAAGAACCTCAGGAAATACCTTCGTCCAACCCCTGCTCAGTTGACGCGCCCACACAACCTGTGGATGGACACCCTGCCTTTTCCTACCCTTCGCGAACGTTTCCTACTATTGATGCATGAAATCAATGGCCAGGAGTTGGCGAGTGACATCGCATTCAACGATGGTATCATCTGTTGGGCGCCAGCAGATAGTAAGAGCAGCGAAACAAGTAGTGTAGCAGTCAACACCGGAGCACCATGGGATATCCGCAATTGGGAAGTCAAGCCCTGGTTCGTGCGCAAGTGGTGGCGAACAGGTGTGCTAGGGGATGAGGATGATGAGATTTGGGAGCAGTGTGTTTGGTGGGCACAGTGGAGGAAAAGCCAGGGTACCGACATGAGTGGAGAAGACTATGACTTGACTGGGATGTGGAGTGGATGAGTATTGAATGGCATTCTCTCAAGCTAGCTGACGCCCATTTCCGGCCAATCTCTTGCTCAAACTCCGAAGCGTAGCATTCCTAGATAGCACGCCACCGTTTTTCAAATCTAGTCCTGCCTCCATGCCCACAATCTTCAATCTCAGTCGATACTAAGTCAAGACTTAGAAGACAATATCTAGCTTCTCCAGAAGAGCTTCCATCACAATAGTTGTTTCCAAAACCTGGGCGCGATTGATGTTCCAAGGACCGGCATACAATTCTGGCTCCTCCTCTACATACACCCTCCTTCCATCGATCACTTTCGGCTAGAGGTTGTTAGCTGTTGCTAGAGGCAGCGTTCCAGGTAGTGTGTCCTGAGTAGCAGCACTTACTAGATATAGCGGCATACCGCATCGTGCACTCTTCCTTCTAAGCATATCGACGATTTGCTGGTTTTCGGCATCTTTCGTGACGCGATCTCTTATATCCCTAGCAGCCCAGATGGCGTGGACGATCGCACGGTATTCCGGGTCTATCTCGGCAATTTCCCATAGGGCGAGGGGCTTGTGTGGTAGAGGTGGTAGCGGGAATGGTATTGTTATAGGACCTGACAATTTGGGTTTTGTGGAACGTCTGACGGAGCGGTCGGGTAGGGTGAATGTGATAGGAGTCGCTGACGTGCTACGTTTCTTCATGGAAGGCATTTTGGTGTGAGGGGTGATGCTGAGGGTTGATGCTGAGGTGTGATGCTGAGGTGTGATGATGAGTGTGATGCTGAGGTGTGATGCTGAGGTGTGATGGCAGAGAGAAGTGTCTGGGATTCAGTGTTTCTATAAGTACAACACCATCGTCCATGCGAAACCTTCTTTTTGAAACACGGCTCGCGTTAATGGAAACAAAAAGAAGTTTAAAAAGTTTATTCATAGAATAATTGACTGCGGCATCACTACGAGAACCGATCTGAGCGCACCACACGCAGGCCACCCAATACCACAACAGCTAACAACAGCACGCCATTGAATCCTGCCAGCAGGTAGAAAGGCGCGCCTGGAGCAGTACTGTCAAACAGTGCGCCACCAAGCTTTGTCAATAGCAGGATACCGGCTCCGCCGAAGAGAGAGTAGAGGCCTGCTATTGTGCCCTTGAGGTGATGCCGCGATGTCGGCGGAGTGCCTTCTGAGGTTCCAGAGCCCAGAAGCTGAGTTGTCTCGCTACTCGGTTGTACTTGTATTACTCCTCTAGCATCATCATCTTCTTCATCTTCTACTGATGTCGGTCGCGGTTCTCCCTCCCTGGCTTCACTCCCACCAATACCCCTTGCAAGCGAGC
>Ga0268246_10000519_pt1 | contig 16050 bp, 17 predicted proteins | sample AgamicOrSfe_FD_200242 | JGI IMG/M metagenome (GOLD analysis project Ga0268246, IMG submission 200242) | Agave microbial communities from Guanajuato, Mexico - Or.Sf.e (v2) (version 2) | ecosystem: Host-associated > Plants > Phyllosphere > Phylloplane/Leaf | place: Guanajuato, Mexico | collected...
GCATAGGAGAGTTACTGGTAACTGGTGGCTGAGATCAGCGCTGGGACTCTTTACGAGGGTCGAATCCCGCTCCCGCACTAATCTTCCCCCCCGCCCTTCGAAAGCTTCCAAAATCCTTCCAGAAGCCAAAATGGAACGTAGCTGACTATTTGTGGCTTTTTTGGGCTGACAAGGTATATCAAATTATCCCGGCGCCAACCTCTCACAGAACACATGAACTGTCAGACGTGGCCACATCACTAGATGCGTGCTACGCCTAGAGGATTTCGAGGCTGTCCTGCGCAAAGTAAGGTACAAGCCGATGATCACACCACGTGAGCGAATAATAACAAGTCATGATTCGGACCTCCACTGCGACTGCGACCTCAACCAGTTGGAAGCCAGGCGACCTTCAGCTGGAATGGCTTATCACTTCCCAGACGATGTATTGATTGTTTTAGAGTATAGATGTAATGACGAAGCATCATGAACATGTATTATCCGTATCATCCTATCTATCTCTTGACGGCACTCTTCCCGGGTGTACCTTAGATACTTTAAGCTGTTCAACTTGTCATTGCACCCATCTCATGGTGGACTTGCGGGCTCTGTGGTGATACTAGCTTTTCACTTCATCATCCGTTGATGGCCCTGCCGCGAGGAGGACCATCCTTCCGCCTGGAGATGCTTTGATGACCTTCCAAAATCGCTCCCCAGTCTGATCTTCCACACCAAGTCTTCGCGATCCTCATCACTTGGACAATGACCACAGAAGATCCGATCGTGCTCGCTTCATCCTTCGCATCAGACTGGCAATTAATATCACTTGCTAGGGCGATACTCATGGTCAACATCTCGCATCACACAAGAATGAATACGGGGCCCACAGTGCGAGTTCAAAAGAAGCAGAAGAACACTAGCCTGCTGATCTTGTTACACAACTGGACAAGTCGTCGACATCCTGACTCAGTAGCTTCGTAAGTAGTTTCTCAGCAGGAGCTTTTCGCTTTGTTCTAGCCATTCCCATTGGAAAATACGGATGAATGTGAACACGTGACCTGGAAATGATCACTAAACAGGTTGTGCTCATGTTTACTGGCTGTGATCATGCCTGAGTCCTTGCGCTGGAGTACTTTCCTTCGAGACAGTCATGTGCGATTGGGCTTTCATTGTACTAGGGCAAAAGTCTGCCTTTCCGGTACTGTTCTGGTATTGCTGCTGTTGGCTGCACAGAGTCTTTTCGCTGCACAGGCGTGGTAATGTTCGAACGCACTGATGGCTCTTGCCAAAGCCGTCCCCTTTACCCCCAATTCATGGTGTATCTGAAAGTATCCTTATGTCAACGACATTTCACAAAATGAAGTGCGCGGGTCATCCTGACCTGCGAAGGGTCGTGAAAAGCAAAGAATCAAGGAGGCGGAGTGACTGAAAGTTAAGATCTCTAAGAATAAGGCTGCAAAGCATGAGAGCAATCACTACACATTTCGAAGAGGAATGGATACAAGCGACGATAGATAATTCGTGTATGTAGTCTGCAGTAGAGATTACATGTAGATAGCGTATAGTACATGGTAACATAGTGTAGGCACTCCTCGAAGCCGCCTCCTGACTTCCTCCGTCAGAAGCTTTTCCACCTGCTAACTAGCCCTTCTGTGACTGCGCTTGCTATTACGATGCCGAGCTCTCCTCCAATCTCCTCTCGAAGTGTGCCCTACTATGCTGCCTTCTTGTTGGACGCACACCGCCTGCTGTATACTCTCTCCTGTTGATGTCGTGCAACGAGGAAAGGACCGCACCGATGACGCCGTGTGTCTCTGGTGACTTTCGATATCCTGCACTGAGTTGACGTGGAAAACGATCCGGCGCTGCAGGTCGATGAAAAGCACTCCGGAGTCGCGTTTCGCAGGATGATTGGGATTGTTTGGATCCGGACTGAGGCTGAGAGAAGTGTTGCGTGCTGACAGGATGTTGAGCAGCATATTGTCGATATGCCGACGATCAGGCAGTATGGCAGCGAGTAGTTCCAGAACGCTTGTCAGAACTCGTGGACAGGAATATCATCCTACCTCTACAAGTCTGTACGTGTGCCATACTTCTTCCTGACTTCACGACGAAGCGGGCCGCGTTCCGTGTGTACACATCACGACTGCACTGCACTTATCATCCTGAGAAGACACGAAGTTTGTTGAGTGCCTTCAGCACAACGCCGGGCAAGGCAATATAGCAGGGCAGACTTGCACCCTTTAGTGGTAAAGCTTGACGAAAAACGAGGTGAATTAAGCAACGTGATCATCTTCATCACCGATATCATAATCATAGTCATCATCCTCATCAGTGCCGTCATCGATTCCGTGCAGGGCATCGCGACTTGTTGCAGCTGTCTGGAAGAAGTCCTCGGTCCGCAAGCCTCGAATGTCGTCGGGTCGCACGCCCTTGACGTCCTTCCCACTCGACTTTCGCTCTCGTATGTGTTCTCTGACTGGTCCCATGGCTGCCTCTCTACAAGCTTCTCTGAGCTCGCTCCCTGATAGCCCAGCACTGCTTTTGACGAGATATCCCATGTCCAGCTTTCTCTTGTTGTTGTTCGCATCCAGAGTGTGGTCGACCTTCGTTTCCTTCAGGATCAACTTTAATATCCTTCTTCTTTGCTCGGCATCTGGCAAGCCAACGCTGAACCGCTTCGGCATTCTCCTCAAGATGGCCTCGTCGATGTCCCCTATCCGGTTGGTAGCTCCTAGTATCAGGATCCTTTGAGGCTCCCGTGTCCCAGTCTGCGCACTTGCGAGGCCGTCCCAATGTGTCATAAACTCTGCCTTCACCATACCACTAGCTTCATGCTCACCACTCCGACGTGTACCCAGAACGGCATCGATCTCGTCAATGAAGACGATCGAGGGTGCCATCTTCCGCGCCAAGCTGAATACAGCAGACACCAGCTTGTTTGAGTCGCCGTACCACTTTTCTGTCAAAGTCGAGATGTGTAAGTTGATGAAGCACGCGCCGGACTCATGCGCAAGTGCCTTAGCCAGCATGGTCTTGCCACATCCAGGCGGTCCGTAGAGAAGAACACCACTCGGCGCGGAAAGCAGGGGCGAGTTTGTGGCATAGAGTTGTGGCAATGTCAAGGGGTAGATTACGGACTCTTGCAGATCCGATATAATGCTATCCAGACCACCAATATCAGCGAAGGTTACAGGAATCTCAGAAGGTAGGACGACGTCGTTGGCTACAGTCTGCTCGTAGCTGTTGAGTATAATCTGGGTTGGTACACCTTTCGTGCCATTTTGTGCTTCCTGTTCCTGTAGTCGTGCATCAAGGATCCCGCCCAGCCGTTTGGAAAGTCCAGGGTTAGATGGTGGCTCTTCTTTTTGTGCAAGGAGTCGACGTAGAATAAAGTACGTGAGTATAGGCGCTGCAGTCGCGAGGAGGATATCTTGCAGGATCTGGACTTTCCTCCAGCTACTTTGCGACATTGGTCGTGGCGAGTTGCGAAGCGGGTCCTCGGGGATCGAGCAGACCTCCTCTAGTGGCACACTCCAGGTCTAATCGAGTAGATGGCCTGCCCAACACGATGCAATATCGGAAAGACAAAATGACAATGTTGTCGTCCCAGATATCTGAAACGCCGGTTCGCATGTGACAGACATCCAGAGTTTGGCGAAGTTCACACAACTCTCCAGATTAACCATTTCTCCTCGCCCCCGCTTAACTACCTTACTTCACACCATCGTTCTATTTCGCTCACGAGACAACGACAAGGGATCCCTGCAGCTAGAGCAAGATAGATTGAAACCTTCGCTCCGAGGACGACAAAAATCAGCAAAAGAACAAATTCTCACACTGCAAACGAACGCAATCATGGCAGCAACCAATGTGACAAAGTTCGTGCTGCACATTCTCCGCATCGCACGCTGTGGCCAAGTTAACACATCGCAATGATAGACGCACCGACTGGGCCGATGATGGCGACGAAGATCAAACACCATCTTTGCCAGCACCAGAAGTGATCAAAAACTCAAACGGCACCGAAACGCACATCTCATATCGTCTCCGAGAAGACGGCAAAAAGGTCAAGACAACTCGCATAATTCGCCGATCCGTCATCAAAGCGACAGTCAACCCGCGTGTCGCCGAACGCCGCGCATGGGCCAAGTTCGGCGCTTCCGCAAAGGATGGTCAAGGACCACAGAGTGACACCACTACTGTCGGAGAAGATATCCAGTTGAACCCGAGACAGGGCTTCAAGAGTGGTGATGCAGCGGAGAAGGAGCAGGTGGGGGCTGTGGAGTTGGAGAAGCAGAGCAAGATGAAGAACGCGACAGTCAAGTGCAGAATTTGTAACGGAGACCATTTCACAGCAAGATGTCCGTTCAAGGGTACAATGGCGCCGGAGGGAGACCCAGGGACTGGCTTGCCGCCTGCGGAGGACATGATGGCCGAGACAACGGGGACGGCAAGTTCGGGCATCAAGGGAAGCTACGTGCCGCCTGCTTTGAGGAAGGGCGCAGGTGCGAGTGTGGGAGAGAAGATGGGCGGCGGAAAGTACGAACGAGACGATCTTGCAACACTGAGAGTGACAAACGTGAGCAGAATACGCGAGACCGGCATGATATCAAGTCACTGACCATTCACCAGGTGTCCGAATATGCAGAAGAGGACGAGCTTCGCGAGCTGTTCAGCCGTGCAGGTCGTGTCACCCGTGTGTTCTTGGCCAAAGACCGAGAGACTGGTCGTGCGAAGGGCTTTGCGTTCGTCAGTTACGCTGATCGCGATGACGCCGTCCGAGCTGCCGAGAAGATGGATGGCTTTGGGTACAACAATCTGATCCTGAGGGTCGAGTTCGCGAAGAAGAGTACTTAAATCGGCTACGGAGGATTCTGCATCTCGAGGTCATTCTGTATAATGGAGCCTAATCTACTTTCACCAAACATTTGCGTCGTTTGTCTGCTTTCCGGTCTCTTTTGAACTCTCGAGACGGCCTCAGCAGCGACAGTCTCATCTACAAGGCGTTGTTTGGGGAGGATACTTTACTTGATGACAAGTCTAGAAGGATCCGGGGAGAGTGCCGTCTGGATACTGTTCAGATTTATGCTCTGGAACAGGACTGGTATATGGCACCACTGCTCAGCAGGGCGTTGGTCAAGGTTTTATGTGTCTCGGATTTTGTGGCTAATGGTCAAATCAATGTCAATAGAAACCGCAAGTAGCAGTACACAATGAACGCATCGAGAATTACTATATGACACTCTATTTCGTCTGGAACTTGCTCTTCGTCACCATCCACTGCTCGAAGGTCAGCAGTCCAGGATGTGTCTTCCTGAGTGCTGGCACATCAACACCAAATCCCTCTTTAGAAAACCATCGTACCATTTCCCCCATCTCCTTCACGCCCCACAGCAGAGCACTTCCAAGAAATGAGTACGTTTCCGGCAGTGTCACTCCCATCGTACGCCTCCACATCCCATCCATATCTGACATTGTGAGCGTGTCCCCTGCGATACCTAGAGCTCTGCCACTGTACTGTTCGGGCTTCAAAAAGGCCTGTGCTCCAAAATAGCCTACGTCTTCCACAGAAGTCCACTGAAGCGGCTTTTTGCTGCCTAGCTCAGTCCTCAATGCCGCCATGAACACTTTCATACCGAAGCCTGGCTCGAGATTGTTCATGAACGCGACAGGGCGTAGCACAGTCCACGCCATCTTATCACTTCCAGATTGTGCAGCAACACTGTTTCGTAGATGGTGCTCAATGTTGTGCTTACTTGCAAAGTGTGGAACATGGGTGGGGTTTGACCAGGACTTCTCGTCTCCGCCACGCTCGACGGAAGCGTAGACGAAGTGCTTCACATTGTGCTTGATGGCCTCGTCGATGATTGCCTTGCCTTGCTTCTCCTCGTTCTCGATTTTCTGGACAACCTGGACGACCATTAGCAACTTTTGCCAGTAGCCTCATAGTATGCGAATGAGGCTAACCTGCACAGAAAATACACCCCATATAGGATCCTTGGTTATCTGTGAAGCTGATCTGAAGAGTGCCGGAACATCATCGAGGTCACCTGTATTCATTAGGTCCCGTTCTCCATGCCGAGCATATCTCTGTCTGACATGTGGAGTGTACCTTTAAGTAGTGAGATTGCGGCTGACTTGCCCGCCAGTCTCTTGGCTGAAGCAGAGTTCGGGTCCCGAGTGACTGCGAGAATGGAGAACTGCGAGCGACCTTGAGGATCATCAAGCAGGGCATCGATGACAGCGCCTCCTTGCTTTCCTGTTGCACCACAAACGACGAGCACCTTCGACATGTCTGAAGAGTGATGAAATGGTGAAAGATCGGAGAAAGACAGGAGTGTCGAGAGCAATTTTGATGATCTTGAATTAACAGCAGACAATACTATCGCTACTTATATATGTAACAGGCACATTATATGCTTCGAAATGTGTAGACGCGGTGTAATACTCTCCCGTTTCAATGTCGTCGCGCAGACAGGGCTTACTAAGTACAGGTACTGAGGTTCCGAATCGGTTCGGAAGCACGTGTTAAAGCTTGTCGATCTGGAAACTTCTTACGCACCATCGACGAGGTCCTCACGTTTCCCACATCCTCGCCAGTAGGACACCGCGATCATGCCTAGCACACACAATGCCGAGAAACCGTGGGACACTGACGATATCGACAAATGGGCACAAGAACCTTTCCAAGCTACTGACAACATTGGCGGCACTTTCTCAGAAGAGTCCTCTTTCGGCGTTCTCTTTCCCAAATATCGCGAACTCTACCTCAAGGAATCATGGCCACTCATCACACGCGCTCTGGGCAAACACCAGATAGGGTGTACTCTCGATCTGGTTTCTGGTACTATGACTGTACGGACTACACGCAAGACATTTGATCCTGCGGCCATCCTGAAAGCTCGTGACTGCATCAAGCTCTTATCACGAAGCGTGCCCTGCCCTCAAGCAATAAAGCTCCTTGACGACGACAATTGCGCAGCCGATGTCATCAAGATCCGAAATCTAGTTCGCAACAAGGACCGCTTCGTCAAACGCCGGCAGCGTATTCTAGGTCCCAATGGCACAACTCTGAAAGCGCTCGAACTCCTCACTGGCTGCTACATTCTCGTTCAAGGCAACACTGTCAGCTGCATGGGACCTTTCAAGGGTCTCAAGGAGGTCCGAAGAGTGATCGAAGATTGTATGGCGAACATTCACCCAATATACCACATCAAAGAACTCATGATCAAGCGGGAACTTGCAAAAGACCCGGAGCTGAAAAACGAGAACTGGGAAAGGTTTCTACCTCAATTCAAGAAAAGGAATCTGAGCAAGCGCAGAGTACCATTCAAGGTCAACCCCAACTCGACCAAGGTGTACAATCCATTCCCGCCAGAGCAGGAAAAGAGCAAGGTCGATCTTCAAATCGAGAGTGGAGAGTTCTTCCTCACGAAAGGCGCAAAGCAGAGAAAAGACAAAGAGCAACGTGAGCAAGAGATGCGGGAAAAGCGTGCGGAGAAGATGGCAGAACGACAGGCAGAATATGTCGCGCCTGCAGAGGATGGAGAGGCAAAGAAGAAGAAAAAGAAGAAGTCGAGGAGTGTGGAGGCACAGGAGGTCGAGGAATGATGTGGCAATGATTGTGTCTTTTAGCGCGGCGTTTGGGAGGCTGGACGGATTGTTTCATGGTTTATTACGATGATACCACATCGGCTGTCTGATCAGGGTGAAGCACTCGACGCAAAAAGTATGCACCATGGCGAGGATATCGTGATTGCGTTGCTATGTGTAAGCCTGTATAACTGGCGGAATGGTCGTTCTTCTTTCAAGGCATACCCTGATAAGGTCTATCTGGAACTCCAGTCAGCCGCCACATATCGACATTGAGGTTGCGGGAAGTGGCGAGTACTTTCGCAAGACAGTAAGCATGGAAATGCTCACACCCGGACCCTCATTGGCTCCGCAAGTTGCTACGATTAACGCAATGAGAACAAAAAGGCAGTCATGCACTGCGTCGTACTTGCCTTTGCAGCAGACGATTGCGAACTTCGATCTTTTCCCGCTCCCTCCAACTTCATGTTTTGTCCGTCCTTTCTCAACATCGCCATCATTTCACGTCCATCACTTTCTTATCGGCTTTTTGCTCGCTGTTGCAATTATTGTTCGTTTACATCTTCACTCTCAACATTGTATTCATTCTCGATAGCACTATTCGCCTTTAGCTTTCTGCGCAGCTTGTTTGTCGTCGTCGACAGTCAACGATACATACCATGTCTGGCAATGATGAGAACCGGAAGCCTTCGAACCATGGCACACCTTCTATCAATACAGCCTTTGGTTCAACTAAGCATCGTGAAGGAGACTCTTCGTCCATGAGCGCAACAACACCGAGTAATTCGCAAGGCTCCTCGTTGCAGAGTCCTCGTGCTGGAGCCCAGGCCACGCCATCACTTCCTACTATTCAAGAGACAGTCGGATCCACATCCCCCACCAGTCCTCAGTACACATTGTCACAGAGTGGCAACAATCAAGGAGACATCACACCATCATCATCGGAGCAACATGATACCGCGTCCCAGGGGACCCAGGACACATCTATACTCAGTGCTGTTATGGGTGCATTGAGGTTATCACGAACCCTGAGTCCTCCTACCGAGGATGTAACCCAGCACGAATTGTCCCCGACTGGCACTGACCAAGACAACATCATACCGCCAGCCTCTGACCGACAGGAAGCCTCAGCCTCTGATGCTCAGCACACATCACCACTAGATGATATTCGGGAAGCATCCGATCGCTCAGAATCATCGAGATCTTCTTACCCTTCTCCTCAGGATGATCCCCAGCACGCATTGTCACTGAATGGCGTCGACGAATCAGATTTCGCACCTTCATTTCCACTTCGACAATTCGAATACTCCACAGTACCAGCCGATTTGCACAACATCCGTCAGCAAGATATGAATCAGTACCAGGGTGATAGCTCTGTTCAGCCAGCTGGGGACTCAGCACCACCTGTACCTCCTCGAGCAGGCCACATCAGACAGCGATCAGTCGATGAGCGTTCGGATTCTTCAGGTAGGTCTCCTTGTTATCGCTGTGATGGCCCGCCGGAATCAGAGTCCAGGTCAACGTTCAATCCGGAGGCAGTTCGAGCTTGCCGGAACCCGCCTCTCAACCTGAATGGCGGTCGTTTTTTGAACCCATTGACCCAGCGATATGAGACCGATATTCTGATACCAATAACAACGAGTGACGATCCAATGCCTTGTGCGTACAGTCATCACAGAATGAGAGTGCCGACTTCCGCCTATTGCAACCTTTCCTACCATTTCCAGACCGTTGTTGTTCAAGAGCAGATTGGCTGACATATACAGTGCTACCTCATGAGCGCGTCGACGGTGGTATTGGTTCTTCGACACGATTCTCATCGTCGCCTCCAGCACGCACTGCTGTTTTCGGTGCTCCTTCAGCGGCTTCGTCTTATCCTGGTAAGTTGTGAATTTGGCAGATGCGATACGACACACTTCCAAAATCATCTCTAATAGGTGTCTTCAGATAGGTCTCTGCGCGAAATGCTGCACGATGGTCCACCGACCATTTTGAACGGGTCCGCTATCGAGGATTCTCCTCCTTCGTCACGGGACGGGCCTTCAACACATACCGCAAGCACTGCAGAGTCTTCCTTTACGACGAACGGGCACATTACGATACACTCACCACAGAGAGATGCACTTTCCCCTCTTACGACGACAAATTTGTATGCATCTGGTCGACAATCAGAGATGACACCATTCCCTCCTTTTGTCGACAGAATGTCACCATCGGACGAAGAGTCCTCTTCAGGAGCAGAGACCTCGTCGAGGACACATGACAGAATAGATGTGCCAAACACTGCATCTGTACCGCCACGCGGCGACACGCCGAACCCCTCGTCTATTGTCGGAGCGCCATCATCCAGTGCGGAGAACTATTCTACATTTTCACCAATCTCGCCCGGATCACAACCTCAAATTCGGCAGGAGGTCAATAGGCGCCCGTCGATCTCCTGGGCGGACACACTTCAAGATCGTCTACGATTCCGTAACGATGACTTCAATGTTTCACCTCCAAATGCGACTGAGGAGGTCGTGCACATAGATGAAGAGGCGCATGGCAAGCTTACCCAAGCGAGGACCGAGCCCCGGGTTAGCAGTCATGAAATTCCATCGTCGATTCGGCGGAGGACCAAGAGCGCAGACCACAAAGAAGTCAGACTCGACCCGGAAGCTCAAAGAAAGGCTAAGCTTGACGAGTGGATGGAGGAGGTGATGCCGAAGAAGAAGAAGCTCCGCGAAAATACATCTGGTGAAGCCTATGGAGGCAAGAGGAAGGGCTCGGATGTGGGCATGCACAAACCACTCGTGAAAGCTGCAAAGAAATACGCAGAAAAGATCAGGGAAAGCTGGTTGGACACAACTACCGGCAAAAAATACGACCAAAGACAGGCGGCCAAAGCTGTCCAAAAGGCACGCAGAATATCTCAGGAAGTCCATGGAAACCCAGTTGCGAAGTCGAGACTGGCAAGTGTGACGGAGATAGCCAAGTCACCTACGAAATCGTTCCGAAGAATGTCAACCAGTGCAAGCAGGCTTTTTTCGAGAGCAGAATGGGAACGTTCAGCAGATGATCAGCCGACCAACCACAGTGCTTCCCCAGCTGGAGCAGATGTAGGGCAGCAGCGTGAACGAAGGCGATTCTCCTCATTCACTGGCTCGATGCGTGGCTCAATATCGAATCTTACGAACAGAATGGTATGTCGCATCCCTGGAGACTGGTTGCATTTCTCGTGCATGACTAACGATGATATAGAAGCCAAACTTTCGTCGGTCACGATCCGAGGCCAACGTACTTGGCCCGACTGAGGCGAACACCATGGATGTATGGAGAGCTTCTCGAGAAGTTAATCGACCACAGCGGACGGAGCAGACAGAGGCCACCCCTAACCTCGATGTCCAAATCGATTCTTCTCGATTGGTATCTCCGACGACCACCAGGACTACCCCCTTTGACGTGCATCCAGGCTGTCTCACCGGTTCTCTGACTATCGATGGGGAGGCACGCTGCACGCACTGTCGTACAGTCCCAATTGCGAGGACGGAGTCGGAGCGCCGCAATGATCCAGAGAATGTGCCAACTATGGTCGAGGCGGTGCCGGTGTTGACACCTGACAATGGCTCAAGTGACGAGAGTGAGACATCTTCGCAAGTCGAGGCCAGAAGTCCCAGTCACTCAGCATCGAAATAAGGTTCGAGGCATGTTTCGAATGGGCATTGATTGGTCGTCGCCATGTTTGGCAATAGCTGTTCATCATTAGAGTTAAGCTTTCTGGTGATACGCATCTGTTCTCGTTCCTTCTTGATTGTGCGGGGTGTGCTCAGGTTGGTCAACTCTATCTGTGTATCATGCTTTTGACGAGTGATTTGGAAGATGGAAGCTTCACAACGGCTCCAGGGACACAGCAAGAAAGAAGCTATAGATTGGCTCGTGTGACATATGTTCTGGTATTGTCAATCTTGTTCATGTCTACCTCGTTCCAGCCGCCATATTGTAGCTCGCAAAGCCTAGTCTCTGCTGCTGCTGTCGCTGCTGTCGCTGCTGTCGCTCCTGCAAGCACTGGCATGTTAGGAGTACTGTATCGTACTGTACTGCCTCGATTGCTGACACAACTTACCGTAGGGCTACTAGACTCCTTTCTGTCGGAACGAGAGTCAGTCTCTCCAATCCTTCTGGGACGCGAGATGCAGGGAGGGGAGTGAAAGAGCCACGAGTCCAACTCAGCCCGGTTCCTCGGGAACCTCGACTAGCGCAGACGCGGGATAGTCGAGCATCGGAATCTCCAATGTACATCGAACATTGATACTGGAATACCCGGCCCCGAAGCGCCTCTGGGCATTGTCTAGTGCACGCCTTATTTCTCTTGTTGCTTACCACGGTGGTCATGTTCTCACGAGCTGCAGCTTACTATACTTGAGGTCGTCTGTATACTGTAGCTCTTGTCGGCACTTACCGTGGTGTTTGCAGTTCAGCAGTGCTACAGCTTACAACACTGAGCCTCGGTGTCTCCCTCGTTTAACACCCGCAAATCACAACCTGCAATCATCGCAATCATCGTCCACGCTAGGGTCGCAAGTCCGATAAAGATCACACTATCACACTTCCCGCTCGACTTCTGGAGATAGGGTGGATCGTGCCATCGGCCACATGCTCGATGGAGCTCAGGGAATTTGTGGATTGCCCATGATTTGCACGACAAGATAGATTGCCGCCGTGATCGAGTCAGCAGAGCACAGCCCAACGCGAAATCGCGACAACTGCTCGGCTTTTCCGAGTACCTTTTGTGCTGCGAAACCCCTCACTTCTTCGACCTTCGAGTCTCTCTTCTTGGAGGGCTCGACCGGTCAGCACTATACCGAGAAGAGGTCAATACGGCGAAGCTTGACCCGGAGGAGCAAGAGGCGTCTTGACCCGGGAGAGGAAGAGGCGTCTTGTGGCGTGGGTGAATTACGGGCGGCCATATCTTGCCGATGTGGGTTTGGAATTGGCATTTATGCTTAGCCGTGATGCTTCGATCGCGAAGTATAATGGCATAATTATGGCAAATGGCGCCAGCGGTTAGTAGTTCATACCGTAGCGGGAAGAGGAACGAGGGACGATGCCAAGCAAAGGGGATTGCCATCACGCCTTCTTTCCGCACCTACATACCCATACATCACAATCACATCCACCATCCTGCCGCGGCCTGCTGTAGTCTGTTGCTCTGCCCTGCGCCCTCCACCTTGCCCTGCCGTGCCGGACTATAGCCAGCTGCGACAGGCTGTCGCGACCTATAAGAGAGCAGAGGTCCTTAGAGATGCCAAGCACTGTCTCGGCTGTGACTGCTCCAGCTGCTGCTGTTGATGGACCCTGAGACGGCTTTCTTCCTAGAATGGACGAATCCTTGTCGATCGCTCCACGGGGGCAAGACGAGATCTGTCGAGGGACTTGGTCTCATTCGCCTAGCCTGGTAATAAGCTACAGACGAACGCGCAAACGCCGTGTACTGTCTACACTCTATACATGCGGCCACTCGAAGCTCGAAGCAATGTGCCATCTTCGCGGCTACAATCAGCATCTTTCGCCTTGTGCTTCATAGACGTTGATATCGACGATCGATATTTGCAAGTAGGCACGATAGACGACGCCTTAAAGAAGCGGATCTATGCGTGGGAGGGACCTCGGGAACGTTATTCTCCGACTAGAGATAGTGGAACCGAGGGCAACGCAAACGTGGTACAATTGAAGAACTACTGCGGCTGATGATCAGGCACGGCCGCACGGCTCAACTGCAAATGAACGTTCCGGTGTTCTTCCACTGCTCGAAACCGCGAACAAACGCTAGGACTTCTTTCCCTATCACTCCATCCCGCTCCCGCTTCGCTAGGCGAGCGCCCAGGAAGACGGTGTTGGTAGCATGTCCCTGCGTCGCCTATTGCTGTAAGCTAATATTCCAGCACTTCCGAGCCGTCGCCAAACGGACGGCCTGCTATTGGCCAGCAAGCTGTTTGATGTCAAGCATCACATTGGTGTTCGAGGAATGGAGGCGATGATCATGCATGTCCCTATCTTCCCCAGGCGGCCGATCCAGGTCACTTTTGAGCTTAGCAGACCATCATCGTAAGCGTTTGTGTAGCTTCAATCTGCTGAAATTTGAGTAACATCAGGCAGCAGGGGCAAACGTGGACTGGGCTTGTCGACCCTTGCATTCTTGTTGGCTGAAAGAGCATGGCAAATGGTTCTTGTTGTACAAAGAAAGATTTGCATTGTTTCATCGGCTTCTATCTAGCAAGAAAATGGCTCGAGCTCATCTGTACTGTTTACTGCAGCTGTGAAGCACGTTGCAGACTTTGCGGCTGCTTCCTCGACAATCCTGGTTCCACTCATGAACCTGTGAGTGAGAGGAAGGGAACATGTACTCGTGCCTTGGCTCGCATATGGTTCCTTCCGACCAGCTTCAATGTGCCCTGCATGTCAGTTTGGGGCCTGCCGTCGCCGTTGGTCAAGCCACTCGTGAACATGCCGCTCCATACTGCATCTGGACATGTCGACCGAGCACAACATGGAGCAGCGTACTCGCTTCTTTGCAATCAACATCCCGACAACATGGGGCAACCTCTTGAAAGGCATCTTCCATGAGCCGTGACGCTATGCTAGGTCGTAGCTGTGGTATCATCTTTCACTGTCTGTGACTTGTATGGTCAAAGCTCTTAAGCTAGCCTTACCTGGATTCTTTTGCGTGCGGAGCAGCATTCTCAAAAGTATTTACCTTCCGTAACACCACCTTGTCCTACGCGCTCATGGTCGTATTTGCCTAGTGTTCTCCGAGTCACATCAGCAGATCAGTGTGTCGGCGATTCAGTCGAGGTACTGCAATCGCATGCTGTACACAAGCCAAGCCAACACCTCCGAGTGTAAAGTCTGCGGACCACAATTCCAAGCTTCGCCATTCGACATCTCATCAATCCGCCAGCAATCTTTCCGCCACTGTTGTCAATTCAGGCGATCAACAACATCACAGCGTTGCTGTTGGTGGAGTTTACAGCGAGACACGTCACGCCCGCCACTCGCCACTTTTAGGACTCGATCTTGCAATTGTTTCTCCACACACGGTGCCTGACACGTACCGGACCATAGTTCGACATTTGAAAAGAGCCTGTTCATCAGGTAAGTGACACATACAGCAAGCTGTAAGAAAACCTGAGTAAAAGAAAAAAAAGTCCAATCACACCTATACTGGTGCACTTTGCCGTTGGCGTTTCAGCCCATGGAGGTTGGCGCCAATGGCATTGGCCACACGCTAGATATATATATTGATTTGATATATATATACGCATGGAAGAAGATATCTCCGCGTTGCAGGAAAGTGCAAGTCTTTCATTGGCTGACTCAATCTACGTAGGACTCCATAGCCGACGGAGACAGAGACGCAAGACTATCTGGTCATCCTCCGCATCTGGCTCGATCGGGCGTGACTATCAGCACAACGCTCCGCACTGGCATCGGTCACGATCAGGTGTGAGCAGGGGCTGAAGCATACGGCGGTTTCCTGCTTCCCATCTGCTCGAGGGAAAAGATCGTGACCTTGGAAATTTCGTACGACCGAGTCGGCTGGGGGACGATGTCACAAGGTGAGCTGATTCCGATTTCACCCGGCACTGGTCACGCTGCGACTATGAAGCCACAACAAGGCTTGCAGCAGATAGACTATCTCTAGCGAATGATCTCATTGCAAATGGCTGGGCGTGGGCTGGACGCTGGACTTTCAATGGTGCAGCGTTTCACCCTCTCACACATTGAATCACCAGGGATACCAATGATCTACCGGCATTTGCTCCGCTGACACTGTGTCTCTAGTTCCCGAACAGGGGTATCCTGCTGCTGCACCACGAGATGGCTGGGACACAAGGCTCGACTATAAGCCCTTGGGCTACGGCAAAGTCAACAACCAGACGAGAGGCACACAGGCCGACTTTTGCCACCAAAGTCATCCTTGGACCAATGCGCCTTCTCCGCCTGGGCCAAGCAGCGAGTAAGTGACTATCTATCCCATTATTTTGAAGAGGATTTCGGCTATTGGACTGGTTTCGACCATGCGCGCTACGATGGAACCCACAAGATCCACGTTCGCATAGGACTGCCAATTGGGTAACATCTGCGCATCCTCTGCGCATCTCACATCTCAGCTTGCCCTTTTCGGGTCATGTCCGTCTGCATGACCATCACTATGTTTCTTTTTCCTCTTGTTTCATGCTTCCCTTCTCGCTATTCATCGCCGTGAATTCAATTTTAGCAAGAAGAATAGCCAGAGCCCCATCCTATCGTGGTCAGACGACGGTGTCTCCATGTATCTTTCACTCGAAACATGATTTAATCCCTGCAAATCCACCCCACCAGCCCGACCTCCTCCACAGTTCAGCTGGCGCCTGCGTTGGCGGCTGGAGCCTGTATTGAATAGACATACTCTATAAGAAGCTGGTCCTACCTCGAACAATAGCTGACCCTTGCTAT
>Ga0268246_10000520_pt1 | contig 16012 bp, 17 predicted proteins | sample AgamicOrSfe_FD_200242 | JGI IMG/M metagenome (GOLD analysis project Ga0268246, IMG submission 200242) | Agave microbial communities from Guanajuato, Mexico - Or.Sf.e (v2) (version 2) | ecosystem: Host-associated > Plants > Phyllosphere > Phylloplane/Leaf | place: Guanajuato, Mexico | collected...
GAGTATATGTGTGTGTGTGTGAAGGGTGCCGTGGTGGGTTGTTGTTGTTGTGGTAGTGTAAAGCTGTACGGCAAGACTCCGATTGATGCTGCCAATGGACGATGACGTGCCCGATGTCCGACTCATCTCACATCAGCCACCACCTCTCCTCCTCTATCCACTCACCACTCCTCCTCACCACCCCCCTTCCGTACCAGTACACTCTTTTCTACAGATACTAAACACCACCGCACCACCCCAACCCCCTCCAAAGCCAGTCCAGCCTCCACAAAAGCCCCAGCACCGACACCACCCCACCTCTCCTCGACAACAACCCACGCAGCACCACCACAATGCCCGCCCTCCTCCTCTCCACCCTCGCTCGCTCCACCCCCCTCTCCCTCGGTCTCGGCCTCTCCCTCGGCATCTCCTCCTTCTTCGCCGCGCAATCCATCCTCAACACCCAAGCCCCGTCTCGCTACGCCCTCCGTTGCGACAGTGCCGCTGGCGTGAGGGATGGAGTGAATGGTGTAGCTGGCGGGGTTGGAGATATGTTAAACCGTGTTGGCGTAGGATCGGGGGGATATGAACGGTATGAGAGGGAGGCGAAGACGCCGGTTACGAAGGGTGGGAGGTTGAATCCGGGGGCCGTGAGGCAGATGAGTGTGGGGAGTATTGCTGGTGAGTAGTGCGTGCGTGCGTGCATGAATGGTGTGGGCGTGAGGGTGGGCGTGAGCTGTGTATAGAGGTGGACTGAGACTGATCGGAGGGCGTGGTACTGTGCTATCGAAACGCAGCCAGGCCGGATGGGCATTTCGATCGACTTGCTCGATTAAGGGCTACTGGGGCTCTGCTTACCTTGTCACGCTCATCAGAAGGATTTCAGCGTCCGAGCCGCATGCCGCTTTCCGCTTTTGTGCTCACGCGATGCTGGCAAACACCCGTCCACCACCCCTCTTCCTTCCAACTTCTTCCTCTCATTCCACCCGAAACTAAACTAACATTCCCTCCCGCCTTCGCAGGTCTCCTTTCCGGACTCACCGTATCCCTCTTCTCCAAGCCTCTCGCTCTCCTACTCGGTCTCTTAGTTTTGGGCATTCAAGGTCTCGAGTACCAAGGTATTCATATTGTGCCATATGGCCGCCTGCAGCGCTGGTTCACCAACACGGATGTTAAGAGCGCGTTGAGGGATAATGTGGCATTGAAGGTTAGCTTTGGGACGGCGTTTGCGTTGGCTGGGTTTGTGAGTTTGTAGAGGGCAGACGGGGGCAAAGAGGGGTAATGTATCGACTGAAGGGCTGAGGAGAGATGGGAGGCTTGCTAGACGAGTTGGCCAGTATCGAATAGATCAAGTCCAGGTATCAGGTACAGTCACAGAACAACAGGAACGATCTCTTGTAAAGTACCGTGGAGATCGCTGAATAGTCCTGCGTTCTCGTACATTGTCAAGCACTTGGAAGTAGATAAGATCATTATCATGTTCATCATTCTAGAAGCCATAACTTTTGAGTCTATGCGTGGAGCCATCAACAGCACTCCCGAAAGTGGCTGCCCATCCTCAACACAAGTACTTAAAGGTGATTTCCGCTCTCTGGAGACCACCCTCTCGATTCCTCTACACCATGACACCTCTACCAACCCCTCTTCGCCAACCTATCCTCACCCACGAGCGTGCCGCAGTTGATCCCCACCATCGCCTCTCCCAACCCAGCGCTCACCTCCGCCAACACCTTCGGGTCTTTGAAATGCGTCACGGCCTGCACAATCGCCTTCGCCCGCTGTGCCGGATTCCCACTCTTGAAGATCCCACTGCCCACAAAGACACCATCACATCCCAACTGCATCATAAGCGCCGCATCCGCCGGCGTCGCCACACCACCAGCCGCAAAGTTCACCACAGGCAGCCTACCCAGCACCGCCGTCTCCTTCAACAAATTGACATCCACGCCCAACTCCTTCGCATACGCATAAAGCTCCGTCGGCGTCATGGCCGCCGCGCGCGCAATCTGCGCATTCACAGTCCGCATATGCGTCACCGCCTCGACGACATCCCCCGTCCCAGCCTCGCCCTTCGTCCGTATCATAGCCGCGCCCTCACTGATTCTCCTCAACGCCTCTCCCAAATCTCTGCACCCGCAAACGAACGGTGTCTTGAATTCGTGCTTCAGCACATGGTGGACGTTGTCTGCCGGGGTCAGGACTTCAGACTCGTCGATGTAGTCGACGCCCAGGGCTTGTAGGATTTGACACTCGACGAAGTGGCCGATGCGCGCTTTGGCCATGACGGGGATGGTGACGGTGGACATTATTTCGGTGATGAGTTGCGGGTCGGACATGCGGACGACGCCGCCTTGTGCGCGGATGTCGGCGGGGACGCGCTCGAGGGCCATTACGGCGGTGGCGCCGGCTTCTTCGGCGATGCGGGCCTGGAGGTGGCAAGTTAGTCGGGGGTGTGGTGAAGGGTGGCGTGGTCTTGGAAGGCTGCAAGGTAGTGGACGAGGGTGTGGGCGTGGAATTGAGAGGATGGCATACTTGCTCTGCGTTGATGACATCCATGATTACACCGCCCTTCAGCATGCGTGCGAGGCCTGCTTTGACGGAGAAGCTGTTCTCGCCGTCTGCTGAGTCCTTAGGACCGTGGCCATTGACACCATTGGTGATGGGAAGGTCGGATGGCATCGTGGTGGTCGGTAGGCTTCCTAGTGTACAGAGGGATGAGGTGAGATACAGATGGGACTAAAGGGCGAATTGGCTGTAGTACTTGTAAGAGAGAAAGTGACGTTGGTCAACGTGAGTCAAAATGATAATATTTTATCTAATCTACGCCGAGGGGCAACATGAGGGAGGAGAGGCACGATCGTCGGCGTTCGTCAGGGTTCTTGAGGATCTTGGTCTGTGCATCGTGCCTTTTTAAGCCGCATCGACTCGACTTCCCTTCATTATTCGTACAGTACAGTCACATACCACATATCATACCATAAGCTCCTCTAATATATTCTGCATCTCCTCCTTGCGGAAAGGCACAGCAAAGACTTCTCCACCCAGCGCATCTTTTCGACTGACTAACATCTCATGGTCGTAAAACTCCCTCAGAAGTGCTCGGAAAGTCGGCTCGTTTGTAGCAATGAACTGTGAAGCTGCTTTTTGATACAGCGTTCGAAAGTCGATTCCAACTTTCATGCTTGCGGCATCACTGTTTCGTGCTGTGCCGCGTCCATCATCAAAGTCCTCGTCACCTGATATGACCGCGTCCTCGATGTCATCCACAGATAGTAGTTCTGCCACCAGGAGAGCGTACAGATTGCGTGCATTTTCTGTCAAACTGCGCAGAACGTACATCACGCCTTCTCTGCCTTGCATCTTGCGTCCGGTTCGTCCGAACAAGGAGTTGACCTCATCAACAACACCTGCAATTCCCATAGCACCAGATATCTCGAGATCAAAGGGCTTGAATGTGGTAGTATCGTGGAATAGCCAGTTAAATTGAGTCGATAATGTTGCGTCCCATAGAATTGGAAAGGTTCGAGTGTCTGCGCTTGCAATGACTTGTATTGCGGGAGACGCTGCGAGTCTGGCTAATGCGCTCTGGACTTGTGGACGACGAAGAGATGCTGCATCAATACAATGTATCAACAATTTTATTGACCGTATACGATTGTGATGCTCCAACGCTTTGAGTATAGTTTGTAGCATTTCTGCTGGTTGTGCACCGAGTTTCCTTGAAGGTGTACTTAGTTCTGGAACGACAGAGGCGACCGTGTTTAGTATATCTCTTAGAGTAATTGAAGGGTTATACCCATCTATGACAATGATCGTCTCGTCTTCAGCTTCTGCATTTAGATGTTCTGCAAAGTCTAGGAGAAGACTATGCTTCGAGCCCCATCCATAGAGACATAGGTTGAACCCCTGATCCAGCTCGAAGCACCACTGGCCAAAGGATCTAGAGTGTAACGAGTACAAGAAGTCCAGTTCAGGTTGATGAGGATCCTGATAGGCCTTGATATGGTCGAAGAACACATCATGTGAAAGCAGAGAGATGGAGGCTAGAGTGCTATTCGAGGTCTTTTTGCCTCCAGGTCGGTTATCGTAGAAGTACTGTTCATGCGGTGGTAGATCTCTAGGTGGACTGGGCGTCCGTTCCTTCACTTTCTTTTTTCGCGGCCGGCCTCTTTTGGACGGCGTCTCTAATGCTGTGTTCTCCACATCCGTCTGGGTCATGTCTGATTCGTGGTCATCGTCCTCTTCGAGAATGCGTTCCGCAAGATCATCTTCGTCATCTTCGTTCTCGCTGTCATTGATCAAGGACTGCGCACTACGCTCGATGAGTCGACGAGCACTCTTCCGCCTCGCCGATCGATCTGCATTCACCACAGGAGAATCATTCTGCTCATTCGCACCGGTTGACTTGCGCCGTACAGCTCGTGTGCTGCGCTTCTTGGTTGGTGTCTCAAACGCAGGATCGACCTCTGTATCCTCATACGTCACTCTCTTGCGTTTTGATGGAGCTTCACTCATTGTTGAATAGCACAAGGACGATGATTTCACTGTAGTTTTGACTTTTCACGTAACAGAGCTAGATTAAGATAGATCTGAGCCTATTATATGGCTTTGCACTCGTGGCATACCTTTGCAAGGTATGCGAGCGATGTGGACGAACACTCCAAGGAGCATACCCGAATGCGGACCGGAGTTCGACCCGCTCAGGGGTTCAGTCGCGTGCCTCCCCGGCCCTTGCGTCGCCCATCTTGGCTCAGTAAACAGCCTCATGCTGATCCTCGACCTGCGACAACGTACTGCTCGGTCACGTTATGCGACTGCCTGAAGCAAGACGATAGGAGAAATTCCGACGCAGCCTATGCGCTGCTTGGTGACAAGTAAGAGCAAGGACTAAGACCGACAATGGCATCAAGTACACAATGGACGGGGACTGCCAGCGTCAAGGGCTCGACAGAGCACATCAGAATGTCGCTGCTTACGTTCTGTCTTGTTGGACTGCAGTCAGTACACTTTTGTATTGGGGAAATATACCAGCTGACATTGGACGAATGCAGATTTACCTGGGGTATCGAGATGACTTGTAAAGATTTACCACTATTGTGTGACGGCGCGAGACTGATGAGCTAAAAGATTGTACACCATATCTACTGGAACTAGGCTTGACGAAGAGCAAGACATCACTAGTCTGGATCGCTGGGTACGCAGACCTCCATGACGCAGTCGATGAATGACTGGCGACATGAATCGTCACCTGGATCCAAGACGGAATACTGATCGTATGCTCGCAACAGGCCATTGTCCGGCATCATCATGGCACCACTCATAGGAGCACTGGCAGACAAATCGAGATCACGATGGGGTAGGAGGAGACCGTTCATGGTTGGGGGCTCCATAGTCGTGGGCGCATGCCTTATAACACTAGGCTGGTCGCGCGAGATCATGCAAGGTGTTATGGGCAAATCAGCCTCTGTATGTATTTCATGCTGAAGCTCTTCTCAAGCTAACAAGTCTCCTGAAAGACTGAATCGGCGACGATATTCCTTGCGGTCCTGAGTATCTATGCGCTGGATTTTGCAATAAATGCAGGTTGGTCTTCATAGACTTCCGATTCGCCCTACTTGCTAAGATCTTGCAGTACAGTGGTCTTGTAGAAGTCTCATCATCGACACTCTTCCCATCCAGAAGCAGCAGATGGGCTCAGCTTGGGGTACGTTGCGACCTATAATCATAGCTCCTCAGTCGCTGACACTTCCGCAGCTAGCATGATGGTGGCTGTTGGCAATCTGATCTGCTATGGAGCAGGAGCCTTGGATCTCGAGGTCGTCTTTGGCAATTCGATCGGCGAAACGCAGTTCAAGAGATTGACTATCATTGCAGCGTTGGCACTAGGCTTAGCTGTTGGTGTGACGTGTTGGGCTGTGTCCGAACGCGTGCGCGTCTCAGATGAGTGGGTAGCAGCTAATGTAACTCGAAGAGTAAATCACTGATACAGGAAGTAGTGACCTTGGTGCTAGAGGAGGCAACTTTACAGTATTACGAACGATCGTCAAGACGACCACGAACATGCCTCGTCGAATACAAGCCATCTGCTGGGTGCAGTTCTGGGCTTGGATTGGTAGGCATTGCCTCGTAAAGACATATCTAGTGGTACTAACAATGCTTAGGCTGGTTCCCATTCCTCTTCTACAGCGCAACTTGGTATGTCAGACGAAGTCCCGTGCAGCTTCCGACTAACATCCCTCAAGGGTTGGTGAAACCTATTTCCGCTTCGATGCACCAGCACATAACACCACAGATATGGTTGGAGAGGTCGGCCGCGTTGGCAGTCGAGCGCTTATTTTCTTCTCACTGGTCACATTCACATCATCAGTTGTCTTACCACGTATCGTGGAGTCACCAGAAGACGAAGGATACACTCCTCGGCCGCCACTTGGTCTTGCACCGATCATTGAAGAGGCGAAGAAGCGGAAGCCATCACTGTTGACCGTATGGTTCATATCGCAGTTTATCTTTGCTGGCGCGATGTTCTTGACGCCCTTTGTGCATTCCTTCCGGCAAGCAGAGGTGTTAGTCGCTATCGCTGGCTTGTATGTTTACACTTTCGATGTGACATCTGACCAATCTAATCATGACACAGACCTTGGGCTCTGGCGAGTTGGTGTCCTCATAAGTATATGGGCGAGGAGATCATCCGAATGAGCAACCCGAGCGCGCGGAGGACTCCACGAAGGCGAGAGTCTAGCGCACCGATCGACCTCGAGAAACCACTAGCATCAGAAGGCCAGGGTGGTGACAGTGTATCTGGCATCTATCTCGGCATCCTCAATCTATTCACCACGATACCACAGTTCATCGGCACATTTATCTCAATGGTTGTGTTCTCGGTGGTAGAGAATGGCAAAGGGCTCAACAGTACTACTGGTCAAGGAGCAAGAGGTGGGCCGAGCGGCATCAGTATATGCTTGTTCATCGGCGCCATGTGCGCACTTGGAGCGGCGTATGCCACGAATAGATTGAAGCGAATCTTGATATAGAAAAGCTTCGTAGATTAAAGAAGACCCAGCTTGCCAGCGTCGTAATGCACATCGAAATAGGGGTCAGAGCGTTAGGTTGGCTCTCCAACTGAGAAAATAATTCCGCCTTTTGCTCTGTCATCTATTTGTCGTGAAACAGCTTTGTCCACCTTGAAGATCGCCGTCAAGTTCAAGATACATCGAGGCATACACTCTACTCCTATACACACAATGTCTGGCCCTACTGGTATCCCGCGGAATAAGAAGCTGGATCTGGTGACTGAGTAAGTACTACTCTACCTCTGCTTTAGACTTTACTTGGATTTCACAAAGACCCTCGCCTCGTCGTTCCGAGTTCCTCCACCGACTACTCGAGTTTTCTGCCCCGCTCACTGACAACACTGCACCTTATCGATTCACTTTTCCTCATTCACATCCTTGCACTTCTCATCATCGACACTTGTCGCACCTCTATCCAACTCCATCACTCTTTCCTCCCTCACAGCCGAACCATACGTAACTATGGCCAACCTTAACTCCAGAACACCGCAAAACACACCAGCGAGCAATGCTCCCATCAACTCGCGCGCGCAGGCGCCCAACTTGACCAGCCTGACAGAAGGTAAGCTCGTATCATGTACCGTCCACCACTTCTCGCAAGTGCTGACACGCGCCGCAGAGAACTTCGACAAGGAGTCTGCCGCTGCTCTACTGAAGAACCCCGCCCTCGTCAACATGATCCAGAGCAAGCTCAGCGGTCTAGTTGGACAATCATCAGGATACGTCGAGAATCTCCCCGCAGATGTCCGCAAACGTGTCGCCGGCCTGAAGGGCGTACAGAAGGAGCACGCAAAGCTCGAGTCACAGTTTCAGGAAGAGGTCCTCCAACTCGAAAAGAAGTACTTTGCCAAATTCACTCCTCTCTACCAAAAGCGTGCTCAAATCGTTGTTGGCAAGGCCGAGCCTACCGAGGAAGAAATTGCCGCCGGTGAGGAGGACGACGAGGAGGATGAGGACGACGAAGATGACGAAGAGGAGGGTGCACCAACCAAGAAGGATGCCGACGAGCCGACCGAGCCCGTCAAGGGTATCCCAGAATTCTGGCTCTCGGCAATGAAGAACCAGCCTTCGCTGGCCGATCTCATCACCGAGCGCGACGAGGACGCCATGAAAGAGTTGATTGACATTCGGATGGAATACCTTGACCGCCCCGGCTTCAAGCTCATCTTCGAGTTTGCCGACAACGACTTCTTCACAAACAAGACGCTCACAAAGACATATTACTACCAGGAGGAGAACGGATACGGCGGAGACTTCATCTACGACCATGCTGATGGCGAGAAGGTCGACTGGAAGTCCGGCAAGGACTTGACTGTCACAGTCGAGCAGAAGAAGCAGCGAAACAAGAGTACGTCACCTCTGCCACCCCCATTCCACAACCTCAACTAACCGACTCCCTAGACACCAAGCAAACCCGCATCGTCAAGAAGACCGTCCCCACCGACTCCTTCTTCAACTTCTTCTCCCCACCCAAGCCCCCCACCGACGAAGACGACGACGCCGCCTCCGACATCGAGGAGCGATTAGAGCTCGACTACACCCTCGGCGAGGACATCAAGGAGAAGCTGATCCCGCGTGCCATTGACTGGTTCACCGGCGAGGCGTTGCAGCACGAGGGACTCTTTGGCGATGATCTTGACGACGCCGACTTTGAGGATGAGGATGATGAGGACGAGGATGATCTTAGTGATGACAAGGATGAGGATGAGGAGAGTGATGAGGATGTCGAGAATCCGAAGGGGAAGCAGGATACGGCTGAGTGCAAGCAGAGCTAGAGGGGAGATGGAAGTGTGAGCTGAATAAGATAGGTGGAAATATGACTTGGACATTCCGTGGCGCCGTGAGGTCGGCGTGCGGTGGCGTTCAGAGGCTGGAGGGGCAGGGCAAATAAACAGCAATGTAGTCAAGCAAAGCACACCGATGAACACGCTATCAAGCTCGCTCTGCGACCTTATGCTGACGTGATATTTATCGTGAAACATCATATCATTTTCAGTCAATACAGCTTCTGCTATTTCCTCACTCACTCCTGAATGTCGGGTTTCGCATCTCACCCACGTCTTGTCACTCAAGAACCACGCAGGCAGACCAGAAGTTGCGGAGGAGGATAATCTAAAATGCTTTATTTCCAAATGCACGTCTCAGCGACTGCATACTCTAGTGGCAACAAGCCTGTCGACTATCTCACAGGACTATACAACATCGAACCTGAACCCAAAACATCTACGTCCCTGTAATCGCGAATGCTAGTGCCAATCACCGCATCCATATCCAACCAGCACCTGGACGCACGCGTCCGAACACATCACCACCGAGGATCGGGCACCACACGTCTCCTATACCCAACCCTCGATAAGTCCGCAAGTCGCGGAATCACCACCTTCAAACTCACGCCACCGCACTCCTCGCCCGCTTCTTCTCCTCCAGCCGCCTCTTCGCCGCCAATTTCCGCTCTTCAGACAGTGTCGTTGCTGTAGTCGTCGTCGTGTGTGCTTCCTGCATTGCAGCCTTGCTCTGCCTCTCTTCCACAGCAGGTAAATTGGTTTCCTGCAGCGGCTCAACGTGCCTACGATACGATCGCGACGACGTCGGCGCTTTGGCGGACTCGGGGAACGGCGAGCTCATGAGCGGATTGGGCGTGCGGCTTTGCAGTGGAGAGCGTGTCGTGGCTGCGGTCGTGGTGGCGGCTGTGGTGGTAGTGTTGGTAGTCGCTAGGTCTGTACGCGAACGGGTTCTGCTAGGTCGTGCTATACTTGGCTCGGGAGCCGCCCAGATGTCGCTACTATCCGGTTGTGCGCGTGGTGCGGTCTGCGTGCTGGTGCGATGTGATTGGCTTGTCCGTGACTCTGCTTCGGGCTTGGTCTGCTCAATTGGCTGAAGATGTGGGCGGCGAGGACTCCCCATTTTCCTTGACTCGAGTTTGTCGTTCTTCGTGAGCGGTCGCTGCCTGTGCTCTTCCACGTCGTCTTCATGCTCGCCGTACTTTTTCACCGCCCTTGCCAACTGCGCCACGTACTCTGCGACCTGCTTTTCGAGCTCTGCGACGCGCATCTGCTCGTGGCGCAGCGCGTCGGCCAGCTGTGCTGCCTCGTTCTCCTTGTCCCGCGCGTACCGCTTGGCGAGTTGTTCTTTCTTGGCTATGCGACTCAATTGCGATGTGGACTTGGAGGCATACGCATTGTGCTCTTGTTGCCCGAGATCGTGCTCTTTCTTCCAGAATGTGCCGGAGGTGGAGCGTGGAGCGTTCATATCGAGGGTGATGTCGTCAAAGGATGGGATTGTTGCTGTTGTTGCTGTGGGTGGTGCTCGAGCTGTGCGATTCGTTGTGGTTTTTGATGCAGTAGCAGATTTCGCTTTGAGGAGGTTCGCGTCGGATTCCTGGATCTCTACTGCCAAGTCTTTCTTCACAGTGAATGGACTCGGAAAGCGTCCAGGATAATCGCGCGGTGTTGCCATATGCTTGGAAGATGCTTGGAAAGAGACGTTCTTTTTGCGCCCGCCAGCTGTGCCTGGAGTGACCAATATTCCGGCTCGTCTTGCAGGTGATGGTTCGAGTAGGTAGTCTTTCTGTGAGTTTCCACTCATTGCGCGTCGCGGGGTTGTCTGGACTTGATTGACGTGAGGTTCAGAGGCTCGTCGTTGAGTTCCTCTTCGCTGCTTGATTATCTCTTCGGGGGCTGGCGTGCCCCATATCAGGTTCTTGAATGCACGGGCAGCGAAGACAGGTGCGGGTGTTGCAGGCGCATCGTCCCCAAATTCCGCATATTGATCATCTTGATGCGTGCCATCTGCCAGAGCTGAACGTGTCGAGAACCACTCCAGCACCATGTTTGCGTACTGTAAGCAGAAGCGAAAGAAGCGAGGATAGCAATGTCGTCGACGTGAGGAAGTGCGACACAAGGCCAAGGTGAGCTTAAACGAATGGAAGTAATTGCTGTGAGCAAGTCACGTCGTTTGTTTACAAATGCGGAGATGAGTTGAAGTCTGGTTGCCACGACATGTGAGACATCATCTCCTACAGCTTGTCAAGCTCGAGTTGCATCTCATCTCAGATAACTTCATAGACCAAAATGTCAAAGATCAATGGTAAAGCTGGTTGAAGCAGTAGCTTTGGCTGCTGCTTTCACCCTCTTTGTGCGCACTGACGCAGAGGGATAATGCCCATGTCTGATTGTGCAAAATGCCACAAGCAAGCAGTCCAGTCGACAAAAAGCCACCACAATCGTCCATAAATGCAGGAAGCAAAACTGCGGCAGGGTCTGCTGCGAAGCCGGGAGGCAACGAGGAAGTTCAGCTAGATGAAATCGAGGTTCTTCGTGCAATATACGGAGACGACTACGAAGATGTAGAAACTAAGACAGCTTGGTCAAGGGCCACTGAACGTTCCTTCAAGATTAGACTGACTTCCAACCTTGACAACAATGTTTCCATTGTGCTCAATGTCACATTGTCGTCCACATATCCTAAAAGCGTGCCACTGCTACGTCTTACAGGCTTCGAGAACCTGCGGCCGAACTCGCTTGCCCGTGTGCAGGCGATTGTCAAATCCAGGCCAAAGGAGCTCTTGCCTGCTGGCGAGGTCATGATCTTCCAGATTGCATCTGAACTTCAAGAAATCCTGGATGACGAGGTCTCTGCACGCGCTCGTGACGAGCAACTACCAAGTCTCGAGGAGGAGCGTGCAGTTCGTGAAACTGCAGCTAGACGAGCAGCGGAAGAGGAAGACTTGAAACGCGTACAGCGTGAAGATGCTGCCAGACTACAAGCAGAAACCGAATCACAGCGCAAGCTGGATGAAGAGGTTCGCAAAAGAGAAGAGGCTCGGCAAGAGCTTCAGTCGAAGACGCAGGATCGTATTGAGGACGAGGTAGGTATTGGTCCTTTTGAACAGGTAGCTTTCGATCAGGCTGTTTCCTTCAAAGACGAGCTTCGTAATCAAAGTCATTTCAGATCGGTCTATCTATTCCGATTGCTAGCTCAAGATGATGCCCATTCAGTCTTCACTGCTACACCGACCACGTCTCAGCCTCGATCGACTTGCTTCGTCTTGAAGAGGTATATATTGCCTCCATCTTGCCCTAAAGAGTCAGTATTAGGTCTGGAGAGACTCTTGGAGAGGCTCAGACATGTTCATCACACTAATATTACCAATGTTTTGGCTTTCAAGCTCACACTCGAAGACAAGAATTGGCACTGTGATATCCTAACCGACTTCGCCACGCGAGGTTCACTCACTGAGATGCTTGATATGGTTGGCGAGATACCCACTCAGCGTGCGCGGACCTATTTTATTGAATTGCTGCAAGCGGTGGAGTTTCTACACAAACACGGAATTGTACACGGCCGCATTCATAGTGGAAATGTACTATTCACAAGTGGTCAATCCGGAATTGCAAGTGTCAAACTGGCAGATGCTGGGTTTGTAAGCTTCATTGCCGACGCGGGCCAAGAGCGAAAGCTCTCCCAAAGACGTACTCGCCCAGTTGATGCAAGCTGGGCCCCACCAGAATTACTCGAGCACCAGGTGGAAAAGACTCGTAGGACTGACATATGGGAATTAGGCGTCGTCTTAGTTGAGATGCTTCTAGGCTCAGACATCACCAAAGCGAGACCGTCTCCATCAAAGCTTCTTGATGAAGTAGCATTGTCTGGACCACTGGAAGATCTGCTGATTGATATGTTCTCCAAAGACGCAAAGAAGAGACCAGGAGCGTTTGAAATCGTTCCGTATGAGTTTCTTCGAACCGATTGTTCAGCTCTTCTTAACACCAACGCTGCCACCAAGACACGAACAGTGTCTTCAGGCCAAGCAATGACACATACCCCGCGCCGATTCCTCAGATCCGAGTCTAGTACTGCGCTAAACACATCGTCAAGGTATGCAAATGAGTGGGAAGAGGTCGGACGCCTTGGCAGGGGAGGATATGGTGAGGTCGTCAAAGCAAGGAACAAGCTAGATGGCAGAATCTATGCGGTTAAAAAGATCACACAAAAGTTGCCGTCTGAGCTCAATCAGGTCTTGTCTGAGGTCTACCTACTGGCTACTCTCAATCATCCTTACGTTGTCAGATACTTTACTTGCTGGCCTGAGGAGGACGAGGATCCAGTTGTCGATGACTCCGAGTATACTGGTAGTGCAACTGGCGATGGTATACTTTTCGAGACTGGATCGAGTGATAGTGAAGAGTCTGACTTTGCCGACCCCATGACGCAGAGCACTGGTGGGCTCGACTTCATCAGCTCGAGCGGCTACCCAAGGATTGACTTTGCTGAAGATGACGACGACGACGAAGAAGAAGCAGCAATCGATTCGTCTAATGAGGACTCAAGCGGGCCAACCACGACAGACCGGGTGGGTGCTTCAGTCAGCTTTAGAACAAGAAAACAGCGTGCAAAGTCTTTCTCTCGACCTGCCCTGCGCTCCACCCTGTACATCCAAATGGAGTATTGTGAAAGATTAACACTTCGTGATATGATCAGGAAGAATATTGGTCGCCACGCCGATGATGTCTGGCGATTGTTCAGACAGGTTCTCGAGGGGCTTGTCCACATTCATTCTCATGGCATCATCCACCGTGATCTGAAACCTGAGAACATATTCATTGATGCTGCGAACAGTCCCAGAATTGGTGACTTCGGCCTGGCAACCAGTGGGCAGAAATTCATTGATATTCAACAAGAACAACCATCACCAGACGACGACATGACTCGCGATGTCGGTACAGCACTTTATGTCGCGCCGGAGCTGCGTGGTAAGGGCAGCACTAGCTATACTGACAAGATTGACATGTACAGTCTCGGTATCATTCTATTCGAGATGTGCTATTTACTCGAAACTGCCATGGAGCGTGGACAAGTTCTTAGTGCTATACGAGAGAAGGAGCACCAGCTGCCAGAGGTCTTCCAGACGCCTGAAAAAGTCCTTCAAGGGGAGATTGTAAGCTCACTGATCACGCATCGCTCAGGCGAGCGTCCGAGCAGTACTCAGTTGCTGCAAAGTGGCAAGATTCCAGTACAAGTTGAGGACGAAACCATCCGGATTGCGCTTGAAGGCCTTGCCGATGACAATTCTCCATACCACCAGAAGATCATGTCCGCCTTATTCTCGAAGAGTGTGAACAGTGACGTAAAGTCACAGCTGTATGATCACAAAGCTGGCACAACTCCACAACCTTCTGCAAACTTTCTGCTCTTGCAATCACTGGTCAAAGACCGTCTTGCAGCATGTTTTCAGCGTCACGGAGCTGTAGAAGTACAACGGCACGGGCTACTCCCTCGCTCGGAGTACTACAGTGATACCACTGTTGTACGACTCCTCGATGCTTCTGGCACATTGGTACAGCTTCCACACGATCTTACTCTCCCTATGGCACGTCTTCTTGCGAAGCAGAGCCATGTGGCAGAGAAGTCCTTTGTGTTCGGCACAGTTTACCGCAATGCGTTGTATGGAACAGCTCCACGTAGCAATCGTGAAGCCGATTTCGATATAGTATCACACAGGAGTAATGACTTAAGACTCAACGAAGCTGAGGTCGTCAAAGTCCTCGACGAGATCATTGATGCCTTTCCGTCATTGAGACGAGCACAGATGTGTTTCCACGTCTCCCACTGGAGCTTACTAGACATTATCCTCGATTTCTGCCGTATTGCTGTAGCACTACGACCACAGGTAAAAGAATGCCTAGCTCGTCTCAATATCAATACTTGGACGTGGACAAAGATTCGACTTGAATTACGCTCCACAGCTATCGGGGTTTCCTCCACATCTCTGGATGAGCTTGCACGCTTCGACTTCCGTGACACGCCAGAGAACTGTACTCGCAGGATACAAACTGTCTTTTCGAAGAGTGAATATCTACCACAAGTTCAGGACATTTTAGCACAGATGATAGGCCTTGGAGAATACTGCCAACGGCTCGGCGTGAAACACAAGGTCTACTTCAGTCCTCTTAGTAATTTTAACGAGAAGTTCTACAAGGACAGTATCATGTTTCAGTGCGTGTTCGATACAAAGAAGCGAGATGTACTAGCCGCAGGTGGGCGATATGACTCCTTAGTGGCAGAACATGCACCTCGAACGACTAGCGCAAATGCTTTACCACATGCACATGCTGTTGGCTTCAATCTTGCATGGGATGCCATCGTCAATTCGATGATGCGCTACCTGAAGGACTCTGGCGGTAGCGTGTTCCTCAAGAAGGGCGAAGAAGTGGACAGCCAGGGAATCTGGGCTACCCGACGATGCGATGTACTGATCGCGTCCTTCGAGCCTTCTGTACTTCGCTCGACAGGGCTCAGTCTAGTCTCGAAGCTTTGGGCTCACGACATCAGTGCTGAGATCTCGGTCGACGTTCGCTCGCCTGAAGATCTGCTCACGCACTACCGCGAAGACAAACACAGCTGGATCATCACGATCAAACACGAAGATATAGCTAGCGACAAGCCAGACCTGAAAGTCAAATCGGTAGAGAAACGGACCGACTACGATGTGCGCAGCTCCGATATCGTCAACTTCCTGCGTGCCGAGCTCCGTGAGCGAGATCAACGTGAAGGAAGTGAACGCTCGAAAATGCTTCACCGCCAATCAAGCCACCAAGCATCCTCGGACCTCTTCAGCTCTTCTTCGTCCTCAGCCGAGCGCAGAACAGACGTCCAAGTCTTGCTCGCGAACCACAAGTCCAAAAAGGGCAACAAATGGCGGGTCGTGGAGCAAGCACAGCATAAAGCGCAGGATCTACTACGATCGTATTCTGATGGGCCGATTGCCTGTGTTGAGACTCGAGACGAGGTCATTGAGATGATCCGCGAAACGAGGCTTAGTGATGCTGAGAGCTGGAAGAAAGTGCGGGAGGCGGTTAATCTGTCTGAGAGAACCTATATACAGGAGATCTTGGAACTGCTTCAGGGCTTCAAGGCACAGTATGCGGATGCGGGCATCGGAGCGGGCAGTGCTGGGAGAAATT
>Ga0268246_10000523_pt1 | contig 15950 bp, 14 predicted proteins | sample AgamicOrSfe_FD_200242 | JGI IMG/M metagenome (GOLD analysis project Ga0268246, IMG submission 200242) | Agave microbial communities from Guanajuato, Mexico - Or.Sf.e (v2) (version 2) | ecosystem: Host-associated > Plants > Phyllosphere > Phylloplane/Leaf | place: Guanajuato, Mexico | collected...
GAGTCGGAGAGGAGGGTGGGGAGGGTTGCGTCGGCGGGGAGAGAACCGTCGTTTATCAGGTCTCGGATTTTGAGGTCGAGGCGTTTGACCTGGCGGTCGAGCTGGAGACGTTGTTAGTTTATAGCTTAGTTGAAAGAAGATGTAGCTTCTTCAGGATGTAGAGCCAAGCACGAGAGTACACACCAAAAAACAAGCCTTCTGACTCAACTGCACCTTATCCTCCTGCAACTTCTCCGCCGTTCCAAAATTCGTCTGCACCAGCTTCACCCACTGGTCTTCCTTCGGATGCTTGACATGGCCGCCGGCCTGCTTGACGTGTTTTTGCAGCTGATTGTCTCGATTTGTGATGACGGAGCGGCATTCGGCGATGAGCTCGTCTTTTGCGTGTATCTCCTCAAGAAGATGCGCTATCTCGGCGGGGAGGTTGGCGACGTCGTGGATGAATTGGTCGAGGACTGTTGCTGCGTCTTCGCCGGACATGGTTGGTTTTGTTTCCCCCTGAGAGAGGGAGAGGGAGGGGTTGGGGTAAGGAGGCACCCCGGTGTGTCGCGTGAACTTGAAGTGTGAGATGCGATGGAAGGTATCACAAAATCACAGCGGTAAGCAGACACGACAATGCACGAGATATTTCTGTTCAGACAACAAATTCGAAGATGAAAAGAGGTGAGGTTGTGGAATGATTGATGAAGGACAAATCGATATGTCGCAACCTTGAACTCAAAGGATGCAGCGTGGCAAAAAAGCACGTGACCTTTGCTATGACAAGAAGCAATGGAAGCCTTGCGACTTCTACCCAAACCTATCTATCATGCCCAGAACCCATAGCAAAACTCCATACGTGGTATCATGCCCAGTCCTACTCATACACGCACTTCCCAACATCCAGCATTCCAAGTCCCATCAGATAGCACATTCCCTCTGCATTCCACCCATTCCAAACTCAGACCTCACTCATCACTCCCCGTCGCACTCCCCGACATTGCCTTCCCCAACGGAATCCCCAACGCCCCCGTCTTATCCTCCAGACTCCTTGCCCCATTCTCCGTCATCCCGGCCCTGCCTTGCCTATTCCTTCCCAAAGCTTTTTTCAAATCCTTGACTTCCTTCTGGCCTTCCAGCAGCCGCTTCGTCGCGGCTTCACGGTCAAGCAATCTGCCTTCGCGCTCGGCAGTGAGTCGCTTGTTCATTTCCTTGATTCTCAGCACCCATGTTTCTTCATTGGCGTCGTAGCCGCCCGCGGCTGCATTGCTAGTATTGCCAGAGGATGCGGTCTTGCCCGTGGCTAGACTTAATGTGCCATTGCCAGGGTTCTGTTTCGTTGTCAATGCACCAGACGAGGGCAAGCCCGGCAATTCGAACGAGTCGGCAGGTTGTGCTTGCTTCAAACGTCTCAGCTCCTTCTGCAAGAAACTGTTATCCTCTCGTAACCGAGCAGTCTCTGCACTAGCCCTCGAGGGAGATACTGACGGTCCTCCTGCTACAGCTCGCTGAACGGCCTTCTCGACATGATCTAGTCTCTTGATTCGGCTGTTAAGAGCTGTATCGAGAGTCTGGAAATCGGCCCAGATGTCGCGCTCGATGTCGTTAATGCGAGTTGGCAGAGACGACACACTCTCCTCTATAGCTTCTAAGGCCGACGTGATGGCACGTTGCAACTGTGGCAAGTCGCGCGATGCCAGTGAGCGATCCGTGCGGGAAGCGTTTTGGGTCTTCCAGGTTGGTGTGCATAAGCCGGCCAGACGAGCGTACAGGCTATGGAGCAGATCGTTTCGCTCCTTGAGCAGTTGTGCGTACTGTTCGCGTTCCCGTGTCCGTACTTGCTCAAGCTGGGCGATTCTGGGATCGTCTTTTGGTACGGCAGATTCGCGTCGTCGGGCTTGTCTTTCCTTGCTCAACTCCACTTCGAGGCCCTTGTATTCTGCCTCCATTTGGTCGAGCAGGTCTTCACGTTCCACGATGAGACGATCTTGCTCGCGGATCTTGGAATTAGCGTGGTCGAGCTCGGCCCTGGCATCCTCTAGGTCTCTGCGTTGTCTGGCAAGATCCTTTGGTCCAGCAGAGTTCATGCTGTCGCCATTCGCTTTGGCTTCCTGCAGACTACGCTCTAGTGCTTGGATTCTCTGGAGAGATCCGGTTGACTCGGCCTCTTTGTTCACAAGCGCTTGTCGCAAGCGATGCGACTCTTCTCGAACCTTCTCGGCCTCGGTTTCAAGCGTCTCGAGGTTCTCCAGCCGCTTGATTTCGTTCTGCAGATTGACGTGAGCATTGCCCAGGGCAGTCTGCAAGTCAGCAATCTTAGATTTGTCCGTTTCCTGCTCTTCGCGGAGGAATGCAATTTCATTCTCGGAAGACTCCTGCTGGACCTCTAGTCGCTCTTTGGCAGCTGTGATATTATGCAAAGTCTGCTCCATCGACTCGAGATCAGCATTAGCAGCCTCCAGCTCTCTATGCAGCCCTGCCACCATTTCTGGGTGAGAACCTTCTCGACCATTAGTGACCTCATTCAGAGTGTCACTGATGGAGACCAGCTCTTGCTTGAACGCTTCGTTCTCATCCTCTCTTGCCCTGAGGTCCGCCCAAAGTCCATTGATTTGGTCATCCTTTTCCTGCAAGACGTTCTCCAAATGTCGGACAGCATCTGTCAGATACTGAATATCCGCATCAGCTTCCTGCAGTGCTTGACTTGCGTCAGCACGAGAGACATGCATCTTTTCCAGCTCCTCCATCTCGTTCTGCAAGTCTTGTATTCGCATCTTGAGTGTAACATTGTCGTCTCGCAAGTTTGCGTGCATATTTTCATAGCGATCGCGTTCACCGTCGTTCATTGGTCCTTGCGTCAAGCTCGCTCGGGAAGCCTGACGCATGCGATATTGCTGGCGCGACACGGAGCGATCAAGTATGCTATCGCCGGCACTCGACTTTGCACTTTCCTCACGACGAGTGATAAGCTTCAGGCTTTCGATCTCCTCCTGCAGTCTCTCTCGTTCCCGATTTCTCGAGCTGAGCATGTCTGTTTGAACATCGAGATCGCGCCGCAGATTGACATTCTCTTGTTTCAACTGTTCAGTAACCGTAGTACCGCCCAAGCTCGTCGACTCCGCCCTGTCCTGCGTAGCGAATGAGGATCTGGAGTTCGACTCTGACGCCTCATCTTCCAGCCTTGCTCGACTACTTCTCAATCTCAACTTTCGCAGTGGCGAACGCTGCGACTTGTATCTTTCGAGATCTCGTTGCAGTTCCTGCGCTTTCAGTTCTGCTGCTCGTCGTCGGTCCATCTCTTCATCGAGGACCTGCTGCCATACCTGCACTAGCTTTTCATTTTCCGTTTCCAGCACAAGATTGCGGTCGCGTAGCCGTGCTGTTTCGCCTACATCGGTCACTGCCTGTGAACCACTCCCATCTTCACTGTCCGCAACACTAGTGGTGACTGTTGACGGCGCAGAAGTGCGACCTTGCTCAGCGAGCTGTTTCTCCAAAAGTCGCAGCTTCCTCCGCAGACTTTGATTATCCTTTTTGGAGCGTACAAGCTCGGCTTGGTACTGCGCATTCTTCGAGATCAAATCCGAAACGCCCTCTTCCGAACGATCCTGCAGTGCCTGAGAAAGGAAGTGGATCTTGAGTTTGAGGTCAAAGTTCTCCTTCGTTAGCTTGTCAATCTTGCTGTTTTGCTCCTTTAGGCTGAGTGTGCTTTTGCTCATTCCAGGGTGTGGTGTAGCAGTAAACTCTCGATCATCGGATCGGGCTGTCAGGTGCGATGCTCTATACTGTCGCGCTACTGTCTCTGGTACTTGCACGTCTCGGACGTGCTGGGCGATGACTGTATCTGTAGGATCTGGCATAGCACGTTTCTGTGGTCTTGGAGTCGTCATATCGTATTGCGAAGTATTGGGGTGGGCAGTCGATTCGTCTTCGGTGTCTGTTCGCATATAAGAGGGCGTTGTTGCCGTCGTTCGATTGATCACGCTAGGCTCATCTAGTCCAGATATTGACGACGCAACACTGCCAAAGCTAGGTAGACGAAGCAGATCATCTCGTGTTGGCCTTTTGGTCTTCTTCTCGGCCGATGTTGCTCCTCCAGTTTGTAGAGCATAATCTGCGCCAATTGTTGATTCGCTCAAGGCTTCAGAATAGTTCGTTGACGCATTGGACTGGTAGCTAGCATGACGATCTTGTAATGGTGCTCGAAGTGTTTCAGGGGTGTTTTGTTGTGTCGTAGTGTCATTAGTATGTCGTGTCTCATTCATGTCATCAGCCGGTTCATCGCCAACATATTCTTCCTGTTCATAGGGACCACGCGCCTGTGTGCCGAGCTCAGATCCCCTCCCATACCTCTGCGAAGCTGCCGCAGTCGGCGAGTCAAGCGTACTGTCACCATAATCCACTTCATCCTCATCCGTCACCTGCGCCTGCGGCTGCTGCTGCGTCTGTTTCCTACGCGTCTCAATCGCCCCATTCCTCTCCGCCTCCCTCGCCTCAAACTCTTCCTGCGGCGACCCATGCGGCTTAAACCCCTCACTAACAACCCTACTATCAATCTTGGCGCTCGGCGATCTCGGCAGCGACAGCCCCGGCCCCCATTTGAAGAACGTCTGACTCTTTGCACTCCTGATCGTGTCCGGCTGCTCAGAGAAGGGGAACCGTTCACCATCGGACATGAAAGACTGTTCTGGTACGAAGCTCGACTCGACATCCATGAGCTTGCGAGTCATGGCGCGTTCGTCGAAGGGCACGCTGAGGTCGGTGCCCACTTGGCTGGGCGTGTCTTCATTGTGGGGTTCCTCGTTCTCTTTTGCGCGCGTGGGGGTGAAGTCGGTGGGGAAGTCGGTGGGCGGGAGGTCGTGATCGAAGTCGGGAATGGGCGCGGAGTTCGGCTGCGTGGTATAGGGTAGTTGTTGGGCTTTGGGTGGTGACTGACCGCGCGGGCTGGACTTTGAAGCTGGGGAGAGGATGCGACCAAATCGACTTGTTTTGGAGGGCGAGCTTTGGCTCTTGGATCGAAAGAGGCTCTTCATGGCAGCGAACGCTACGCCACTAAGCGCGTCCCAACTTTCTCCAGGGTGTCACAGGCGCGTGGTGTATCGAGTCTCCAATGTTTCAGAGTTGACCAATGAATGTCCGATCGGGAGTTTTTATGTCAGAGATAGTCTTGGTCCTGGAGCATTTTTCAAACCCGAGTGCGGTGGCAGCGAATACCCGTCTCTGCGCTCCTTGTGGATCAAAGCATAAGGTTGCGAGGTCAAAGAAGTGGTGTTGTTGCCATCACTTTTACGAAGAAACAACAAAGGGCCACCCCGGGCCTTTTACCCCAGACTTTGAGATCGCGATCAAATCATGACGATTCATGTCTAAATCACTAGGAGGTACGAAGGTACTCACGCATAGAAAGCATTCTCTACTAGATTAGTACACCATCCTTGATCTATCTCATAGCTATAGCACCATCAACCGGAGCTACTGCCAGCGTCCATCATATCTACATCGATATATTCCCAAATGCCCAAACGCCTCGCCAGCCGACGCCCTTAAGATGTACCCCTATCCAACCCATCTGACCAGTCATACAAGAATCGAAAATCATCATCACATTACGCATTCCCATCTGCTCAAACCATATTGTCCACCGCAGCCCTCGTCTGCTGCATCGCATGATGTATCCTATTCTCCTGCTCGCGTATCTGATCCTCGTTCTGACCTCTCGCATTGCCCCTCGGATCCAGCTTATTCGAGCCGGATGGCCCCGTCATCTCAACGCCATCCATCGGCTGCGCAGTGCTGCCTTTTAGTGTTGGTGTTTCATCTTGCGGTGGCTTTGGCGACGGCATGCCCATCGCTGCACCTCCGGCTCGTAATTGGTTGATCGCCCGTATCGTGTCAATTGCAGCATGCAACGTTCGTCGTGCGTTGAAGTTCTTCTTGATGGCAGGCAACAGATCAGTCTTGCCGGTCGCTTGGCCCTCTCCGGTAATCCAGGGATGCGACAGCGCTTCGTGTGCTGCTATTCGGGATACCGGGTCAACTGTGAGACAGCGTTGCACGAAATCGCGAGCTGCAGGTGAGACTTGGCTCCACACTTCCGCCGGCTCGAACGAGTAGTCGGCGACTAGGATGGCTTGCATTTCTTCGAGGTCGGTGTCGCGTTCGAAGGGCTGGTAGCCGCTGAGCATGAAGTAGGCGATTACGCCGATTGCCCAGACGTCGCTGTTTTGGGTAAGCTTTGTTAGGATGGCATACTGACGGGGAACTACCTACACTGGTTTGCCATGTCCGGACTTCTTGAAGATCTCCGGCGCCATGTACCCTGGAGTGCCGCAGGTCGTCGTCAAGACATGAAATTGGTTCTCATCCATAATCCTCGATAGTCCAAAGTCCGCGATAAGCAAGTCTGAGTTGTCCTCCGGCGTGCGGAATAGCAGATTCTCTGGCTTTAGATCTCGATGGACGATTCCATGGTCATGTAAGTATGCAGTTGCAGAGAGTGTCGTACTAATAAGCTCCGCCGCATCAGCTTCGAAATAGCTTCCCTTTCGCAGAATCCGGTCGAAGAGCTCGCCGCCCAGCGCCAGGTCGGTCACGAGATATACTATCGCAGTCCAGGCTTAGCACCAGCTTCTCCCACGTCCTGCAGAGCCAAACCACTCACAATTATTCATCGTCTCAAAGTAATCCACCAACGTCAGTATATTCTGATGTCCCATCGACACCTTCTTCAACACCGCAATCTCATTCCGTACCATGTGCTCCTTGCCCGCCATGAGTTTCTTGTTGATCACCTTGGCCGCATAGTACCGGCCTGTGTCGATGTGTACGCATTCTTTCACGACCGAGTATGAGCCCGCGCCTAGTGTCTTTCCGGTCTTATATCGGCATGGCTGTATTGAGGTTTGAGGCTTGTGTGACCCGTTCTGAGCTTGCGCCGACATTGTGCGAGGTTTGCAGGCTCTCGTCGTCGCCCCCTCGCGTCTGAAGTAGAGCTAAGCAGCTATCGACACTTTTGTTCCTCTTATCGAGGCCAAGATGTGGAGTCCGGAGTTTTGAGCGGGGAGGGGTTTCTCAAGAACTTGGTAGGAATGAAAAGGTGAAGTTCTGGAAGGATAGCACGTAGTGAGGCCAGTTCGTGATGGTGTGCAGCACAGTCGCGAAGCTAGAAGTGGAGAGGACAAGGCAAGGCTGTAGTGGATGTAGCAATGTACTGGCGAAGCTCCTGTCGGCTTTGTATCTTTAGATCGCGGCGCGGCATTGCTTTCAGCACGTGGCGTCGATCATTCACCCAAACTCGAAACACCGGGCGACAAGCCGGCTGTTGCTTCATAATTCATTTTCATTAGATTATATTGTTACAGATAGCGTACATTCTTCCTCAGATTCCTGTTCATAGTTCCCCTTCTCATGCTGATTCTCGTCCTCGTTCTCTTCTTCCTCCCCGTCTCCAAATCCTTTCTCTTTCTCTATAGCACTCTCCGTCACTCAGTTTAGTCTTCCTCATCCCACCCCCGGATTCGCCTGCCAGCTCTCCTCCAAATCCGGCCGAATCTTGGAATATAGCTCTGTATCCAGGAAGTTGAAGTGCGGGTCAACCTGGCAAAAAGGCGCTTTGAGGAGTATCTCAGCAGTCGGACGGTCATTAGGATCACTAGAGTTACAAAAATTAGCAAACCTCATTCTCACTCACAACAACCTCCACTTACACATTGAAGCAGTCGAACATGAAAGATAGTGCGACTGGACTGATTGTCTCCGAGACATCCTCAGGTATCGGCGGTGCCTGGTTAAGATTGCCGAGTTTGTAGATAGCTCCAATAGCCTCTTCCTTGCTCCAAGGCCGACGGCCTGCAAACATTTCCAATACCACGCATCCAAGGGACCAGATGTCGATTTTGGCTGAGTACCCGACGCCTTGTGAACGCACGACTTCTGGCGCCATCCAGAAGACGGAGCCTTGCATGGACATAGTGGCGTTGTTGCCGTAGATATTGTCTGATTTCTTTGAGATGCCGAAATCTGAGATCTTGCAAGTGCCGTCGGTATCGAGCAGGATGTTGTCGGCTTTGAGATCGCGATGCAGAATGCCTTCGTTATGTAGGTATGCCAGACCGCTGAGTGTCTGGCGTGTGAGTGAGCGGACGACCACTTCTTCGAACTTGCCGTGCTTGCGCAGGCAGCTGCCAATGGAGCCACCAGAGATATACTCCAGAAAGATGGAGATAGAATACTCTTTCCGCTCACAACCGAGATACTGCACAATATTGACGTGATCGAGATGTTGCATGGTGTCGATCTCCTGATCCAAAGCCTGCACCATATCCTTGATCTTGTCCTTGTCCGTTCCAGCCCGTGGTTTGACCTCGACTTGCTTGACAGCGAGAAGCTCACCAGTATTGGTATTCATACCGAGGTAGACTTTCCCGAATGTTCCTTTGCCTATCAATTGACCCCTTACCCATTTGAAGGTGGCTTGCCGTTGAGGCACAGCGGCGTTGGCTGACTCTGTCGTGTCTGAGATTGTCTCCAGTGTGGAAATGCGGCTGCCCCGAGCATGTACTTCTTCGATACGTGCTCCGAACATCTTCGTACTCTTCCTCCGTTGAAGATTGCCGGCACGGAGAGCACTTAGGCGATTGTTCATGGCAACCTCGACGGAGTTCTTCGCGTCTTGTTGGTATGCGCCACGGACGACTTCTCGAATAGACTTGTTCCTTGTCAATCCACCCATACCGCGTGCTTTCCTCTGTGCCAATGTCTGCATTGTGTGTGGTTTGTTCATGAATGCATAGGGCACTTCTTGGGCATGCTGACTAGAAGCAGATGTTGCCACAGGTGACTCAGCTGTCTCAACCAGCGGAACATCGAGATCAACGTTGGGGAAGAACTCGTCGAGGTGCTCGACGAGAGCTTCCGCAGGTGGACGGTGGGCCCAGACGTCACTTATGAATGATTGTCGTCTTTGCATGCGTCCAGACTTGTCAGCGTAGCTTGAAGTAGTCGATGTGGGGGCTGTCGAGGCCGAGTCACGGTGTTCATCTGGATAAGCACTATCGAGGTCTGTCGCTGACTCGACCGAAGTCAGTGTCCTAGGTGTCATGACTGCTGGTGACTGAAACGAGACTGTGATCCTCTTGTCTTTCTCCGGCTTTGCGGTTGTCAGGGAGAGACTTGGCTTTAGTCGGCGTGACCTAATGCTATCAGCATCGGAATCTCCAGCAATACTTGATGCTGCTGTAGCTGCTCTAATGGTATGGAGCTGAAGTGGGACCGCAAATAGTTCATCGTCTGAGTCGTCGTGTATCGAAGAACCTTGGATTGATGTATTCTTGGACATGCTGCCCGCCAGCGGTACAGCAAAAAGACTACCATCAGAATCATCGTCCGAGTTACTCTCTTCCTTAGTATATGATATAGAAGGGCGTCCTCCGAATGAGACATTCGCTTCGACGAAGTCGGTTGTATAACCTTTACGCATCGAACTGCCTGAGATCGATTGCCTGCCCGCAGGTGGTGGTGAAGATGGGCTCACGCTACGTGACTTTGGCGCTAACTCAGGTTGTGATCGTTGTCTTGCGATAGAGTCTGTCCGTGCTGCCGAGATCAGAACAGACCCTCTGGCGTTTGTGGGTGAGATCTCTTCGAGCTTCTCACTCTCATATTCTGGGATCTTGAAGGGGACATTGCCTTTACTCATCGTGAAGCCAGGCGGCGATCCTCCAGGACTGCCTCGTGAAGCACTGAAATTGACGCTTGCCATGGCTCTGCCCACCTCGCCAAGATTACTTAACGACGTTTTGGGTGTTCTCAATGTAGGTGTTCCTGGTGCCCTCATGGAGGCTATTGAGTTTTGCTTGTCCAGTCGGCGACCATGGGACATGAAGTCGGCCGCAATCGGCAGCGCGTCCATAGTAGGCTTGCGGCGCAATTCACCTGTCTTTCTAGGCCGTGAGATCGAGCCGCCACGCTCGGACGCTGACTTGCGGTGCTGTACACTCTCCGCACGCCTAGGAATCGAGTTGAGTCGCTCAAGTGTGCTAGACGCTGCTGGCGCTGGGGGCGGCTTTCGTTTAGGTACCATACCAGGCCCAGACATGCTATCACGCTTAGATAGGATATCATGAGAACTGCTTGAGCGCTGAGGGACCAACTCTGGTGTGCTCTTGAACGGTGTTGCACGTGGAGCATCGAAGTCGACAACTCGTTTACTCTGTATGGGTCCACCGAATGAAGGCCCATTATCTATTGGTGAGCCCTTCAAGCGGCTTTCTTTCGCTTTCTCTTTATGCCAGCCTATTGACTTGCGTTTGTGTTGATCGATTCGGGGAGCCACCTCTCGAGTGGCACTCTCAGGCACAGGCGAGCGAGGTAGAGGTTCGAGGCTACGATTTTGCTCTGCAAACACATCAGATGTGTCGTGTGTAGTTGGCTCAGTCTGCGTGTTGTAGGACGGGTCATGTGTGATTGCCAGACCCTGCGGTTGCGGCGATTGTGGCAGAGGAGCACTGTTAGGCTGCGCCACTCCTAAGCCACTTGTGAAAATGGTTGAAGACAAAGTATCGACATAAAACATCAATTTCGCATTGGCATCGGCCTTCTGCAAGATATCCATCAGATTACTGTTGTTGAGCGGGGTTTCATGGCGATGTTGACCAGGAGAAGTAAGAAAGATATCAACTCCTCGCCGATTCGTTTCCGGCTGTTGAGAAATACCAAGATCATAGCACACAATGCGCCGGAACACCTCGCCTGAGTCAATTTTCGAAATGTCCATCAACCGGAAGTTCCAAGAATCCGGTGTTATGAGTATGAACTTCTTCGACACGCCGTGACTAGGCTGAGAGGAGCTGTTCAGCGGTGGAGGCCTTTTCTCCTCTTTAGGAGTGGAAATCATTGGGGATGTTGCCACCAGAGCCGTATCACTACGACTGGGTCCGGCCTTGGAGAATGGGAATGCCGATGACATTGTGCCGGGACTGGATGGTGAGGGCGCCAGGATATGATCTGCTGGAGATGCCACATCGTCCTTCTTCCTCGCACCTACTCCTAACCAGCCGAAAAGACGGCGGTGCTGCACTGGCAGTGTCGCTGAATCAAGTGTCGCACTTCCCCTGCCACTTTCTGGCGCGCCAGATCTATAAGAGTCCTGACCATTGCGCCTTGACTCGGCATTGTTTGCATTAGAACTGAACCAGCTCGACGATCCCGCCTGGGCTATGTTCGACTCTGAGCTGATATTTCGGCGATGCGAGTTGTAAAACCTAGTCTGGTGAGAAGCGCTCAGATTGCTTTGCACCATCTGCGGTGTCTTCATCTGTCCAGGTACCGGGCTCAACTGAGGAGTCGTCTCATTCGAAGGCCTATTCCTTTCCAAGCGCAAAGGCAGGACAGGTTGAGTGCTTCCTATTGCTTCTCTGGAATCATGAGGACTGTGAGTCTTTTTTGGCTGGTCCTCAAACGCCGGCTTGCCAACCGTTTCTTTGGCTGTCTCCGCGGTCGAGTTCTCCCGACTTTGTGCATGATCGGTAGGGACGTCTCCCGTTAGGTTGCTTCTAGGATGTAGAAATGCACTCCGTGCCAATGCACTTGCGGCGGAGGGCGAAACAGGATTGCCTCCGAACGTGCGCACTCCTGGGCTCCAATCTCCGCCGTCAGCAGTGGCAGGTGTTGTGAGATGATTGTCCGAAGCATCTGTCATTCCCAATAGCTGTGAAGATTCTCGACGCTTCGCATGCTTTGTTGTGGTAGTGCTGGTCCCGCCAGTCACCAATGACCGCATCAGTTGTAGAAATCTGCTGCGCTCTTTCTTCTCGAAATCATCATTTGGCGTTTGACCACGAGCTGTGTAGGCTTCTTTGATGGCAGGCACAAGTAGATTATGCATAAGATTGAGATTACCTCGACCGTGCTGACTACGTGGTCCAATATCTAAGAATTTGTTTCCTTGGAGATCGAGTCGAAAGAACGCATCTTGCCATACTGGAGAGAAGTTGTTGGCGACAAGCCAGCTGAGAACGCGATCCAAAGACCATTGACTACCATTTGCGCTACTGTCGTGCGGCGATTCTGGCGTGTTACTGTCGCTGCCCTCGCTTACATGCTGTACACTGATAGGGGAGGCATTTTTGAGCTCCTTTGCAGGTAAAGTCGTGCCTCTAGGGTCTACGTTGAGCATAGGCTGCGGCTCTCCATTGACAATCGGCGTTGGTGCGAACCATTCCTGTCTTGTAGGGACGCTGCGGTCATCAGGCCTTGCGAAAGTCGGCTGAGGATTCCGATACACGTTCTCAGTCACGCCGAAATGGTTATGGTTCTGATTCTGGTTTCGGGGCATTCCATAGCCTGTTGACGGCACCAGCGCAGGAATGCCCACCCCTTGTCCGTAGGAGTCCCCAGAAGTGGGTATATATCTTGCATACATTATGGGTTTCTCATCTTGTGGTGAATGTGCTTGTATCGCGGCAGCCGCACCGGCTGCCTGGAAGTCATGATACGCCGCGGGATTGTACGGTATTGGCTGCATTGGCTGTGGCGGCGCGTAGTTCTGTCCGCGAGGTGGCCATGGCGCAACGAAACGCTGGCCATTATGCTGCGGTGGAGGCCCAGCGGGCGGTGCAGGTACAACGTATTGTGGCTGAGGCTGTAGAGGTCTCGGCGGCCTGAGAGGAGGAGGTGGGGGCACCTGCCAGGTCGAAGGGCTCTCTGAATATTGCGGGCGGTTTGGGTTGAATGACGGGGGCATTGTACATGGAGTGCTCAGTCGTGAAGTGAGAGTCTGTCTTCAGCGGCATAAGGTATAGCTGCTAGATCTGCTTGTCTTCCACATGAGTCTGGACTTGGACTTCGCCAGAGGACTAATCATGCGACTGCGGCCTGCTCTATCCAACGAGTCCTCGCTCGTTCTCGCCCTGACTATCCGCGAATGGCTCTCGGTTAGGAAGTGTCCAAGTCTTGTGTTATCTAAAGTGATTACAATCGACGTGCTAGGTATGTAGCGACAAACTCAACTCAGGAGATCCAAGTCAAGGGTAAAGCGAAGGGCACAGTGTTTGCGTGGAAATGAGATGGTCGTCCAGCGACGGGATGAAGGATAGAATCACATAAACATGTTTGCCCTAAGCTGAGCTGATGTGGTGATGCGCTGCTCCTGTCGCTATACGAGGCTAGATGCGTTCTGGGGACGCCTTGTCAGGCTGCTCTAGAAAGGCTTCGCCAACGGCTGCCGGACTTCTATCCGGCAAGCAAAGCAGCAACTTCATCTTACGATGTGGCGGGCTTTCAGAATTGACAGGAATGTGATTTGGAGTAGTCGAGATGATTATGGTCTATGCGGACGAGAAGAGGAGAGTCCGACGGTCACATCTGGAAGGCTCCTACGTGCCTTCTTTCGTAGGCAATTCTGCGACTTCCGCGCCAGAGTCATCGTCAGAACACGACCGAAGGGACATCCAGTGATCATGTCCGCACTCGCTACGGTGCCAATACCAGGCATAACCGTCTAGCATCTTTATCTTTTCCTTGTAATCTATTTCTATCTTAATCCCTAGAGCCTGGAGGCACCGATCCGCTAATCCCACCTCACCCTGTGATGCATACAAGGGTCTCTTCATCCTGTCCTGCAACCAATGCCAGCGGATCGCTTTCCGTTACGACCACCCCCGATGCCATCGCCGCCCTCGATAGCGCCCTGCTCGCCCTTCGCCCGCAAGAACCAGCTCATCACCATATCTCCTCGCTCGCAAATAAACTCAAACGTCACATCCAATTACCATCCCATCCCAACGAGCCTAACACAACAGTGTGGCTTTTCGACAGTACAGCCTATCATGCTCCACCGCACGCGTCGAGTCCCTGGAGGCTCCAGCCGTGGGAGACGCAGATCAAGGCTGCGTATTTTGGTGGTAAGGGCAATGGTGGTGGGATTGTTGGAAGCAGCAGCACTGAAGTGCTTGGAGGTGCTAGTGAAAGTTATCAGGAAGAAGGGAAGGATACGCGGAGAAGGAGACAAGTGAGGAAGCAGGCTGTGAAAGCGGTGATTGAAGCTGCAGGGGTCGAAAGAATGGAGATTGATGAGGAGCTTGTGGAGGGGAGACTGTTGCCATGGACTATGAAGATGATAGTTGGAAAAACAATAACAGTGAACATGGAGATCAGGCGGAATGAAGATGACGGTCGAACACCGGAGCAGGCGATTAAAGCTCAATCCATGCGCCTGGAGCCTGGTAACACATCCGGCACCAGTACGACGAGACTAAGAGTGCCGGAAGACGACTACCATGACGGAAAAGTGCTGGAGGTCCATGCTGCCACCGGGACTGACGGCTCGATCTCAGCAAGGACGCGTATCTGTTCCGGGAGAGGCTTTGGTATTGTCTCCACGCTAGAGGGCACTCTTTGGCAACTCGACAGCAGCGACGCCCCTTCCATTTTGCGCAAGGTCTTCTGCGAAGTGCCAAAGCCAGTTGATGGCATGCCCGAACTGTTATCTCATATTACCACAAAGCTCGATAACCCGCCGGTATGGTACTTGACGACTGCGCCGTATTGCCTGTATCCGATGCTACGACGATTCCGTGATGAGCATTATCCGGGCGGCACCATCGTCAGTCGAGAGACTGATTGGACGACCACGTCCGGTCTTCTAGCGTCTTTCATAGAAGACGCCAAGCAGTATAAGCTGGAGCAATTACAGCAAACGTACATGCAGTTCCCGCGTCGAAGTATGATCCTGATCGGAAGTGCTGTAGAGGTAAGAGTGTAATAATCCCACATGAAGTAAAGCTCATTGTGATACAGTCTGACGCACAAGCCTTTGTCGAAATGTATCAGCAGCATCCGGAGTGGATCAAAGCCATTTTCATACGACGAGGAGCCGACGATTTGCAATCTCGAACGCTCAGCGAAGCTCAGGCTGAGCAGCAAATGCTTGAGAGGACCTTCGAGCCAGTGCCCGAAGACATCTGGACTGCTTTCACTTCACCAGAGGAAGTCTACGGTCGTATTCGCGCTCTGGCAAATATGCCAACCAAAAGTTCACACCGCTCGCATGACCATCGTCTAAGCTCCCACTCAACTCGTCGCAGTGATCACGGATCCTCGTGAGAAAGGCATTACAGTACCTCAGCAAGTCCTTTCAGCACAGCCGTCTGCTTCGTGATCCGTTCTTGCAACAGCTTTATCTCGTCTTCCTGTTCTTCAACTGTTCGATCCACATCTGGCAGCGCCTCAACCGCCGCTCTTGCTCTTCTTATCCGGCTCCTAATGCTTGAGGCCTCACCAGCTAGTTGGTGCATCGCGAGTGGTTCTAGATTCTGATATGTTGGAGAAGACGGTTCGGCAGTCAACGAAGCTTCGGGATCGTTTGCTACCAGTCTACTCAGTAGCTCGTGCAGAGGAGGCAGTATATCGACGGTCGCAGGCGAAGGAAGAGTATTGATGGTTGGAGGGTGGATGGTATTCTGCGTGGGAACTGGAGTTGGTGCCGCAGAGGAGTGGATTTGCGAGGTGGTGAATGACATCCTAGAGCCCTATCATGTAGCTTATTCTGTGTACGAGAACCTCGACAAGCTGTCTAAATCCAAAGTCTTTCCAGGTTCTCATACCAAATTGAAACAAGGCTGACTTCATTGATCTACGATTGGCACGTGCAACAGGCTTGAGCTTCACAATTGTCAGTCCAATCTTATACTCACCACACCACATCATGGCGTCCACAAAAGCTAGTGCTAGGTACGTAGCCATTGAAGCTCCCAGACCTGTGCCAGCCGTGCTAAGAAACATTACAGCAGCACGCTCAAAGACCTCACCCCAGGCACCACGAATCCCCGCGGCATCCCCGTTGCGCCCTTCATCGACCGCGTGGAAGACTACTGCTCCAACCGAACGCAAGTCGAGGGTGTCCTCAAGAACTTCCAAGAGATGATCTCGTACAGCTCCCCTCTTCATTCACCACCACCATCCTCCCTTCCCTC
>Ga0268246_10000524_pt1 | contig 15950 bp, 12 predicted proteins | sample AgamicOrSfe_FD_200242 | JGI IMG/M metagenome (GOLD analysis project Ga0268246, IMG submission 200242) | Agave microbial communities from Guanajuato, Mexico - Or.Sf.e (v2) (version 2) | ecosystem: Host-associated > Plants > Phyllosphere > Phylloplane/Leaf | place: Guanajuato, Mexico | collected...
GGTTGGCGAGGGGGAGGGCGACGGTTAGTCGGGCGAGGGCGAGTGGAAGGGGGACGAGGGGGTAGATGGTCGGAGGCAAGGTCATTTGATGAGGATAATTTGAATTGGAGCAAAAGCAAGCAACGATCTTGTTGGGCTTGAAGGGGTTAGGAAGGATGAGATCTTGCTGAGATCTGCGAGGAAGTAGGACGGCGCAAGAGGCAGTGGGAAAAGCGGCCGCTGAGGCTGTTGGCATCATAACGTAAGGACCATAGGATAAGGGGCTGCAAGTGTGCAAAGAATGTCCGACACTCTTCGGGTGTCTGAGCCGCATGACCGAGCTGACAAGGACCACACAGAAGCTTGCCGCGTCCAGCAGAAGTAAGCCATTGTGGAACCGGCAGGAACTCTGACATACCGCCGAAGAATATCAAGATCACCATACAGAGTTTACTCCATCACGAAAGTCATGCGCCTTAATTTGTCGTCGTGGTCGTGCCCTTCTGCTTGTTTGTGCAAGACGTCCTTCTCTTTCTACTCGAAGCTGCCATGTGTCACACTTATCACTTGCAGCTGAGACTATCGTACTTTGGATTGGCTACCTTGCTATCGCTTGCAGCTCAAGTTTTACGAAATATTGAATTTTGTCTAGAATACTCGCAGCATACATCGCCTATCTCCTCCTCATGACCCACACAACCCCAAACGCCACCATCCTATACACAACCATACACCCAACCAACCCCGCCAACATAACCCTCGGATCCTCCTCCATCCCATACAACCCCAACACCTGCTCTCCCGTCTCGACCTTACACCTCCCATCCGCTCCCCTCTGACTCTCTTCACACGTAAACACCTGTCCGCGCATCATCCACACCACCAAATTCCCCACACTATACCTCAACGGATTGATCCATTTCAGCGCCCTCAACCACCCCGGCATGCGCAGACTGAACAGTCCCGTCATCGTCACACTGATGCTGATAAGGGTGCTCGTCAGCGTAACGCCAAGGCCGGTGTGGTTTGGGAAAAGCGCGCTGAAGACGATGCCGAGGCTTTCGCCGTTGGTGACAATGCAGAAGCAGTTCAGGGCGACGGCGAAGCAAAAGCTGGATGTGGCGGCGGCGTTATCGACGTAGGCGGCGAGAACTCCGAAGATGAGGGAGGAGAGGAGCGTGAAGGGCAACTCGAGAGTGGTGTAGGAGAGCAGGAAAGTCAGGGGGCTGTAGCAGCCGTCGGCGTGTTCGCGGAGGAAGATGGATTGGGCGATGGGGTAGACGGCGAGGTTTTGAAGCATTCCGATGTAGTAGAGAGGTTGGATCTCTTGAATGAAACCCTATAGCCGGTGGTGGCAGTGTTAGTGGCAAACATTTGTGTGAGATAAAAGGGAAGGAGGAGAGCTGGCTTACGATTCGGCTTTGGACTGCTTCGTAGTCGTTCTGCAAAGGCGCGAAGAACAGTGCTAGGATTAGTGCATAGCTGATGACCTGCATGGTCCTCGCTATGATGATCCTCGGGTTACGCTTGATGTTGATGATTGATCGTTCGAGCAGTAGTGGAAATACTGTCGAGAACGGGTTCATCTCGCGCTTAAGGCTGTTGAGCTCTGCGGCGCTCGCTATGATTATACCATCCTCATCCATACCCTGACTCGGCTCTATTCCTCGCTCCTGCCAAGCCTGAATAATGCGATTCACGTTCTTTCTGCTTTCCTGTTCTTTTGTCTCCTCGGACAGATCGACGGTGATCGTGTCGAGCACGAAGTCTGTGGGATTGGAACCGGGAGGACATTGATAACCGAGCTTGGAAAAGTGAGGGAGCATATCTTTCGTCGGTCCAGTGTATACGAGGGAGCCTCCCCTCGCAAGAAGTAGCACACTGTCGAAATCCTTGATCAGATCAGAACGAGCTTGATGCAATGTCATCACGATAGTACGACCTTCGTCCGCAAGTGACTTGAGGACGGTGATGACAGATGCGGCAGTGAATGCGTCCAGTCCACTTGTTGGCTGCAAGAGATAAGTCAGTAGATGTCAATAATTACACAAGTATCAGCTACAAAACAAACCTCATCGAGCAATAGTATACGAGGATCGGTCAGGATTTGTGTCGCAATGGACACTCGCCTTTTCTCGCCACCACAGATACCTTTCTTTGAATCATCTCCAACCAGTCTGTCAGCACAGTCTTTGAGTCCCATCTTTCGTAGCACTTCCCAGGCACGTTGGTCCTTCTCAATCACACTCATCCACGAAGGAAGACGCATCCGAGCTGCGTATCTCAATGTCTCCCTTACAGTCAACGATGACATCAGGGCGTCATCATCTTGGGCCACATACGACGTGACTGATTTGAGTAGTCTAGCTGAGGCATTTGCGTCATTCAGTATGATGGTACCGGAAGCTTTGTATTTGGAACCAAAGCTGCTTTTCAATCGATCAGCCAGACCTGCTAACAGCGATGTCTTGCCACTACCGCTGGGGCCCATGATGATATTCAGCTGGCCAGGGGTGAAATCGGCGCAAAGAGGGTGAAGTATAGTTTTGACGGCACTCTTCCTGAACATCCCTTTCACCTTCACTTTGAGAGCATAGTTGCGAAGCCCGACTTTGACAGGAAGCACGTTTCGACGTGGAGCGAGTTGTGTCTGAGGCTCGACCAAGGTCTCCGAAGGCTTTGCCTGGTGTGGATCAGCGGCGTCAATGGACACTCTGATTGTAAACAAGGCCCCAGCAGAAAGACTGAACCATCCCAAGATGAAGGCGGTGATCACACAGACTGAATGCCAGATTGGGTTCTCGGTTCGCAGAGATAGACTCTTAGCGATATACCGACCTGTGAAGAGTGCGCACTCTGGATGAGATTCATCAGCAAGAGGACAATCGTACACTTGTCCGAGAGTACTGTTATCATGTCCGATGAATTCGTTGATGACAAAGGCACTGAAAAGGTAGAAATGAGACGACTGCAAAAGAGATCAGTGGACATCGTTGCAACTGTTACCCTCATCAATACTTACGATCCACTTCAACCATTGAGTGTACACGGGCATCTGATCCGCGTTCACAAAGTATCCACCTGGGAGACTGTTGACGGTATGCATCAGGTTGGCGAATAAGCTGGCACGCGCAAAGTCCCTAAATACTGCAACACATAGAGTCGCGAATGCGATAGCGACGTAGTGAGACAAGACCATGATAAAGAAGAACAAGAAGAAGCTAGTAGCCTCGGCGCGAAATCCGACCATAAAGTAGAAGACAAGTGAGTATATCAGCGGCATAGGAATGTCCTCCAAGAATAATCTCGACATTCTGCGACTCAGGAGGAACGCGGGAACACTCACGCAACCTTCAGCTCTTTCAAGGTCGAACAAGCGGAACTCGGGAATTAGACGGTATATCTCCACCAAGAGTATAAGGTAGTTCCACAAACCAAACGCAGAATAAAGGGCACCAATCCGAGACCTGATACCAGCTTGAGAACCAGGCAGCTGGTAAAAGATGCAGCCTTGAACGAAGGATATCGAGACAGCTCCAAACGCCATACCAGCCACAGAGAGTGGATCACGCATAGCTACTTTGATACCACGGCAGGTGAGGACCTCAACCTGGCGCCAGAAACCGACTTTCTTTGGCTCTGAGAGGACATCAACCTCGGCGATTTCAGTTGAGATAACGGTATTGTTTGTCTTCTCCGGCGTCATGCATCTCTCTTTCCATGCTTGTCGAAGATGCTGGACACGAGCAGTTGATACTCTTTCCCGTTCACCATCCCGAGTATCGACTGCAGCCAAGTCAATCATGAACTCTGCAGGATTGACGAACTCTTCGATGGTGTACCCATACTTGGCAAAGTAAACCGATGCTTCTGTGGCAGGTCCACTGTAGAGGGCACTCCCCTGCGAAAGCAGTATCACATTATCGAAAAGTGCTACAATCTCCGATCTTGGAGTGTGGATAGACATAACGACAGTGCACCCTTTCTCAGCAAGTTTTTTGAGTGTCGAAACTACCTGGCGAGCAGAGTACGCGTCGAGCCCTGTCAATGTAAGCAAGAAGAACAACAAGACTTTTATTAATGAACTCACCTGTCGTCGGCTCGTCACAAAATAAGACACTCGGATTCAAAAGCATTTGAACAGCGATCGAGACTCGTCTCTTCTCTCCTCCAGAACAACCTTTGTGGATGCTAGAGCCTATTCTTGTATCTGCACATTCCTTCAGGCCAAGCTCGGAGATGACACTGTCGATGGCCGCCTTGCGTTGTGTCGAATTCGACAGCGAAGGCAGTCGCAAATCAGCTGCAAATTGGAGGGTCTCCCGCACAGTCAAATCTGGTCGAAGCAGATCTTGTTGCATCACATATGCCATACGAACATATTGATGATTTGCCCCGCCATACTTCGTCTCGCCAGTGACCTCAAGCTTACTGCTGGCGACGGTCCTTCGAGCGAGCGTGTTGAGTAGCGTGGTCTTACCGCTGCCCGAGCCTCCTAGAATTGCCGTCAAGGTGCCGGATGCTATGTTTGCCGAGACATCATCCAGGATCGTTTTTGTGCTGGACAATCGTGGTGTGGCGTGCTCCAGGTCATCCTGTGCCTTTGTGGCCTTAGGCTGGAGGCTTTGGTAAAGCGTCTGCAGGTTTTGCCAACTTGTCTGCAGGTTCCCAGGCTGATAGACTACTGTCAGATTCCGAATGTCGACGTCAACAGGACGTACGAGTCGACTGACGAGGTCCTCATTCTGCAACGTGTCTAATCGTGCTGGCTGGCTATTGGTTGAATTTCCAGATGAATCGATGTAAGAAATGGAAGACTTGCTCGTTTTGGAGGCCAATTCGATCTCCTCGACCACAAGGCTCTTGTCACTGCTGGCACTGCTGGCAAACATTAGTGATGCTATCTGAACTGGCCACGGTGATTGCAAGGTCACGGGACACATATACGTATATCCGGATAGACATCACAGAAGGATATGGTTGAGAATGATCAGCAGTGGCCGTGGCTTTATTTTGAGTTTCTGAGGTTATATTGACACGTTCGAAAGAGCAGGGATTGTCAAAAGCAGGCACAGATATTGGCCTAGACATAGGCGTTCTTGAAGATGAATGAAACGTGTAAGCGGAGAGCTGTTCTGTCACCCAATTACTTCTTCGTGCAATGGAATGTGGATGTATGATGTTGAGGAAGTTGAGGTGATGAGATGAGGCGAACACGTGACTTCAGACGACTTCACATCGCAAGGCAGTCACGACCCATGCGCAGCGCAGTTTTATGCACATTGGACGTGAGCTGAGGGGAATAACCACACTGACGCATCAGAAGTGAACCATATGATATATCCACAACGACATACCATTCGCGATCAGTCCAACCTTACCTACTTACCTCACTTCTTATTCCTCTTCGCCGCCCTCTTCAATCCTCTCAAATCCTTCTTCAACCTCGCATCAACCATCTTATACTTCCCCTTCGTGCCCTTCGGTCTCCCACTAATACCCCTGTTACCGCCCCTGGCCACCACAAGTGTAACCTTCTGCTGCGGCTTCTTCTTCGCCGCCCTCGCCATCATCTTCTCGATACTCCTCGCCTTGTCCTTCTCACTAAGTCCCTCATCCTCCACCAACATGGCGCTCTTCTTCTTCAACTTCTCCAACTTCTGCGCCGCCTTGAAGATCTTCCTCTGTTTCGCCTCCCGCACTTTCTTGATCGGTCGTGCATTCAGAGCACGCAGCTTCTCCTTGATCGCAGCTGCAGCTGCCGCTGTGACGGGGCGCTGCAGGCGGGAATGGCGGCCTTCGTCGTCGAGGAACCATTCGGGGAGGCCGTCGACGTCGCGGAGGGAGTATTTGTTGAAGTTGTCGTCGAGGAGGGTGGCCTTGGAGATGCGGCCGGAGGCGAGGTCGTGCGCGAGGGTCATGGCTTCGGCGGTGATGATGTCGATGTCGGGGCGGCCGTCCTTTGTCATAGGTTCGGCGGTGGCGTCGTCAGCCCAGGGGTCGGGAGAGGGAGCGCGGACGACTTCGATGATGTCGGTGTCGTTTTCGTCGCCGCCGTCGAGTGTGGGTTTGGTCTCGGAATGCTTGGTGGTCTTCTTCGCGGATTTGCCGGCCTTGGTGTCGTCTGCGGAACTGCTCTCGCCCATGTCTTCAACACCACTATCTGCATGTAAGACTCCATCGAGACCGTCAATGCCCTTGAAGATGTCTTGATCAAAAAACATCGAGGCTCGCTGAGAGAGACCACTGGCACCTTGACCACCTTTTTGGGATTCGTAGAACAAGGGCTTCGTCTCTTCGGCCTCGTCGTCCGACTCGTCGTCACTCTCCTCATCCTGCACGACATCGTCCTCATCACTGACTGATTCCCGGTCTGAAAAGTCCTCAAACAGGTCGTTGTGCTCTTTCCGTGCCTTCTTCGCTTTGTACTTGGCGTCTGTTTCAGCCCTCTTCTCCTGGAAATGCGAATACATCATGTCCAGCTCTGCCTCCAGTCCATCGCCTTCGTCGTCAGTTTCCTCTTCCTCGCTAGTTTCTTCCTCAGCCTCCTTCGACACGATGCTGTGCATTCTGCCGTTGACGATAGATCCACGGCTGTCCGACTTGTCCACTGACTTCAGGGCGAACATGGCGTCTTCACCATACGGTCCTGCTTGCTCTGTACCAATCTCCATTGGCGTAGTCATGTTCATTTGCATGCGCACAATCTCTTTGCGCTTGCGTTCGTTGTCCTTCCGCTTCTCCTTCTTCTTCTTCGAGTCGGACTGGTCCTTGATGCGCTGCAAATCTTCCTGCATCTTCAGCTCTTCGTCCATGTTTTCCACTTCGGCAACTTCCACAGCAGCCTTTGCGGCATCCGCCTCTGCCTGCTTCTTCTTAGAGGAGAAGCCAAAGATTTCTCTGACCTTGAGACGCCATCGGAGAAGCAGCTTGAAGTCCTTGCGGCCAAGCACTTTCAAATCCTTACAACAATTCCGAATTTCTTCAGTTGTTTCTGGTAACCTGTTAAGAGTGGCCAACGCGATGTCTCCATTCGGTTGTTGATCTAGATTGAGCTTGTTTAGACTTCCCAGCATCTGGATAGGATCTGTCGTCTGAATGAACTCGCTCGCAGGAGCTTCGTGAAATTGCAGGTAGTCGCCATCCTCGTAACCTTCACGCTTTCTCTTCTTCACCTCAGGGTTGAACACCTTTGCTTCGTTGTTGGGTGCTGCGGCTGGGAGTTCAGCGAAGACTGCCTTCGGGTCGAGAAACCGAGGATCCATCTTCTTGGGTGCCTTATAGCCCAGACACACTACGAAGATCTCCGCAGACACATTACGAGATGCGGGAGGTTTGGTTGCCTCGACTTTCGTGAAGAGCTGGTTGAAGACCCAGAGCAAACTGTTGTAGTCCTTCGATCTGAAAATTTTGGTGATGAAACTTCCGCCTGGTGCGAGGAAATCCGTTGCGAGTCGCAAGGATTGGAGCACGAGCTCCGCTTGATTGAAACTGTCCTGAACCCAGGCTGTCCCGACGTTCGGCGCACCTGGCAAAAAAAATTATGAGTATTGCGCCACCAGACTGGGCAGAAAGTCTTACCATCATGCAGCACAACATCCGCTTTTAAAGTCTTTAAGTGCCCGCGGATGGTTGCCCTGCATTTGTCGGTAGTGATGTCCGACTGGAAGCTAATGCAGCGTGGTATCGGACGGATTGGACTGAGATCAACACCTGATAGCTCATCAGCAAAAAACTCAAATTTGAACCCAAAAATAGAACTAACCAACGATGAGACTCCCCTGTGGCATCACCTCAGCTGCGACCTGCATCCACGAGCCAGGAGCTGCGCATAGATCGATGAGAACCCTGTATTTCAGCATTTAGCTCGGGTTTCCCTTTCGAACTCCAACCGAGCTTAAAAGTCGCCACACGGCAGGAGGCTTACCTAGCCTTCTCAAGAACATGATATTTCTTATTCAGGGCAATCAGCTTGAAGCTGGCACGCGCACGGTATCCCTGCTGTTGTCAGAAAGCTGCTAGCACGTTCCGATCGATTAAGTAGCGGTTTTGCTTATTTTGCTCAATCTCATGGGCTTTCGCTCGAATTTGCTCACCTTTTCTTTGGCCAGATGATAGAACTTGTCGAGACGGCCTGGAACGGTGTATTAGCAAGGCATGATCACAGAACGACAATACAGGGTGGCAAGGAAGGTGGACGAGGCGCATCAGCCCTCCCTCCTGCAGTATTGGTCGCATGAGTCCATACCTTTGCCGGTACTCTTCTTGAAACCCATCTTGACGGTTTGCCCGTGATTAAGGAGCGACAGAGGCGCTGTTGGTGTGTATACTGTGAAAAGCTAGACGTGTTGTCGTTGAAAGCCCAAGGGACTCAAAATTCTTTATCAGGCACGTGAAGATCTAAACGTTTATCGCCACTCTGTGTCGATCACTGTTTCATAAATTGTCTCCACTAAACACCGAGTGAACTTCTGACTGCACCAGACAGCGCAGACACAAAGCCTCGTCAACTTTGCATGCAGCCTCGTACTGAGCAATACTGCATGTCGTCGCAACATCTCACACAATATCACAGTGCCTTGGTCGAGCTCACGATACGTATCCGACTCACCACTATACCGACTGCGCACAGTCACGCAGGATCTTACGCAGCCTTTGAACAGCGCATACAGCCTTCTGGTAGTCTATATTGCCTCGCGATGAACTCTGTAGCCTCGTAACAATGAATGCAGCCTCTCGACTCCCTAACACCTCACGTAGCAGTCTCGTAACTATTCTCAGCTTACCTTCTAAGGCTGAACACCGAAGTACGATGAAGCATAGCCTCAGGGATACGCCTTTCATGATGGCAAAATTTCTATAAAGACGTGCCTTCTTCCCCAACCTCTCCTCTCAGTTCACCACCTTCCTCTTCATTATCAGTATCACCCTCGCACCCTGCCTTTCCCGGTTCTCACATCAACATCTACAATCATCTTGAAGTTTTCCGTTTCTCTCATGTTAGCCTGTGCCTCAATCGCATTCGCCCTTCCAATAGCCACGCCCGATGCTGGTACGTCTTTGATGCTCCAATCTAGCACCACTGCCAAGATCAATTCTGACACGGCAGCAGCAAGTGTCCAAATTCTAGAGGCTAGAGTGTACGGCGGAGGAGGAGGTTGTGGTGGTGGCACCGGCATCAGCGGAGCACTTGGGGCTGGGAGATGCTACAAGGAGCGGGAGATTGCCACTCCGGCTGGTTCGTATAGTACTCTTTCCCAGCCGAACTGCCTCATTCTAACACTTTTACAAGCCAAGGTCGAGGCATTTGAGGTCAGAAACAACGGTGGAGGGGCTTGCGGTAGCGAGGGACAAGAGGGCTCGCTCGGGCATGGAAGATGTTACAAGGAACGGGATACTGCGGAGTCGGCAGCTGTCTAACGTTTCAGCAGGGCTGATGGAAGTGGAGAACATACTTGCGAACGTGGATGCGAAGGATAAATGGGAAGGGAAGGCGATGGTGCTGCTGCCACGGTTCGAGCCAGTGTTTCTTGGATCTACGAATTGTCTCGTCTACTATCTCCTCCAGAGGAAAAAGCCAGCTGGATACTCCGGAGGTGGCATGGGTGGTCCAGGTTTAAAAGTCTGTACGAGTGACGTTACAGGACCAATGAAAATGCGGTCTGGCATGCTGAGTGTTGTGGTGGGCATGTTGGGCACATCATGCTGATGTCCTGCTTTTGATTGCTCGGTCTGGTCAGCTACGCGCCTGTACTCGAGCTTCTCCAGAACTGCTGCCTCCTTCGCTAGGTGAGCAGCCTGCGCCTCTATGTCGTGATGCTACGCTTTTCGTTATTAGCTGCACGTTGTTCTACCCCAGCTGCACGCTCTCTGTCCTCAGCTATGAGCTCACGCTCATCGGCCGCTTCTTCTGCAGACTCGGCGTCAAAGATTGCTTTCTGGAGATTGTTGTCCGTCTCACTGCTGCCCTGCTTGGCCTTGGCTGTCGTGCCGGCTGACTGCGCGGGAGTAGATGTGGCTTCACCGGCTGCTTCCGTGCTGGTTGGAATTCACGCCTGACACTGTTTGAGAGTTCTCTCTGGTGTTTGACCTTTGAGGAAGCTTCTGCCGGAGCGACTCGATCTCTATTCGCAATTGCTGAAATCCTTTCTCCTTCTCCTCATACTCTGCCCACAATTTGTGATGCTCATTGTCCCAAGTATTGATGAGGGATCGTATAGCTCCGAGCACATCTTTGTGAGTCTGAAATTGTTCTCCGTTACCGGCGACTGAGTTGGCGAGAAGATCAGAGGGTCGTGGGTTGACTGAATATATTAGCTGACTTGATCCTGATGCGTGTTGAATTTGGCACCCACCACGAAACATGTATAGCACATGGTGCAGGAATACATGCTTGAGGCGATCGATCTCAACGGGCTGACCAGCATGTTTGACGAGCCATCGGAGACGCGAAGAGACAAGACGATAGAATTGTGTTTGCTCATAGGCAGCGTCCCACTGTGACGACGAGTATGGCACGGTCCACGACGAGAGTGTCGCACGGAGCCCGTCAATGACGACAAAGCCACCGCTTGTGCCAGAAGGGGTACGGAGCTGTCGACAGATGTCACAAGCCATCTTACGATACCAATTGTCTTCTTCAATGTTGAAAAGTACATGGAGACGCTCTGTTTCATCTGCCAAACGCGTCGTCAGCAATCACGAGAGCCTGGAACCTGAGTATTGTCCTACCATCCTCGACTGTCACACCAGACAAAACATCCTTCATGAAATCTTGGACCTCGCGCTGGAAGTAAAGCGCGTTATGCTCGCCATCTTCAGTGCCGTAAGGGCCGATGAACCGTGGCCGGAGTATCGACATTGTGCAGGCTCTGGAATGTTTAGGATCGGTCTGTGGAGAGTAGCATGCGGATTCTCACGAAGAAAGGTCACTGTGTAGATGGAATTGAGATGTGAGAAATGACGGGAAAGATGTTTGGACCGTGGGAGGGGCAAACTAAACTGCGGCCCTGCATTGTTCGACGCGTGCTGAATCTGAAACATCTGACACGCCCTATCGTGTCCTGAAACACTACCCATAGCATGAGTCTATAGCTGTTTCGATCGGATCCAACCCTATTAATGTTGAGTCGGGATACGCAAATATGGCACGCGACTGTTGGGTGAAGCCTGGACGACGTAAGTGCGGTGAAAACCTAGACATCACGGCATTCGCCACGCGCTGAGATAATGATGCGACTCAAGTCGCATGTAAGATATATATAGTTGTAAGAGTTGGGAACTTGTCCCGAGTCGCTTAAAGGGAAACATGTCTGTATTCAGCTGGAGTGTACACTGATAAGATGCAAAGAGTGAGAAATTCGATCTCAAAAGTCTGAGCAGAAGTGCTACGGCACTCTCCCTGGTGATTTGTAGACTGCTGATCTACGATAGTCCAATGACAGATCTGTCTAGATGGACATGACGGATCTGATCGAAGATGTTGGCTGAGTCTTACTAAAACGCCTAGGGCACTGTCCCTGTGGTGATTCTGTATTTGCAGCAGTTCCTATCCGCCGACGGGAGACAAACATGACGGTCATATCGATTAGTGTTTGACAAGGCGGCGTGGAACGCCTACGGTACTCTCCAGACATATTCTCTATACTTGAAGTCCATAAGAGTGCAATGACAAATCAGTCTGATGATGTTGTGAAACAAACGTGATAGTGATGTTTGCGGGCGCCTGAAACACGGGCGGCGCGAATCAGTTCTTATCGATAAGGAGAGTGACGTGGTGATGAAACTCATCCTCACCACAAAACATGCCTGATTATGCGCACGACTGTTGAGGTAGATGCCGAGGAAGACTGCAGCGGAGCGCTCAAATAAGGCGCTCGCTGCTGACACGACCAAGAAGCCTACAGGACTGCGAGAGCTCAGTCCAACGCCAATCACCTCGAAGAGTGCCGCCAACACAAGACCCCCAAATCCTCACTGGACTACAGGCAGCTGGCGGGGAAAGGCAGCTGCGGTGTCTGGACTCTCGGGCAATGATGCTACGTTGACAATGACGGTACCAGCCTCGCCTGGTCATAGCATCCTCGCTAGCACCTCGGCGCCACGATTATCACGTACTTTGACAATGGGGAAGTCTGGACCTGCTATCGCGACACCTACGAAGCTCAACATTACGACGAACGGCAGGGGAGACATAATGGACACGGCACAAGAAGATAAGATGGAGCAATTGTCGTTGCGACAGGAGAAGGACGTGCGAACAATACCTCACGATGAACCTCTTACGACTGATGGAGGAGGCCAGGTCAAGAAACAGGAAGAAGTCACATCGAACTCGTTATGGTCTGGCTGGTTTGGCACGAGCAATGCGGAATCTCAGGAAGGTGCCGTACCAGATGAGCCCCAGGGTGTGCCCGCAGATCAAGTAGAGCAGAACAACGTGACACAACCAAGCGCAATATCAGACGACAGTTCACGAAAACAGAGCATACCACCTCCAGAAGCGGTGCCGTTGCCACCCGATACTGAGCCAGGCCAACAGCAGGAAGAGACTGTTGACAGTATGAGGAGCATTAGAAGTGCTCGACCTCGAAGCTGGCTTGGGCTGTGGAGTGGTAGCGTAGCAGACACTCCTAACGAGGCAAAAGAGTCGACTACTGGAGCATTGGAGACCCAGCCTGATGCTGCACAAGAAACGGCCGAGGCAGGCACAAGCGCCACAGTACAAGCACAGCCGCTTGAACCCATAGATTCAACGTCAAAGTCAAAGACGGATAGTCGCAGCTCCTGGTTCGGTCTGTGGAGTGGAGCCACGACACAGATATCTAATGTCGAACCCATCAGCGGTGATCAGGCCACCGAGTCTGTGATCCCAGCACCTCCTGTGGCAGCAGTGCTACAAGGAACGCAAGCACCGGAGCTGCCACTGCCTTCTGCGCCAGGCTATGCCAGCTGGGCATATTGGTCAGGCACTCAAGGTGAACTTAGAACGACGGCGCAATCCGAGGTCGAACCTGAACAACCTGCAATTCCGGAGACTGTTCCCACCCCACCGTCCAAGCAAACACCAACGAAGACAAACACACCAGTATCGAGCATGTCCTCAGCGTCATCCGTGGCAGCCATGAGCGCTGCTGTGTGGGAAGGAGTCTCCCTTCGAGGACAACCAACTGTAGCTGCTTCTCTCGGCAATGAACAACGGCTTGATACTGGAAACGCTGAAGCACTGGAGACCACAACTGTCAAGGATGTAGCCACCAATGAACGAAGACCACCGAATCTCGTCCTCCCTCAGGTACAGGCTACTTTCGTCAAGGCAGATCCGGTGACTTACAAAGGTCAACTATGGAGCTTAGGGCGCTCAGCAGTAGTGCGCGCAGTCTCGCGGCGCGCATCACTTTCGAATCCACAACACGTGAATCTACAAGCAACACCGGTACGGTTGAAGAAAGCTGTGGTTATTGGCGTGCACGGGTTCTTCCCTACGCTGCCTATGTGGAGGAAAGTGTTCGGCCCTCCTACAGGCACAAGCGTGAGGTTCGCGCATGGTGCTGCAGCTGCAGTTGAGGCCTGGACAAAAGCGCAGGGCTATAGCTGTGATATTGAGAAGGTGGCATTGGAAGGCGAGGGAATGATTGCAGACCGGCTGGAGAATCTGTGGAAGCTCCTGTCAAGCAGTCTGACACAGATTGCCACGGCAGATCTCGTGGTCATTGCATCCCACTCTCAAGGCGTGCCGGTCAGCATGATGCTTATGGCTAGATTGCTTGAGGGTGGGCATGTGAGCAGTCAAGGTAGGCTCACTCCTCGACCCTGCCAAACTTTGCTAACCAAGAACCCAGCACGACTCGCCGTCACATCAATGGCAGGCATATCTCTCGGCCCCTTCAGCTCGCTCCAATCCCGCTTCCTCTCTCCGTCCAACTCCTCAGCAGGCGAGCTCTTCGACTTCGCCACCGTCACCTCCACCGTATCCACTGCTTACACATCCGCTCTACGGACCTGTCTCAGCCACACACCCAATGCCGTCCGCGTCGCCCTCATCGGCAGTATAGACGACCAGCTAGTCAGCCTCGAATCCTCCCTCTTCAACACCGTTTCCCACCCGTACATCTTCCGCGCCGTCTTCGTCGACGGCAACATCCACGCGCCCAATTTCCTCACCCACCTCGTCGCTTTTGCGCTCAAGGTCCGGAATCTAGGCGGTAGTGACCACGGCTTGATCCGTGAACTTTCGAATCCACTGGCAGGATCTCTGTATGGCGGTGCTGGACACTCGACCATCTACCAAGAACAAGCCGTCTATAATCTCGGCATTTCCTGGGCGCTTGACTCAGCCGACCTCCCGCCTACTCAACGGCCTGAGCTTGTCATACAAGCGGACTACGAGCCCGCGACGACGGCGAGCAATCCGTATCTACTTCCATGGGCGCTGCGCGGGTTACTGGAGGAAGATGTGGTGAAGACGAAATTGCAGGATGAGGCGAAGGACTTGGTGAAGCAGTTTGATGAATGGAAGCCGGTGACGAAGGTGTTGAAGGATGTCAAATTCAGGCTTGAGGCGGTGAAGACGAAACTCTGAGGGGTGGGGTAGGGTGCATGGTGTTTATCAGGGTTGGCATTGAATATGCGGTACGGGACCGTGGCGTTCATCGGCGGGATAGAAGGTTAGAAGGCTAGAAGACTAGATTGTGGTGGAATGGGGATGGGAATAGCATGGGCGATGGCATTCGCATTGACAATTCGGCGTCCGTGATTGTGACCGGCGAGGTTTCATACACAGACTAATAGAGATACACTAATCGTAATGAAAGCGCCTTAAATATACAGTCACGGGGGCCGCAGCCCAACTATACTGACTTTTGTGGTAATGCGAACGAAGGCGGCATAGACATGGTGTTATCATGATGTGGAGGGAGTGGAAGGTGCCGCAGATCAACGCATTCAAGTTTGGCACATAATGTGGCAAGCAGTACTTAGAGGCAGGAGTACCCTATCTAGCTCATCATGTCATGGTCGCTTCGTTCATCTGCTCTAGCTGACGGGTGCGTACCTTGTAGATCGACAACGCCACATCTCTCTCACAGATCTCATCCATGGACCACAATTGTACGTTCTGTACCATTCATCCAGTTTCCCTGCGCTTTTGACGTTCGGCGTTTCGGTGCCTCACCACCAACCACTGACGTTCTTTCCCTCGCCATCCATCTTGTTCACCTCACTCTGCATATTCCTCCTCGTCTGCTCCAAGTGCCTGTTCCTCAGCTCCACCGCATCAACCCATCCGTCTCGTCCCCCCCATTGGTGCTGTGGTGCTGGAGTGGAAGCTCGTGAGTGCTTATCTGGCTGCGCTCTGCCTGCGAGTGGCGAAGACGCAAGCTTGCCGGGGGTGTTTGACCAGGTGTTGGTGTTGTGGTTGATGATAGAGGAGGAAGGTGTTGAGGAACTGGACTTAGAGGGAATCGGTGTATCCCAGATATCCTGTGAATGAGGACTGGAGGTAACACTCGTTGGACTTGGTGTTGAGGACGCCAGAGTTTTGGTCGACGGAGTTGTGTTCGTAATAGATGGCTGTGCTACTCCTTCTGGCGTGCTTTCTGACGGTTGAGATGATGGTGCTGAATTGCGTGGCATAGTGGTGCTCTTGAGGCGCGTCGTCAATGCTGGAGTCGCGGGTGTTATGCGCTGAGAGGCTATTCGCTGAGAGGGGTTGAGACTCTTTTGTTTCGGTAGAGTTGGTAGAGCAATTGCTGGATTGGGATTCCTCGCTGTTACGCCACGCTTTGGTCCAGAAGAATCACCTGAGACCTTTGATAATATGACCACTTCGACCTTCTTCCCTTCAGTCGACCAATCCAGCTCAACAGGCTTTGCAGCCATCCCTTCCTCGCCCCAACCCTCTGCGGCAGGCTGTGCCATTGCCTCCCGAGCAACTGCAGGTGAAGCATAACTCATGACGGCACGCTGCTCAG
>Ga0268246_10000525_pt1 | contig 15916 bp, 15 predicted proteins | sample AgamicOrSfe_FD_200242 | JGI IMG/M metagenome (GOLD analysis project Ga0268246, IMG submission 200242) | Agave microbial communities from Guanajuato, Mexico - Or.Sf.e (v2) (version 2) | ecosystem: Host-associated > Plants > Phyllosphere > Phylloplane/Leaf | place: Guanajuato, Mexico | collected...
CAACTCCAAATCGTCGAGATATACCTAGACAACGAGAAACGTGACCAGATTTGAAGCCATTTGATGCATAGAGCAATAGCCTGTTCATACATCCTTTCCCAATAGCTGTTGAGCCTAGGAAAGTGCATGTATAGGACTTGCAGATACACGAGCGCCACATGCCTCTTTTTTCCTCTTTTTCAAATACTAATGCTGACCTGCGCTTTTCCTGCCTACCAGTGATCCACAAGACTTCAGTACGACCGTCACTTACCAGAGACATTCCACCCTCACTCACACAAGACATCAGACACTAAGCCCCACTACCCGCCACCAACCACCCTGGCCGTCCTCCCTACTCCTCGACCCTCTGACACCTATCCATTCACCTTCTAACGCCCACCATTAGTTGGTTATCACGTCTGTCTAACACACAGAAGGTCCTGAGATCGAGCCTCAGTGAAATCATTCCTTTTGCTTTTTTGTAGTCTACTTGTCAACTTCAGACATCTTGCTTCCTTTTGGTGTCGCGCGCGCTGTGCGCGCACACACGACACAGTCTGTTGGGATTCGTGTTCTGAGGTCCCTTTCGGATGTGGCCCTTATCGCAGGCAGAAGCGCAGGAGCCGGCAGGTCAGTACGATAGTGGTGGAAGTGAAATACAGTGTATAGTACATTGACGTTGAGGTGAGCTTTATCTCCATTAGCGAGTTCATATATGCTCTGTTGGGTAGATACTCAGATGTAGCTGGGTCCCCTTTACTCCAATTTCCTCAGTACAGCTCCTACGAGCTGTATTCTTCCGATATCCTCATATGCCTCATTACTCAGCTCCTCTCCAAACATGTCGGGCATAAGTACCCTATAACCTACTAGTTCCACATTCCCCTCCGCCTCCAGCTCCCTCAGATGCTCCAACAAAGCGTCTCTCCCCGGCTGATTGTACGCCACCGCAACGCCGGTATACATGAGGAAATACCCTCCTGGAGCCAGGACATCCAATCCTTCCTTCACGATGCGTAAAGGCAGCCCCAATCCTTGCTGGCCGCCACCGTCAGAGTACTTCGGACCATCCTGCGCCGATGTTGCAATGTAGGGAGGGTTCGTTACAACGAGATCGATGTCGCTACGGTGCGCTACAGCAGCGAAGAGATCGGAGCTGCTGAATGTGATGCTCGATGCACAATTGGCTAGAGTGGCGTTGACGTGTGCAAGATCGAGAGCGGCGTCGTTCATGTCAAGACCGACAACAGAGACAGGATTCGAGTCGAAAACTTCGCTATTGTAATGCCGCGCGAGATGGATGGCACCTGCTCCGGAACCACAGCATACATCAATAGCGCATCGCGGTTGTGCTGCTGCCGATGATCCACTTCGAAAGGTAAGCTTTGGTAGCTCAAAGCTCATGAAATCAAGAAAGAGATAAGTGTCAGGACCGAAGAAGACGGAGTCTGCGGCTGTGGTTGGGAAAGAGGAGTGAAAGTAGAGTGGCGACTGGGATTGTGATTGAAGTGGACGAGCTAGCGTTGGCAGGTAGAGATTTGACACGCGTAGCGTAGACTTGTAAGGTGCCTGTTCTGAGCTTCCAGGTGTTTCAGAGGCTTCCGCTGAAGACTCGAGTACGCCCGCGTCAAGGAGACATTGCTGGAGTTCCGGTGAGAGAAGAGCAGATAATGTTCCTCTACAATTGCTGTCAGAACGGCAAGATGACAGAGGGGCAAAGGACACACTTTGATGTATCCAAACTCCAACCAAATACGTCCTGAAGACTTTCGCTATACCGTGTCTTTGACTGCCTTTTCCGCTTCGCGACTACACGCTCTTGTGACTCTGGCGTGGGACATACGAATGCATAATCCTTTTTCCCTAGAAATGCAGCTAGGTCTAACAGTATTTCACGATCTTGAGGCATCACTTCACTTCACCTTGAAATCGCCAGAATTAATGCTATGCACGGAAGACCACCTCATTTTGACACGATTGAGACCGCCGGAAGCTGGCCCGGTGATGACTACGTCAAGGGAGCATGCCACGTGACCCATGAACGATCTCCACCTCGTTACGATCGACTCCTCAGCATCACGAATCACGAATACATACTCCATATTGCATCAGATCGAACCTTCGTGTGACCGACGTTGTCGCCGGAGACAAGCTGCAACGGTGACTAGGCTATGTACAGCTCTGAAAAGCGATAGAAAGGTCTGCGACGCCAAGCTTCCATGTAACGCCACGCGACTACGCGCCGCTCCGGCCACACGAGTCATCAGATTTTGCATACTATTCGTGATCATATCGCGTGACAACGAGATCTCATTCTATGGGCTCAAGACTTGAGAAGAACTCCGAGGCGGTCCGCAAACGCATTGAAGGCCGTGAGCAATACGATCATTTCTACCTGAAACACCTTACTGACCCACAAATAAGACACTTTCGACGATGAAGAGGGCGATGAGTACAAGGGAAGCAAGTTTGGTGGCTTCCCCGAATACTTCCGTCGCAAGAAGATAAAACTTCAGAACCTCGACGCTGAGCTCCGTGTCCACTCTTCAGACAAGCCACAGATATTCCGCGGTGTGGTCTGTCATGTAAATGGTTATACACAGCCAAGTTTGAACGATTTGCATACTCTGATTGTGAGCCATGGGGGTGGCTTCATGCAGTATCTGGATGGCAAGACCACGGTCACACATATCATCGCTAGCAGCTTAACACCGAAGAAGATTGTAGACTTCCGTCGATACCGCATCGTAAAGCCCGCATGGGTTGTGGACAGTATCAAAGCCGGACGTCTGTTACCATGGGACGCATATCGGGTCGTTGATGAGGGAGAACGACAGAAAGTCTTGCGATTCGACGATGGAAATGTCGTCAGTCAGGTTAATGTCAAAAGTAAAGGCTATCGTGAGCAGTCGGACACGAGCTGGTACACTTCTCAGCTTCCAAAGAATGCTACACAAGATCCTTCACCCGAGTCTTCAAGTGTACCTATCCCAGAAGGCACGACTTCAAGCCCTTCGACTTCGTTTGGTAGTCATGGCTTGGATGGACTCAAAGGTGAGGATCTGGCCGCTGTTGAAAGAGTAGAATTTGGAGCTGCGCAGGGTCATGGTCCAATTGAGCCGGCAGTCGTGGAAGAGCAGGAAGGAACGACCCCATCTATGATTCCACCTCCTGACATTGCTGAGGAAGAATTTGTGGATCAGGACATGACAGACTTCTTGGACCTGGACGAGGCTGAACGAGTACATGACGATGGTACTGGGGCGGATGTAGTCGAACCTTCAGCAGTCCAGATTTGTTCGTCGACACCTGAACCACGACAAGTCATTCAAATGGACGAGGATCAGTCAGCAGACGCAGATTGCACCCCTACATTGCTCGCACAAATGTCTGCTGTGCCGACGAAGAAGTCCCTCAAACGAAAACTTCCGCCTGGGCCGTTCGATGGAGGCGCTGATCGAAAGACCTCAAATTTGACAGCAGAAGAACACAACACCATTCTGCTGGCGGACCCGCATATTCGAAAGTCTAGCACTATCAACCCGGAGTTCTTAGATCAGTATTATCGAGAATCACGACTACATCATCTTTCTACCTGGAAGGCCGACCTCAAGTCGCAACTCCAAGCCTTGGCAGCTGAGAAGTCAGCATCGCAGAAAGCACGACCAAAACGTGCCTCAAATGCCAGGAGGTATATCCTCCATGTCGACTTCGACAGTTTCTTCGTCGCGGTGACATTGAAGAAACACCCGCAGTACAAAAATGTACCTGCATGTGTGGCACATGGTGGAGGAGGTGGCGCTGAGATTGCTAGCTGTAATTATCCTGCCCGTGTGTTTGGGGTCAAGAATGGAATGTGGATGAAGCGCGCTCAAGAGTTGTGCCCAGAGCTCAAGGTGCTTCCATACGACTTTCCCGAGTATGAGGCGGCCAGTCGCAAGTTCTATGACGCTATGATGGCGATAGACGGTGTCATACAGAGTGTGAGTATTGACGAAGCACTGATCGACATCTCCGCTATGTGTCTGGAATATGGAGGTACTGATGGCACCAAGATAAGCGAAGGCAACATACACAGAGAGCAAAGTAAAGCAGATGAGATCGCTCAGACGTTACGGGCCAAAGTCAAAGCAGAAACTGGTTGCGAGGTATCTGTCGGGATTGGTGGGAACATCCTGTTGGCCAAGGTAGCCCTTCGCAAAGCTAAGCCAGCCGGGCAGTATCAGCTCAAGCCGGAAGAGGTTCTCTCCTTTCTGGGTGAACTTGAAGTGCAGAGTCTTCCTGGAGTGGCATGGAGTATAGGTGGGAAATTGGAGGAAGCTGGCATCAAATTTGTGAAAGACATCCGTGATATGAGCCGAGAGAGGTTGGTTAATATACTAGGGCCGAAGACTGGTGAGAAGCTTTGGAACTATGCCCGCGGTATTGACCGCCAGGAGGTTGGCGACGTCGTCATCCGCAAGTCTGTGTCAGCGGAAGTCAATTGGGGTGTGCGATTTGAGACACAAGAACAGGCGGAAGAATTTGTTGACTCGCTGTGTGGAGAACTCAACAAGAGGTTGCTAAAAGAGGGCGTAAAGGGAAAGCAATTGACCATGAAGATCATGAGACGCGCAGCAGATGCGCCACTTGACCCACCGAAGCATCTTGGTCATGGCAAGTGCGACACCTTCAACAAAAGTGTCCAGCTCGGAGTGGCTACAAACGATAAAGAGGTGCTATCCAGGGAAGCTCTGTCTATCATGCGAGGTTATGGTTTCTCACCGGGCGAGCTGAGAGGTCTAGGAGTGCAAATGCAAAAGCTGGAACCGATAAAAGCTCTTCCCGGAGGAGATCAGGGAAGCAGTCAGCGTCGACTCCAATTCCACACAGCAACCAAGTCTTTGAATAATGACATGCCCAAAGCGATACCAAAACCATTCGAGCCTGTCGTACAGCAGATTGAGGCAGTACAACCTGTTGCAGATCCAGTGCCAACCGTCGACCGACGTCTCAAGTTCAAGAGTGCGCCGGTTGTTCCTGCGGCCGATGCTGATCTTGTAGACTCCATTGAGGACGACCCGGAAACGCCAAAGAAGACGAAGCCGAGCATTGAAGTGGTAAATAACGGCAACATCTTGGCAGACTCTCCCTCCAAGAAGCCTCTCAATATTCTGGGGACACAGTTCATCCTACCCACACAGGTGGATCCTGCAGTACTGGCTGAACTGCCTCCAGGTATACGGTCAAGACTGGCCAAGCACATCAAAGCCACGGCACCTGTAAGGACACCAGCTCCGATACGTCAGACCTCTCCATCTGTGAAGCCTATCTCATACACCGCTTTACCGAGTCATTCGCAGCTCGATCGGGAAGCATTGGAAGCTCTTCCTGAGGAGATTCGTGCTGAAATCATTGCACACTATGAGATGTCGCCAACTAAATCACTGCGAGGCGCGCAAGCCATCCTTCCACAATCTCCACGCAAGAACCGTACTGTTGCTGTTCCGAAGAAAGGCGCAGCTACTCGTGGTCGTCCTCGAGGAGGGGGCAACAACACTTTCCTCTCACGTTTGAAGGGCGCGCGAAGTAATGGCTCGACCTTGACACAATCTAATTTCGTGGCCACCACTCACAGCAATCGTGCTGCCAGTCACGATATTACAGATTCCGAAGTAGGCAATGACGAGACTGAAGCGAACAAAGTCGACATCTCCGACGAGTTCCTCAATGCACTACCCGAGGACATCCGCAAAGAAGTCTTAGCACAGCATCGAGCCGAGCAGTTGAAGCGGACTGGAGGACTAGAAGTCATCCGGAAGCGTAATGCACTTCGAAGCAAGCAGCAACAGCAGAAACAAACCGAAGCTGGGGAGCAGAGGAATGGAGAGAGGGTCCTACTTCTTCCAGCCCGTGCGCCGCGGCCGTGTTTCACATCCAGGAAACTTACAGCACTGCCTGAACTACGGAGCGCAGTGAGCGAATGGTATGATGCGTTTCGGGACGAAGGTCCTTATGCTGAGGACGTGGTAGCATTGGGCAAGTATCTCAGAAACGTCGTCATCGAAGAAGGTGATATGAACAAGGCTATGGCAGTAGTGAACTGGATTGCATGGGTCATCGACGATGGTGCTGGAGACCATGTTGATGAAGGTGAAGAAAAGCTTGGTGATGCGTTCAGAAGCTCTGCTGTTGGTACACAAGCTAGCATGAAGTGGTGCGAAGCATTGGAGACTGCGAAACAGCATGTCAGAGAAGCTGTCAAGGCGAGAGGGTTGGGTCCAGTGGCGTTGTAGTCGTTCTCTGGATGAACTTAATGAAGATCAATAATGATATACAATATACTGTTAACCGCGGTCACGCAGCGATACCCTGTCGTCATTCACACAACAACCACTCACTGACACTTCAGCTCCATCATGACCACGATTGCCAGTCAGCATCTTCCATTTTAGAATCGCAACTAGTTCCGGGTCATCTTCATACAGAAAGATGGAGACCACAAATGTTGTTGTGCTCGGGTAAGTAAATTTACCACCCCATCGAGTCCCTATCATCTGATAAGCTTGTCTTGTAGAGCGGGCGTGATAGGCCTGACCAGTGCCTTGATGCTTTCGAGGAATCCTAAGCTCTCCATCACAATCGTGGCGCAGCATATGCCTGGAGACTATGACATACTATACGCGGTACATGAGAATCGACCGTATATAAGATGACCTTCTCTCACTGTTCATCCTAGAGTCCTTGGGCAGTATGTCAACTTGTGCAACAGATTTGCAACCTGAGACTCATAATGTCGTGAAAGGGTGCGAACTACCTCCCAACCTCAATCCCGGGAACCGACTTCAACAAGTACGAGAGAGACACATGGCCTGAGCTCGAGCGACTAGCCAGAGATGTGCCTGAGGCTGGCATACATTTCCGTAAGTAGTGACATTTTGAACACATCTCGCCACGCATCTAATACAGATACAGAGGATACAGTCCTCTACAATCGCAAGAAGGACATGGACTCCGCCATCGGCCAGTGGCAGCGGGAATTGCTGCGCACAGATCCTTGGTACGCAACACTCATGCCCAACTTCCGAATTCTCTCACAAGATGAGCTGCCTCCTGGCATCGACTCTGCTACTGCCTTCACCTCAGTCTGTATCAATACATCAATCTACCTACCCTATCTTGCCGGACAATGTCTCAAGGCTGGGGTGAAATTGAAGCGTGGTATCGTCGCGCACCTTGATGACGCCGCTGGCCTTCACGCCTCTGGCAAGCCCGCCACCATCATCGTCAATTGTACCGGCTTAGGCGCGAGATCTCTTGGCGGCGTGGACGATCAGAGCGTTTTCCCAGCACGAGGCCAGATTGTACTTGTCAGGAATGAGCCTAATGTTATGTGCGGCGTCAGCGGGACAGATGACAGTGGCGACGAGTGTGTCTACATAATGCAGCGAGCGGCAGGAGGTATATCAGCATCACTCGTCTCAAGCGATGTACATGCTTACCACGATTGCGATATCTAGGCGGTACTATCCTTGGCGGCTGCTACCAAAAGAATTCCTGGGAATCACAGCCAGACATGAACATGGCGATGCGGATCAGTAAGTCGCTAATCTGAGTCTCATTGCCTGCTCCCCCTATCGCAAACTTACACGCCCTCCAGTGCAACGCTGCGTCGACATCTGCCCACAACTCACCCTCCCCAACAATGGCGGCAATCCCAGTAAAACCGGCATTAATGCCCTCTCCATCGTGCGCCACGGCGTAGGACTACGGCCACTGCGTGATGGAGGTCCACGGGTTGAGACTGAGCACCGATCTGCGGCAAAGGGCGGATACACAGTCGTTCATTGCTAGTACGTATTGCACGACTACACAAATATATCTGTTTGCGACCAGGCTGACATGGATAGTGGACATGGAGGATCGGGCTATCAATCGTCGTGGGGAAGTGCTACTGCTGTGTGTGAGCTGGTGGAGCGGAATCTGGTGGGCGGGAGGGATTAGGTACGTGGGATGATTGAGACCGGTGGGCTTGGTATCTGGAGGGCCAGGACGCGGTGCTGAGTGTTTCTGCACTGGATATCTGCTAATCAGTTTGGGCACTCTCCACGACTTTCATCCTTTGACTTTCTCATCAAAAGTGCTTCTATCCATGAAAGGCTGTCAATCAAGAGGAAAGCCACTGATACTCAAGTCTAGTCAGAATATCAACGGCACTCTCCACGGATATCAACCTTTGACCTTTTTGCTAAAGATGCTTCGATCTCGTAAGGACGTCTTAAATAGTTTAAGGACGAAGAGCTATATGTAACCAAACTGCTGTGCTGACGGCACTCTCCACGATTTTCAACCTTTGACCTTTTTATACATAATACTTTGATCCTGAAGGAAGAACATCAATAGAGAGAATGAAGTACGTCGATATCGACTCGAGTGAACCATCTACGGCACTCTCCACGACTTTTATCCTTTGACCTTTTTTATTGTTTCTACAACTTCTTGGCAAGAATTTGACGTCGAGAAGAACGAGGTATCGAGATATAAATTTCAGCAAAGTCACTACGGCACTCCCCCCCGCGAGTTTTTCTTTGACCTTCGACCTGTAAAGTGCGCTTGCTATTGGATTGGCGTGGACTTGGAGATACACGAGAGTTGTCATCTCAGAGGAAAAAATGGATACTGAAACAATACCAATGATATGGATGTCAAGGTGGATGATATAACATGCCGATGCTCTATCGTCACAAAAACATAAAGAGCAATACAGCTTCGACGCCAGCGCCCCGACGACCATCTTTGTGTACAGTCCCAGCTCCCAGCGAGATCTCCCACCCAGCTCCATCTAGCCAACCATGCCGACCGACACCACCGAGACCAACACCATGCCTCCCACAAACACTCATAGACACCATTTTACCATTTTACCATTCCACCCGATTCCCCCTCCCATCCCAGACTCCCGCACCATTGGATATATCCCACTCACCCCATCCCACTCCTCACTTCAACTCCTCCCTCACCTTCCTCTGTACTCCCAAATCCCCCCTCAACCCCTCCTTAACCTTGACACTCCCCACAAACGGCAGCACACTCTGCGCAAACCGATGGACCTTATGTCCCGCCGATGTGCCCTCCTCACTCCCACCTCCTTCACCACCCTGCCCGTCCCGATCCTCCCTCTCCTCCCTCTCCATCTCCCCCATCAACCTCTCCTCATCACTACTACTCAAACTACTGCTATCATCCCCCCCAGCCCCATGTTTTCCACCTCCCACCTGTTTATACACGACATGATCGCCCTCTTTCTTCTTTCGTTCTCTCTGCTCGTCTTTCAAGCGACCCATGAGTTCGGCGTCTTTCTGCGAGTCAAGGGTTGTTATCTTGATGCCGGGGAAGTTCACGTGCAGGAAGCGGCGCAGGATGGGCAGGAGCGCGGCGTTGGGCCGGTAAGTGCCGCTGTCGTTGTCGATGATGAGTTCGTAGTATGCTGGGTCGCGGGGTGGGTCGGCGGAGGGAGGACCGTTGGGGATGGAGGAGGGCGGGTGTGTTTCATTGCTCGTGGCGGTTGCGGCGTTTGAATATGAATCAGGGTGGAGGCGAGCGTTTGAGTTTTGCGCGTTAGGGTCGTGCAGACCAGAACCGTGGGAGGCTGCGGCTTCTGCTTGCTCGGGGGGCGGGCGATGCGGGTCTTTGAGGCGGCGGATAAAGAATTCGCCACTGTAGGCTATATAAATGCTGGCGTCGCTGTGCATGGTGTGTTTGCTGAGGAAGTCGATTCCGAATTCCTTGCCTGTCTCGGTGAAGCGCATGAGGCCGTCGAGGGTGATGACGTAGGTATGTATACGGCCACCTTCGTCGTGGTGCACCATGTCGAGGAATTGGCGGGACATGTCTTCGGAGGGGTGGTCGAAGACGCCGTGTTTCGTCGTCGATGAGAAGTTGTAGACCATGCCGTGTTGGTGGTGAAGAGCTTTGTGGAGGATGAAGCCACGGACACCTTTGGATGTGAAGAGGTTGCTGATGATGGGTTTGAAGTCGACGTAGCGGTGGTAGAGCTCGGCGGGGACTGGACCTTTGAGTTGGAACTGGTTGGCTTGGAATTGATAGCGGCCGGGTTTCTTCTTTCCTTTGCTGGCCTTTGACATGTTACTGGTGACTGAGTTACGCTTGTCGCGTTGTCGGTTTTCAGGACTGCTCAGCATGCTTGGGTTGTTTGCAACCTGACCATTCGGAGCCTGACCATGCTGTGTCTCCTCCGAAGACTCATCACTATCCGTGTCCTGATCTGGCGCCCGACTATTGGCGATACGACCGAGCAACGGCGAAAAGTGCTTGTACCAGTAATTCGGACCTGTGGTATAAATTCGCCCGCCTTCCTCACCTTTGCTCCTTCCAAGCACCTCTATCGAGACAACGAGTTCACCAGACATTTCCTTTGCCTGTCGTGTAGCTACCGCAAGAGCACGAAGCATATATGCTCGCTTGCTACCAGCGCGCTTCTTGATCTTGTAACCTTGCTCATGGATCCCCTGCCAGTTCTCACTTATCCCGTCCACATGTATGTGCGCATTGCCAAGTCTATCATCACGATCGTTGGCATCTTCGTCGTAGATTCGAGCTTTCAGTGAGAACCCACTCGCTGGGACGTGCGCAAGCTGCCATACGGTATCCCAGACTGGTTCCGTGCTCTTGAAAACTGTATGCGACCTAAAGCGTAATGGTGAATCTTCTTTATGCCGGGGTGTCAGACTCGTCTTGAGCTCAGCGCTGATGTAGGGATCGGAGCTCAATGTGTGTAGATCAGCCATGGGCAGATGTGTTGCGCGATGAAAGGTGATGCGCACATCGAATCCAGGCGGCGCATGCGGTACCTTTGTTGCATCGTAGCCTCCAGCAGGGCCTTTTGTATCCTTATCTGGGTGCTCATTCCCTAGATGGTCGCCCGATTGCTCTGCTTTCTTCTGCTCTGGGCCCGCATTCTGCTGGGACAGCTCTACAGTGTTGCCCGATTGCTGCTCTTGCTTCTCGTCCTGCATGTCGTCCGTCTGGCTGCTGGATTCGTAGTGTTTTTCTTGCGTTGCGCTCACGGGGCGATCATGCGGTTCTTGGTCTTGGTGGGTGCGGCGATACGTGGAATATCTCTCGACGAATATCAAAATGGTCGCTAGGACGAGATTGAGCGCGCGGCGGTAGTGTATGCGGAGCAGGTTGACGACGGTATGCTGTCAATTGTCGCAAGAGAGCGACAAGAGACGAGATGGCTGTCGGCGCCTGTTTGTGATTTCAGATGATGAGTAATCGGATAAGCCTGCGTAAGCGTGGGATAAGCTTCGCCGGTGGAGAGAGGAGGGCCGTGCGTTTCTTGTTGCCGAGCCGTATCCACAAGTGCCTGTCGTTGATGTTGCACTGTTCTTGCCTTTGGGGTGGTTGATATGGATGTTATTAATGATGCACTTTTGAGGTGTATGCTCGGTGGATGATGATATGAATTGAGACCCTGCCTGGTTCGTGGCTGAGCTTGTTTTTGGTCATTGGTATTTTTGAAACTCTCGTGCCAAGGCAGGAGGAACCAGCTGTACCAGGAACCAGGCAGGCTAAGCATCATCGACAGGGTCCACGGAGATGGCACCTTCATTCAGTAGATCACATCATTGCTTTCAGGGTACGTCTGAGTTTCATGCCTACAATGCCAAAATACATTGTTCCTCTTGTCCATTCAGGATTAGATCGAGTCGCACAAATACTGCTTCACCACACCTAAAAGCCCTCCTTCTTCAACCACGACTTTACGTCTTCAGTATCTCTCTTCAACCACATACTATTCGCCCTCACTGCATCCAAGCTCTGTGCTAACCCTTGATCAAAGCCCTTCGTGCTCTTCCCCTTGAAGAACTCCTCAATCATAGTCGCCTGCTCGTCATGCGTGAAGCCACTTGCACAAATCTGCACAACACTGCCCAACATGCTGAGTCCAGGCGGCAGCTTCTCCACGAGCATATCCCAGTTCTCAGTCATACCCTTCCATAGTGCCTCAGCACCCTCACGGTGGCCGCGGAGACCAGAGAATGGCTGATAGATATCTTGGGTGCGCACTTCCTTGCCAGCAAAGGCGAGGTCGAGCGTACGTTGAATGAGTTCCGGTTGGCGGGCACGGCCGAGTGTGCGAAGTGCGGTGTTCCGCTCGTCGGACTGCTTAGCAGTGCGGTACTCGGCTAGGACACCCTCGTACTCCTTCTCGCCTCCATTGGCTAGGACGATACCGAACACAGCGCCGCGGAGGTTAGGGTGAAGAGCCTCACGATCGCCTGCTGTAAATTTGGCAAACATGTCCTGGGCTGCGGCGACGATCTTCTTGTCACCCATGTTGCCAGCAGTCGCGAACATAAGAGCCTTGAATTGTTGCTGAATGTTGCCATCTGACTCGGAAAAGGTCCAGCCAAGACTGTGTGCCTTGTCTGCGGTTAGCTTGAGAGTAAGCGCTTTCAAGGCGTCCTTTGTGGCTTGGTCTTCGAACATCCACGCAGCGCGAAGCTTGGCGAGGAAGCCAGTGATCTCTTCCCAGACAACATACTCCGACTCGCCGGTGAAGCCCTGTAAAAGAGAAAGTGTGCCAGAGGTAGGCTGGTAACCGGATGCTGCTAGATCTCCTGCATCTGCAACCATGCCGGCACGATCCTCGACGGATAAAAGGCCAGCCTTGGCATTCTCTCCGAGCTTTTGCAGACGCTCCGAGCTATAGTATGTGCGGTACACACCTGAGTGGTCTGCGTTTAGCTTGTAGAAGTCGAGATCCGGTACCTTGAAGGTGTGCTCGCGTTGAGTAAGTGCCAGCTCTTCATCCACACCATCCTTTGTACGGAGACCGAGGAAGACTGGGTACAGAATCTTGTCCTCCTCTGGCTTCACATCTGCTGTTCTGAGGTAACGGTTCTGCTTGACGTGGATAGAGCTTGATGCCTTGTCCTCAGTCACTGTGATCACAGGGTAACCAACATTTCTTGTCCAGATCTGCATGACCTTTTCGACATCTTTCCCACTCGCATCACTGAGCGCAGCCCACAAGTCGGTCGTCTGTGTGTTTCCGTAGGCGTGCTTCTTGATGTAACGACGGATACCCTCAAGGAAGGTCTCCTCGCCCAGGTACTTCGAGACCATGCGCAACACGCATGATCCCTTCGAGTACGAAATGGCATCGAAGATTTGGTTGATCTGGTCAGCCCTTGCAATAGGTACCTCGATTGGGTGACTGCTGCGGAGAGAATCAAGTCGTAGTGCACTGCTCAGGTTGTCGGTTACGTAGCCCTCCCACACCTTCCACTCTGGGTAGAAAGCATTGCAAGAGTACCAACTCATCCACGTGGCGAAACCCTCGTTGAGCCAAAGACCATCCCAGAAGTCCATAGTCACCAGGTTACCGAACCATTGATGCGCCAGCTCGTGCTGAACAACCTCAGCTACACGCTGCTGTGTGGAAGCACTGCTGGTCTTCTCGTTGAAGAGGAGGTCGACCGTGCGGTATGTAACCAGACCCCAGTTCCTGGAGAAGAATTAGTGTCATGTCTTCAAAAGGTCACGCCCAAGCTTACTCCATAGCACCGGCACTGAAGTCGGGAATGGCAACCATGTCCATCTTAGGCAGAGGAAAGGCGCTGTCGAACTTCTCCTCGTAGAACTTCAACGTCCGTGCAGCGAGCTCGACCGAGAAATGTCCATGCTCAATGTCCGAGTCTGGTGGAGCAAAGACTCTTACAGGAACGCGGAAGTTCTTTGACTCGATCACGTTGAGCTCTCCAACGATGAATGCCAGCAAATAGGTGGACATCAGAGGTGTGGTGTTGAATGTGACTGACTGCTTCTTGCTGCCTGACATAGTCGACTCCACCTCAGTCTCCGACTTGACGTCCATGTTGCTGAGACAGGTAAGCCCCTTGTCCGCAATCAATGTGACCGTGAACTTTGCCTTCAAGGCTGGTTCGTCGAAGCAGGGGAATGCTCTTCTTGCGTCTGTAGGCTCCATCTGTGTTGTAGCCATATACTTTGTCTCACCAGCCTTATTTTTGTAGGTCGATCGGTAGAAACCCGCCAAGTTGTCGTTGAGGATACCAGTGAACTTCAGGCAGAGCTGCGCTTTTGTGCCGCTCTTGAGAGTGTCCTCAAACCCGAACGTGGTAGTCTCGTCATCCTTGTTGCTAGTTATCTTCGGCTGCTTTGTGACTGTGCCATTGGATCCCTTGATCTCCACTTCTTGTATCTCAATCTCGTTCGTGTTTAGCACTATCGAAGTCGAGTCTTGCTTGACATCCAAGCTGAGTCCAGGTTAGCTTGTCCCCGAGACAATCTTTCAAGTACGTACTCTATCGTAACCTGTCCATTGTATGTGAACTTCTCCAAATCCGGCTCAAGGGTGAGGTCGTAGTGCAATGGCTTGACATTGGTTGGCAGAACCTCCCTCTTGGGGGCGGACTGAGAGCCCGAGATGTCGTCGCGGAGACACATATTTCGTCGACAAGAGCAGTGTCTGGCAGGAACAAAAGATGGTCTAGGGGCACGGTGTGCTTGAAGTCGCGGTCTAGTAGCAAGGTGTGCACGAGTAGTAGAGGTACTGGTTTGAGCTGTTCTTGCTGTAGAAGTTGCTAGTGCAAAAGAGCGGTGAGTTGGTTTTACAAGTGGAAGTCGTGCAGAGAAGCTTGGAGAGATGTAGGAACGAGATCTGGACCAGAGTGCTCTATGTACCGAGGACAGATTGCTCATTGATAGAATGGAGGCCGGAATAGACTAGAAGACGACCACCTGCATTCCATGCTCCAAACATGCAGCTTCCCCGTTCTTATCGGCATCGGTTGTGCCTTCCTATCGTGGCTAGCTCAATCGCGACGGGAACCTCCATGCTTTTCTTAATCACACCGCTCTCTTCTTTTCCCTCCTCACATTCAAAGCAGTTTATTCAGTCCTCGTGAGCTATCCGCACTTCCCTGGAATGCTGACAGTTTTCTTCTTTCGAGAAGCTCTGCGAGATTGTGTTTGTGGCCGAGTTTGAGAGTGTCACGATTCATCATGAGTGGCATTCATAGAGACGCCTCACATCTTTTCATGATTCCTGGATCAATCATGGTGACAATTTCATGGATGAAGTCTGGTGAGACCACCGTCTCTTTGCGCTGGAGAGTGGCGGCGGTCAGATTCCAGGCGGGTTGTTTAATCTCGGCGGAAGTAGCAGAGAGTCCAATTCCTTCTTCTTTAGTCTGCTTCGATAGCTTCAAATACGACGCGTACAAACAGACTACATCCTCCGCAACCGACAAGGACCTCCTTGCCACCTTCTTCACTGGCGATATTTAGGTCTTCTTCCGTGACCTCACAAGCTTTGCTGTTCCCACATCTGCACACCCGAGACCAGCTTGATCGCTCCTCATCGTATGCCATGTCATCCAGATCCAGTGTTTCCAGTTCCGTCGGGTGCAGGTTTGCAGTGTTAGTACCTGTCCGTGTCCTGATATTTTGAAGCAGCGTATGATCATAGGATTGCCGCCGTGCTGGATCTAGCAATGTGTCTCGTGCTAAGCATATAGTATCGATGTCATGAGGGAATTGAGCACTATGCGGCCGCTGATTATGCTGAGCAGCAGGCTGAGCTGAAACCGCAGGAACCTTGTCTGGGTGGTGCTGCAACAGTGTTCGTCGAAACGCAACTTTAATTTGTGCGCCAGAGGCCGAATGACTTGACGTTGGAGTAGGAAGTCCTAGGACAGTATAGTAATTCAGACCCTCCCACGCCATCTGAGAATACTCTTGGGTCTAGTCCCGTGTAGCTGTGAAAGGATACCTCCTCCGTCTCAGAGTCGTGAGGACACCTCAGGCCAGGACCTCAAGGCTGCAGAATCTGGAGACGAGTGGTGGCTGAACACGTGATCATTCGCATATGGGTCCGTATATTCCTCTTCGCTATGCAAAATCG
>Ga0268246_10000526_pt1 | contig 15894 bp, 9 predicted proteins | sample AgamicOrSfe_FD_200242 | JGI IMG/M metagenome (GOLD analysis project Ga0268246, IMG submission 200242) | Agave microbial communities from Guanajuato, Mexico - Or.Sf.e (v2) (version 2) | ecosystem: Host-associated > Plants > Phyllosphere > Phylloplane/Leaf | place: Guanajuato, Mexico | collected...
GCCTAAGCGCTAAGAAGCTCCAATCATGCTACTCAGACTATATGCTTAACACATGCAAGTCGAACTCTGGATACAAAAGCGGAAAAGGCTGGCAATGCCAATTTCGTTAAGTCGATCAATCCAACTGCATGCATTGTACGATGGATGTGAAGAAGTAGACCATTATCTCGACAATAATGAGCCTTAAGTCTATTTGCAGTGAATCCTCCTCATGCATTATGATAGGAACTCCCAATTATACAGCCCTTTTGAGCATTTCTTCACATGTACCTGCCAAGTAATGCCCTTTGCCTCTTTCAGCCTGTGCTTTAGAAATGGTAAGAAAATAAGAAACGATCTCTCCAACGCATACGCATAAATGGCTGGGAGTTCACGTTCTCATTAGACTCACTTCAAACGAACGGAAGCAAGATTCAAGACTGATTCTTGAATCTTGCCCTTCACTCGCTTTCAAGTCAACAAAAGGAAGTGAAATAGAGAAGTGAGTTAGTAAGTCAGTTGCTAGCACCCCGTAACCACCGTTGTCCTATACCTATTTTTGTAAGAGCAGAATCTCTCAATGGTAGTCTCTCTTAAAAGATCAACAAGGAGTGAAGAATAGCCGGCGGGCTACATGCGGTCTGTCCTGTCTGTCTACGGCATCACGCACTTCTCTTATTTATACACTTTTTGAAACCTTTCTTATTAGATTTTGTTACAGCATTCAAAAACATTCTTTCTCTCTCAGCTGCCTTTCCTATCTTTTTCCATAGTACCAAGAGCCTTCGTTCACGGTGTTTGGTTAGCTTAGCAGGGGTAGTTTAACTTGTCTTGTAAAGTGTCAAGTGCGAATGCTAAAGCAATTGTGAGGGGTTCCCTTCGATTGCTCTTCGCTAAAGAGTGAAATGTGACCACTTCGAGCTTCTTTGAGTGCTGTGATCTGGCTTGGATGGCTACGCTTATATAAAGACAATCATATTTTGATTTATGTACATTAATCCCTTATAATTATAATCAGCAGAGTCTAACCTTGGCTTTCCCAGACCACCTATATCCAAAAGCTCTAAGATAGATTACGTAAGTAATTGGGCTAAATAAAAGAGAGGTTCTCTCGACTGTCAAGAAAGAATTATCAGTACAGGAAGCAAAGAATGCCCAGATGACCTGATTGTACTAGCCTGATTCCATTCCAGTACTGTAATAAGAATAAGCTAGCTACGCTACTCGTTCAAGATGTCTGAACATTGGCTAAGGAGGTTATAGTCATGAATGCTGACAGAGAGAATGGACTTGATTCACCTTTCCCTATACCTGCATGTAGCGGGAATGTTTGATGCCTGTCCCCCTGCTAAAGGTAGCCTTTAGGTGCGATTCAATCAATAGCTAGCTGGAAGCTAGTTCTCAATCCAGTTGGGAGATTAGGAATTAGGTTTAAAGTAGGCTCTATTACTTATGGGAGTAGCCTCTTTCAAACTATATTAACAACTATCAGATAAGGAAAGGACAGCTCACGACCACACGTAAGTATTTAAGTATTGAGGTAGACCCCATTTGGCGATACGGATTCACACAAGGCAATGCACAAGGCACAAGATGATGGCTCCCATGTAAACTGCTAGAGCATTGACCCTTAGTCCTGCTTTGCCCAAGAATTCCACTCTGTGTGCTGCTACCTGAAGTTTAGGGACTTCATAACCTAGTGCACTTCCTGCCAAACCAGGTAACAGCACGACTCCATTGACAAGAACGAGTGCCCTATACTTCGTAGGAGGGCTGCTGCTTTGAAATCCAACCGAACCCATTAGTCAAAATAGAAAGAGTTCTCTGGGTTAGGTTCAAGGGCCGCCCTGGAAAATCCATTTTGGTCTCGGGATCGGATTATTCGTTCACAATTAAGACCAGGTGCTCATACCCAACAACGGACTTCGAAACTAAGACAAAGACGCGAATAAGCATCGATAAAGTCCGATCGAAGAACCGGGAACAGGATTTCGCCCTAAAGCGGGCTGATTGGGCGCTAAAAGTGCCTTATGTGTAGGGGACTTTGAGTGGGTCTTATTATTGGAGCGTAGTCAGATCGCTGGCCCTTGTCATGGTGAGTTTGCTTTGGCTTGCTTCCATGATTTTATTGTTCATGGGATCAGTGACCATGCACCAATGGTGGTGCAGTATGGTAGCAAGATGAAGTCAGGGCATGAAGCTACAGGTTCTATTTGCGGTCGTGAGAAGGCTACTAACTTGTTATATAGGTAGCCGTGCGTTCTTGAGTATCGGTTTCCCACGGAGCGGTAAGGTTGAGTTTCTTTATTAAAAGGATAAGCACGGTTATTGCTGTTTGTCCCAACATTCAGCCAAGGGTAGGCAACTGAAAATGGGCACTCTCTCTCATTAAGTAAGCCTGACTATTTGAATGCTTTACAATGAAGTTAGCGAGATCACTCCGCTCCGGTCCGGGGTCAGTCGACTAGAAGAGGAAAGACCTGTTAACAACAGGAGAGAATAAGGGAACCAAGGGATATGAGAATGTGAAAAGCAATACGATAAGACAGTCATCTCACACGCTAGGCCCAAAACCTATTCCGGATCTGATCTTTTTCTAAATAATAAGAAAATCTAGGCTATGATGATAAGCAGCTGTGTCAGAAAGAAAGAATGAAATGAAACATAGGTCTACTCTCAAAATAGGCATACGAAACCTAACTAAGTGGATTGCTAGCAGTGAGAATATTCCACGCTTTTAGCAAAAATCTTTCTTGGCAGATCCAAGCCACCTATACTATAACTATATATTATATATAATATATAAATATAATATAAGAAGAAATGCTCTTGCCTACCTTACCGGATTCTTAGGCAAGGAAGAGAGTGAGCCCTGCTATTGAATCACTGGGATTGGCTTTCTAAAGCTCAAGTAGTTGCTTCTTTGTCGAGCTAATTCAATCCTTCCGCTTTCACTTCCTTTCTCAGGGCCTACGGTGAAGAACTATAAGATGGATTTATCTTCTCGTTTTCTTGCTGTGATCCGTATGAAGTCAGAAGCTACTATAGTAGCAAGCTACAGCGCAGGAAGAGAATTGGTGTAACTATTTAAAGAAAGAATATAGCTGGGAAGATAGGAAGGAGGATTGTTAAGGCTTAGCATAGACATATAGACATAAGGAAAAAGGAAGGAAAGAAAAAAAAAGATTACCGGTAGGTACAGTAACTTCGTACCTTAGCCTTTCCCTGAACTCAAACTCTGAACTCACTTCACTTCACTAGAGCGCTATCATAATTCATGCTTTCCATTCCTCAACTCTTAGTAGTTAGTTTGCTTGAGAAGATAGTGGATATCAGTTTCAGTGCTAGAAAAGAGGGATCTAGTTCCATCGCCTTCATCCATTCCTTCTTTCTCAGTGCCCTACCCGGCCGGAATGACGTCTTAATCCTTTCCTTTTGCCTTCGAGCCAAGCCAATTCCATTCTCTTCCTTAACGGCCTTGGTCGTAATTCAACCTACTAAGAATCATATTTTACCATGTTCGATTTGCAGAATGGTTTGATTATAATCCGAGTGGAGGTTAGCTACTAAGATACCACTATCTTCTATTCTAGCTGCTTTCATTCCTGACCCTCCAGACTAACTAGCTTCTAAGACAAGACCTACCCTGCCCTGGGTAGAGGTAGGCATTCAGTATTAATCATCATCCATCATGCTAATCGACGGTAGCCAGCACAAGAAGAAGATTGCTAGCAGAAGAAGAAAGAAATCCGCATCAACAATGAAATCCAGAGCAGAGAAGAAAGATTTTATGTTGAAATAGCGAAAGAAAGGAAAGATAGACCGACTAACTCTTAGTTAGTCTCGGCATCCATCCTAATCCTCCTTAATAAAGGCATCTCATCTAGTGAGCTAGTTGATTAGCAATAATCTCTAATGCTCTCTTCTTCCCTCCGTTGCACTTGGTTTCACTGCATCTATGGATTATCTCACTAACAAGTAATCTTCAAGAGGTGTAGCAACTGATGCTATCATCAATCCTCCTTCCTTCCCATGGATCAAGCATTAAATGAGTTTTCCTTCCTATCCACTCTCCTTCTCCTATTGGGATCTTATTCGTCATTCTTCTATTTGTTGTAGATGAGCGCATGTCAGTCTGCTTTTTAAGCATCCTTCGTAGCTCTCCTTTTTTCTTCCCAAAGCAAAGCTCACAACAGAAAGACAACTAGAGGGAAGGGTAGCATCCAGAGTTTATCTAAGTAAGCATGTGCTATTCACTTTAGTAGTTAGGCGCTAAGCCTGGTGACTTCAATCCGTCATTCCTTCTCTCGGAATGGAATCCTTCTCTTTTAAAAGGGTTAAACTCTCAAGTACGGTTCTAAGGATAGGCCTGGCGGAAATACAGAATTTGAATATCCGGAAGTGGGGGTTGAACAGATGGGTCATCTGGCATTGAAAGAGGATGGGCTTTCTCGAAGGCTCGGGAGCAATTGAATATTCATGTGCTCAAGAAGCAGTCTTTTAGGCCCAGGTAGCTTGCTTGGAATCTCAGTCACAAGCATATTCGCAATCCTTGGGCAAAGAGGTAGTTGACTACTCGACCAAAGAAAGACCGTCAAATGGGACTTATATACGCAACCCACCTTCTCATCTCTCATTCCTTTTCTGACCTACGGCACTGAACGTCAACCCAGAAAGTCAATGAGCGCGGTGCAACAAAGCTTCTAGTTTCGGTATCTTTCTCGATATTTATAATATGAGCTGAATCCACTACTTGAAAGGCAGGAGGGCGAAGCATTCTTCAAAGACAGGTAAAGTAGCAACTTCAGTATCAGGGGAATAAAATGGATAATCAAACTGCTAAGGTGAGTTTACTCTCCCTTTAGAAGATGGAAGTTGACTTACAAAGAAAAAGGTAAGCGTTGGTATAATCTTTTTCAGTCTCAGGGAATTAGCTTGTTGCTCAAGGGAAGGATCTATGTAATAAGACTTTTTTAAGGATTCTTCTAAGCGCTGGAGTCCGAAGGAGTGGTATCAAGCCTGCTCGTAGCTCACCCGTAAAGTAGGCAATCTATTGTTGAGGAACCTGTTACCCCATCCGAAGAAGAGAATCTCTATTAAGCTTTCTTCGAAGCCCAAGTTCAAAGACAGCTCGCTCAGTCGAAGCGAAGGACTGCAATTGGATAGAATTCGATTAGCACTCACCATAAGCAACCGCATAGAAAGCTCAGAGAAAGCAAAAAAAGCATTCATCCCTATTTTCCCTCTTTAGGAAAGAAAAGACTTCTACAAATAAAAGAGTAAAGCGACATCCATTTGATGTGTTACGCACAGTGAGATTTGTCAAAGAATAGTAATCGAGTGAAGAAAAAATGTTGAAATCTTTCTATTTCTATTTAGTCAACCTACTCGGAATCAGCCGTAATCCGATCTAAAGCCTTTATGTTTATGCCCCTCCGACTCCAATTCCCATTCCAACAGCAGCTTAAACTCCAAGTCTGATTCAAATCTACTTTATTCTGCTTTGAGAAAAGTGGGCCTTTCTTATTCTTATATCTTATAGTAGTATTCTCGAATGAGTCGCTTTAGAGGTAATTATTACGCTTTTCTTTAGGAACGAAGAAGAAATGGCTAAAAAAACCGAAGAGAAAGCAACCGGCGCATCCACCTGAGAAGGATCTGGATCTGGTTTCCCACTTTCCTGCTGCACATGAATGGTGGGTCTCGTATTTATATTTAGATGTCCCTACGTACACTGTCTGTAAGGTATAGCCTCCTTCTTTCGATCTTTTTTGGTTGTGACATAAATAGATCATTGACATCTAGGATGATAAGGAATTAAGCACATGCGAGCCAGTAAAGGAAGACCCTTAAGTATCAAAGAGGGTATACAATATGACACAGTAGCCTTCTGGCTACTAAACAAGCTGTCAAGAATAAAAACATCTTGGAAAGGTCTGCTCTACACCAAACTTTTCATACCATACCAAGGTGGGATAACTATGGACTTGTTGAAGGAGCTCGCAGGACCCCCGCTGGCACTCGAAACAATTGGCCTCAGATGAAAGAAGACGTGGAAAGTGATGTTGTCGTCTTGTGTGTCAAACAATACAAAATAAAACAAAAGAAGTCAGGAGGAGAGCTATATCCTTTGCTTATCTTCACCTGACCATAAAAGTCTTACTATGAATTTCACCTTTTCTTTTGCTTGCCCCTGCCAGGTGGATGGGCTTGGAAGCGGTGGTTGTCGATATATTAGCAAAGTATGCATCCATTGAAGGCTGCCTATGCCGACTGCAACTGCGGATGAGGCTTCACGCTTCTTTATGAAGAACGTGGTTAAGTACTGGGCCCGCTTCCATTCTAATTATATTATTTTCTTTATCTATGATAAGATAGAATGCTGCCCGGTAAGCCGCATCGGGTGAGTGACACAGGAAAAGAAAAATGGCGATCGAAAGTCCCTCCTCCGTATGATATATAGAACAAGACTGAAAATAGAGGGCAACATTTAGCCAGCTCGCCTTGCGGCGAAACAGAACAAGCCAACAGACAAATAAATAAGTACACTTCAATGCACCTATCCTTGGTTAGCGAACCGAAAAGGCAAAGAAAAGACTATCGGATTATTGGAATTTATGTCTGGTGACCACTGCACCGCTATAGAGACTTTAGACTACAGTAATGGTGAACACTACATTAAACAGGCACACTTTTGCTCCGACTTCCACCACTGACTGTGCTCGGACTGCTGGAGCAGAAACTAGAAAAAAAATGCCGGGTGCAGGAAAAGCGGATTCTCGGTTAGCTGCTTTTTTTTTTAGCACAGGAGGGTGGTCGTAGATCAGGAAGCAAGTCTGACACTCATATTGGAAGGTCTTATCTTGATTACGCCTTTAGAAAGGAAAGTCCTTCGTCATCAAAATTGGAAGAATTCGATAGGAAACCTTTTCTTACTCTTTCTTTGTTACGGGCTCATCTTTTTTAAGGGTAAAAAACTTGAAAGAGCTTTAGGCATACCTAATCGAATGTAGTCAACGTATCTGTATCTGTACTCGGAGGATACTTTGTAAGTAGCTGATAAGGCAAGGTTGGCTTTATCCCCTCTACTTGAATTTGAGGATTGGATTATCCCGGTTGTCAGGTTGTGAACCTTCCTGGTTTTATTGGTAGGAAGGGAGGTCAAAGTTCTGCTCGTCGCACACTACTAGCCGCTGATTGAGTCAATCTATATATGATTGATGGTACGAAGTGACTCGACTGAAAGGAATGAGTTGTTGTTGGTCTTGTATGCAATTGGTCCCCTTCCTTGAAAGAATGATAGACAGACGCTTTCAAAGTAAGCCTTTCACATGAGTTCGCGTTCCATTTCCGGTAGATGAGAATAACGCTACCTTCAACTCTTCCCTTGGACTTGGAAACTGACTTCCGTAAGAGGAGAGGCTTCATTTTTCGCTTCGCACTTCTCTCCTGGCTTTCGCTTCCATCTTCTCTCCAAAGATGGCTTCGGATGACGCTTCCGTCAGATCCTATCAGAAGATTCATTCCAGGCATTAGGACCCCACCCTATGAGAGGTACTCTTACCGCGGTGGGAGAGGGGTTAACGTTGTCGAAGAGTACATCAGGAAGGTAAAAGGCATGTATGGATTTGTCTAGTGCCTAACCCGTTAGCTACTAGTCATAGTAATCGGCTTCGTCTAATCCCTCTAAAACTATTATTTACACTCCTAAAAAGGAGAAGAATTTACGGATAAATTAAGGAATGTCGACGGGCGGATCTGGAATTCCATTGATAAAGGTTAGGTGAAGTAGCCCTCTTTCTTTACTTTGCAGAATCTGAGTCCATAACATTAGGGATAGGTTTCTTTTGTTAACCTGCTTTATGCCGCCTAGTTAAAGAAACTATTTAAGCTCTTTCAATAGGGGCCTAACGAGGTCACTGGTAGAGTCAGAATGGCGAAACTCTTACTGGAGAGTACGAGGATAGGAGTGAACTTACATGGAACGAACTCAAGAAGAAGTGGCCAACGGGAGAGGGAAATTCCGTTTAAGAGTATTGGTGTTAACCAGCTCTAGCTACTACTGAGTTCGTCCCATAGCTCCTGTCGTTCCAGGGGATAAAGGATCAGGAACTCCTCCACACGGAAACGCTTCCTTCTTATCTTCCAACCTCGGATGGCGAAACACTTACTTATCAACAGGTAGGAGTGAAATGAAGTGGAACGTAGGAGTGTAACTACGTGAAACGAACTCCTACTTCTGAAACGCTACCATCTTTGGACGGGTTCTAGGGCAAGGGATGGGGATTTGTTATTAGGCCAAAGGCAACTGATTCAACACCTGCTACCCATACAGCGATGAAGATTCTCCGTTCATGCTGACTTAGTTAGTGAGCCTTAGAATAGGGGTTTAGTTAAACAGCTTTGTCGGCTAGCTCAGTAATTAAAAAGGGAAGTTAGTCTTTGGTTACCAGCCTTAGCAACTCGGTGTTTAGCTACGCGCGCCTAGCAACGGTTCTCTCTCTTGGTCTTATCTCCTGCGCCTAGGACCTGTCCGCGACTAGGGTAGGGTGCCTAGCTACTGTCCCTAGCAACAGGTCGTTTAGCAACGCGCACCTAGCAGCCATTCTCTCTTTACCAGCTGACGCTCGCCCGTCTGACCCGCCCTCTTCCCTCTATTAGTGCCGTTCCTTTCCTCTCTTTATGGGCTTTTCTGGAATCCCGATGCACTTCTTAGTAGGGTGCTTTTTTCTAATCCTGTACAAACATGATTATTGGTCCTCGCTACGCTCGTACTCACTCTTAAAACCCTAAGGGATAACAACGAAATCACGTATGCCTCACTTTCCGAATTACATAAGAGAAGTTCGTTATATTCAACTTTTCTTCTTTCTCCGCCACTTGCATTCGAAAAGCCAGCGCCCAATAGAGCAACGCCAAGACTGGATCAGGCCTTATGGCGCCGGTCAACGTCTGGTAGAGTAGGAGCCAAGTCAAGGTGAAGGAGGGAACGAACTAATTTTAAGGGCAGGACACGGGAGGGAAAAATACCTATTTTTCGACGTAAACACCGTATTTTTGGCTTATTTGAAGGCAGGATGTGCGGGCTCCAGTAGTTGTTAAGATCTACCGAAAGGTATTTACTATGGCCAAGCAACTAAAGCTAGCCAAGCCAGTGTCGAAGGAGACCTTCCAATCTATACTGTCCCCTCCATCGGACCAACGAAAGGTTGCGATGGCCTCAGTAGAGATACTTAATAAAGTGCCTCTATTGTTTAGGAAGTATATCCCTGATATCTCCACTATTCCCCAACAATCAGGGATTAGCTGGAGACCGACCTGGAAGGCCAAAGCTCCCAACATGAGACCCATACGGAACAAGGATAACCCGAGGAAACGATATAAATCTTTCTTTCGGCCCTTTCGAGGTTAATTCTTGGTTCTGTAAAGTCCAGGAAGACGCCAAGAAGTCCGCTGGATCCTTGTTTGGGATTCTGTGGTATCCGAGGATCAGGTATTGTTTTGACGAAAACAATGAAATGTTCAGTCAACATGACGCATCCCGCTTTGAGAGGGAGGTTGTCCGATTCCTTATGTGATGCCTTTCTTTGTTCCCTTTGGCATGATCGTTTCGAAGTTCTTTCTTTCATAATCAAGTCTTTTTCGGAAAGAAAAATAGCTGTTGAGCTCCAGGTTTATTACCACCTCCCTTTGGGGGCTAAGGGCGCAGCATCGGCGGTAAGAGCAGTAGACCCGCCCGCAATGGAAACTGAGCAAATCCCTTTCTCATTATGAACCTACTTTCTTCGCACTCTAAAGCTACTATGGAAAGCCGGTTTCAGGCAGCAAGTGCTCCTCCAGTTCCATCTGTCTTTCAAAAAGGCTTTTACTGGCACTTTCGATACTGATATAGGTCTTATTCAACAAACTACTTCTTCTGGTTATGGCCACACGGGTTGGCGGCATAGTCTTCCACAAGCTAGGCGGGTTCACGGTCCTTGCTCGTCTCTCAATTGATTGTAACTTTAACTCCGCTTTTAAGCCAAGCCTTCACATCTAACTGTAAGCGCTCTGGAATTATTGCCATTCCCGCTTTTCCTATTGTTAGGGCTATGCTATGCGCAATCAATCAGTTGCTTGCTTCCTATCTACATTCGTAGCCTGCAACGCTGTGAAGCTTGTTTACTGCTTTCCTTCTTTTGCTTATTCGATACTGGTTCCCTCTCTCCGTCAAACGAATTGTAAATAAGTCTTCTTGCTTGCTCCGCGTTGAGCCCATCTGGTCCTTCTTTTCTTCATTCCGGGTATGCTCTATCAGTCTGTCCCGATTCCTGACGTTATGGAGTTCCGGACTTGCTCTCTTGAGTGCAGGACTCTGGCTCAATGGCCGATTTAGTAAAAAGGCATTCATAAGCTACATCTTCCTATGGCATATACCTGTAAGATCGTTAATTGCTTGGTTCATTCTTTGACTGCTCTGCTCCCAAGAGAGACTTGTTCTTGCTCACCGGTTTGTTTTACCAAGAAAGACATGGGATGGGAGTCCTTGGGCATTGCTTGAGCTAAGTCAAGCTTTTTTTCCAAGTGTTGTAAAGACGGGCTACTTAGAAAGTCAACAAGAAAGATGAAAACTTCCGTCACTGCGCACCACTTTGGGCTCTGGTCCACTTTCGCTCCGTTTACGCGAATCGGTTGTATCTGCCCGCTAGGAACGCTGGCATCAGGATTGTTGACAACAGTCCCGCGTGCAGGCCGCTGTCTCTTCCACATTCGGCTGCGGGCCAGAAGGAATTGCCTTTAAAGAGGAATCATCATTAGCAATCTGAGGAGCAGTCGGTGAAGCTTTTTCTCATGTTGTTCTTGATCATGGCACAGATGTCTTCATTTGGTTGGGCGCAGCTGCTCAAGAAGGAAAAAGTGCGGCAGCTTTAGCTGCTTGTAGAACATTGTCTGAAGAGCTCACTGAAATGCGGTTTCTAGCTCCTAGGATCCTTGCCAAATAGCTTGGCTTGATCTTTCCGAACTTCAAAAAATAGGATTCCCGGGCGATTGAATATGACTTATTAAAAGGATAAGGGATCCTCTTCTTTTAAAGCACCAAAGGAAAGAAGCTAAGCGTATAATAACCAAGAAGGCAGAAAAGGGATCCTTTCATGCGATTCAATCTCAAATCTTAGACGAGGGATTCTACCACGCTCACTTTGACGTAGCTTAACTTCTTCTTGATCCTGCTCCATTGGAGTTGGTTCATTCAGTGTGTCGCTCCCACTTGCCCCAGGAGGCTGAGGAATGACTTCCTCTTCCTCAACTGGTTGATTAGGTGCTCCAAGATCTGGATCTTCGATTTCATAAAACTTGAAGGCCTTCTTTCTCTCACACTTCCGTCAGCTTCTTCACCAATGAACACATATAGCCCTTGGAATGCTCAGGATCTTTTCTAAAGAAAAACTTTTTCCTCCTTGACCTAACTTCCCATGCTTATGAGAAGGAGTGTGAACGTAAGCTTAAGCTGCCGAAACCTATGGTCGTTGATTACCCAAATCAGCCTTTTCCCCATTGTTCTTATGTAAGAAAATTCTTCTTGATATTCAGGATTTTTGACTGAAGAGTTGACTCAAGTTGAAATAGATAATAAGCATTGTAGAATGATTAGATATTGTTACAACTCATCTATTCAATTGTGCAAGAATATAGCTTTGGAAAGGATGATTGAATTCATAAGATAGTAGGCAAAGATTAAACAATAAGGAAGGGTAACCTTTCCCCCGTCCTCACTTCGCTCGCCTCGGCTTCTGCTTTTGTTTTAGCGACTCTTTTTTATCCGCTGATTCTCCTGTGGCATCTCTTGCTTTAGCTTAGTGCTTGCTAAAGCTAGCGCTTATTTTATTTAGTTGGAGAATACAGGACTTAGAGCAGGCGTCGCGCTCAAGTCGAGACTCAACTATGTCAATAGAGAAAGCAGATTCAGTTTCCCTTTATGAGTACCTATCCCTTACGGGTTCGAAACTTGCTCCTTCCTGAGTTTTTGGCAACAATTCTCTATTACATAGCAACAGCTTCTTCTTCTTCTCTGTATGGAAACTTGCTTCCCCGCGGGGTTTGAGCTAACCGTGCCACTAGCCTTTACACAGCTGATTAGCCTCGAGTCAGGCCTCAGATCGGAAGTGCTTTCGCTCTCAACTCTTGTTTCTTATGCCCGAAAACTAGAAGAAGAAGGAAGAGCTACTGGCTTGGGAGAACTTGAATCTATCTATCCGCTATCTATAGTATAGGAAGATGTCCCGGTCGAGAAGTGATCGAAGCCTGGGTGAATCTACTCTCCATACTTAACACATGGGATTTGTTTTTTGCACCTTTGATATCAAATCCGCTAAGAACTTCCCAATCAAATAGATCTCCCCTGGCTAGTAATCTCACCGGTGAAGTTATAGCTCTCGAACAAGCGGTGAGAGGCGAGGTTGCCCGGGTCAACGGATCGAAGGCAGTATTGAACGTTCCCACCTGACTACGAAATAGGCTAGCTGACCTAGCAGTGAAAGACGAGAGAGCTGACCAGAAAATGAAAGATGAAATAGCTGGTCCAGCGATGACATTTCTGAGGTCTGGCACCACATTGCTTTCTAGTAAAGAAAGATTAGGAAGACGCCTGCCTAACTAACCATAATAGTTTGAAGGGCATTCAGGTGAAAATCCAGATCCATCCATAGGTGGGAGTATGTCACGCACGAATTCATTTTGTCAGTCCCAGCTGTAGTCTTATCTACCGTGAATGCGTAGTCGAACCGTACTGTGTATCGATGATGTCCGGTTTCACCAATTTCATACATATGGCTGATGCCATATTGTCTATCCAAACGAGCAACTTACAGAAACTCTTAACTAACCCTTAGGCAAGCAGAAAGCACTCTTTCCTCCAGTCTAATGAAGGGCTAACGAGAAGATTTACTTTTCCTCTCCCTTAGTACAACTATGTACTTTTAACCCTTAGGTCGTATTCCATAACCTCAGACACAGATAGAGTGGAACTAGAATCGACTTTCTTTGAGAATTACATATAGAAAGAGAAGCTGCTTCATTGTCTAATGGGTCGGTGGGTCATTTTCTTAGTGAATCGGCTCTGACGCTCTGCGTCCGTGGGATCAACTCTATCTTAGAGATCTGGAGGATCCGCAACTTCAAGCTCTCGAGTGGGAACAGGATCTGCTACTGCTGATAGGTATGTAATAGAAGAATCTGGATCTGCGAGATATGGATATGAAAGAGGATATGCTCGAACCGGACCGCATCTCGAAACGCACATGGAGAATCTGCTGGTGGACCCCCTTTCCTTTCTTTGATTCAAAACTCGGTCGAATACGTCGTTAACCTTTGTGGTGGATCGACGAGAGTGCGCCTAGCCAGGAGTGTGGGTGGTGTCACCTCCCGTGCGCTAGCTGTGCCTTTGCCGGATGTTTATTCGCCCACTCCTTCACAGAGCGATGACTAACTTAGGGAATTCTGTTAGTAGAGCCTGAAAGTAGCGCTTGGCTCGATTCCTACCACGGACGGGGATACATTTCATCCATATCTTAGGCCTCACATGGACGGATATTTTTATGCTTATCATATCACGGCTTCCTAAGATGCTAACACAGAGGCTACTATTGCTACGGGAGCTTATTGGTGGAGCAAGAAGAGCGGAGTAATGTCCACGTGGAAATATTTTTCATTTAAAACATCCTTCGCTCCTCGTACCTTTACAGGAGACCCTATTTGCTCCTTATTTATCACGGGCTATAGAGGAGAGGAGGAAGCTCGCAACAAGCATAGTTCGGATGGTTAGGGGAGAGGGGGAAAAGACTACTGATTGAATCTTTCGTCTATATTGGGCTAAGACCTCTATCTTGCTATTAGGTAGGAGTAGCTTTCCTTCAGATCAATATATTTCTAAAATAACTCCTAACTTCAGTTTATGATCCTTAGAAGGCAATCCCCTTACTCAGGATTAGAATCTAATAGAAAGGGGTCAACATTACGAAATTAGCCAGGTTCAGTTCTGACTATAGCTGCAACCGCACTCATATTGGGGAGAAGTGTACCGCCCTCGATCAAAAACGAAATTTCAAAAGAGAAGAAAGATCGTACGCTAAGGTCCCTAAGCATGCACGAATGGTGTAACGACTGCCCCGCTGTCTCCGACATCCCCTCCGCTAGCTGGACCCAACAGCACCCACATGAAAAAGCCCGCTTCTTCCTTTGGTACCTCTTCCTCGGCTCGCTGACTGGACTGACTACCTGGGCTAGTTCGCTTTCCAATAGTAGTAAGGAGGAGCACCCTAACTTAAACTGCTGGCTTAGCTGCCTACTGACTCCTTCCTGGGAGAAAGATATGGTCTTTCCGTATCGAATCAAAGCGGACCCCTAAGTTAAGTGACCCAAGGGTAGCAAAAACAAAAGGATGGATTGAATATTCTTCTGGAAAAGGGTGCTACGGGTCCTTGAACTTCGACATTCGAACTCCACCAGATGTTGAGATTCCTCAAGACATCACTGAGTTTGTAGGGACTCACCCCGGAGTACATCCCGGAAACCCCACTACCAGAAGAAATGATCCCCTTCTTGCCGGAATATACTCCGACCTACACCGGAGGAGCCTTTCGAGGGCAATTTCTTCGAAGAGACAACTTCCACGCCTTCTGCTGCTAGGCCCACTGCTGTGGATACGTCTTCCTCAAGTGTCTTCTATCCTTCAGAAGACACTCAACAGCTGGAGATTGCTCACTCATCTGCCTTTAGGCAGGCGGTTATCGACCTTTTCGCAATCTTCGGCTTGCCTTTATGGTTTGCTTTCAGCAAGAACAATTGATGAGTGATCCGTGGAAGGCTTTGATCTTTTTGATTCTCATTGAACTGAAAGGAAGACGAGCATTCTTGAATTTCCCTTGGCCTTTAATTCACTCTGATTGACGCTACCCGGTCCACTCAAAGCTTGAAGGATGAAGAGGCTGACCTCTGTTTTTGAACAAGTTGGTCAAGGTTTGTTATCTTAAGCATTCCTCTTGGAACGACTAGCTGGAAAGGCGCTCTAGCTTTGCCTTGTTATGATAGGGGGATGAGGGGCAAGTAAACTTGAACAAGTATGGAATTGACGCCTTTTCGCTTTCAGCGGCTCGACTCAATCCAAACCAAAAGGGGAAGTCGGCTAACTCAGAGAAAGCGGCCAAAAAGAAAAAGGAAGTAGGGTACTGAAATTCCGGCCAAAGGCGAAGTCGTAATAGTCAATCTAACCTGTAAGCGGAGCGGTAGAAGGGAAGTGAGAATCAACCAGCCAAGGCGGAATAGTCCGATCGAACCCCGGGAATGAAGTCCTTTGTCTGGTAAGAAGTTGTTACTGAATATCTGTCCTTACTTGAACAAGTATGGAAGGTTCTCTCATCGCCCGAGATAAAGGGATAGTAGCATCCGAAGCAACCAAAAGAAGAGTCTAAAGTAAGCAGGTCGAGCAAAGGGGCACGGTTCTTAAAAAGTAGTAATGCCAGTCGTAAGCCAGGGAAGCAATTCCTTCTGTAGTATAGCTAGTCAGTGGGAGGAAAGGAAAGCAATCCAAATCAAATCAGTACAGTAGCAAGCCGCTTTCAAGCATTCCCTTCAGTCCAACGAGCGGTACTTCTTCTCTTTAGGGGAAGCCCGCGTATTCTTTTCTTATTCTAATGTCCATTCATTGGAGCTTCTCTTTTCTTCCCGCTATCTGTTGTCAGTTTTCTTTATATGTCTCTTCCCCAGTCTTACTTTCTTTATCATGCCCCGGGAATTATGATTCCATTTTTCATGCATGTGCTTCTTGCGCTATGGTATGTCATGAATGGAGGGATGGTGTGCCAGCAATGAATCCTGCTCTCGCCCTGCTCACCACTCCGATTCCTCTGTTGAGCCTTTCCCCGCTTCCCTATTAAGTCC
>Ga0268246_10000528_pt1 | contig 15829 bp, 18 predicted proteins | sample AgamicOrSfe_FD_200242 | JGI IMG/M metagenome (GOLD analysis project Ga0268246, IMG submission 200242) | Agave microbial communities from Guanajuato, Mexico - Or.Sf.e (v2) (version 2) | ecosystem: Host-associated > Plants > Phyllosphere > Phylloplane/Leaf | place: Guanajuato, Mexico | collected...
CCTCTGATGCTTTGCGTGCTCTTCGACCCCTCTTGTCACAGGCGTCGCAGATTATGCCAGCTGGATTCTTCCTGTCCCGATACCTCGTCGCTGTGGTTGTCTTGCAAAGTCTGCACAGTTCATCTCCCCTGAGGCTTCGCCTTCTCTTCTCGGTAACATTTCTCGCATAGCATGCCCTCCGGGTTCTTCAGGTCATGCTACGATTTTGACGACTTGGAACATTTCGACATTTGGTCTCCGCATATCACGTCTGGACAGATCCCTAGACAGAGTGCTATAGCACTCCGGCTGTTTAATAGTCTTGACCTGCTTTGTCCTCTCCGGTCACAATCTTCATGAAACAAAACTACTTCTACGAAAAAAAGGTCAAAGCATAAAAGTTGTGGAGAGTGCCGTTGATAAGGGAGCTGTTCATTGCCCAGTATCTTAGTCTTTCCATCCACCTTTTAAAAGAGATGGATGTACCTCCTAGAATAGGTCAAATTTAAAAAAGTCGTGGAGAGTACCGTTGATACTGAAATTTGCTTTGGTATCCTAGTTTCTTGTTCTCTCCATAAAAATATCTTCGTGAAACCATAGCATTCTTACAAAAAAGGTCAAAGGTAGACAATCGTGGAGAGTGCCGTCAATACAGATTGTAGCCATAGCATCCCGATTCGCTGGGGGACATGTCCGTGAGCTTCGAGTTGAAAGCACTCCTCATCACCTACCTCCTCCAATGCCCGCCATGGTAAATGCTCTACTCCTCCAGCACCTCCCATTCCTCTTCCATTTCCTGCAGCACCGCCATTGGCTCATGCGGTCCACTGACGAACGTAATGGCTGGATGACATGCCAACTCATGGAAGACGCGGCCATCCACTCGGAATTGGATTGACGTCGAGTCTTCCTCTTGTAACACATTTATCACTCTGCCCACTGTGATAGGTGTTTGAGGTGCATCCGCATCGTCAAGGGGTTTCAGCGTCATACTCTGATCAAATCTTGCCGTCAGACTGTCGCTCCAGGATGTCACCTGCGCAGCCAGTATCACCGAGCAGACTGGCAGGCTGTTATTCCACTCTTTGTAAGATGGCTTGACGTCGAAGTGGGTGGAAGCGTCTCTTTTCGTCCCGCTTCTTAGGCAACGGCCTGAACATGAAATCGACATCGGTCTCGCTTTTGTGGCTATTTTGCTGCCAGATAGGTTTGTTGGCAATGACGCCCGGCCTCAAGCTCCGCAGCAGAATGTTAGCATGGAGCCCTCCCCAGCTTACCCAGCTTTCCTTCGCAGCCGCCTCCCTCAACACATCAGCGACATTGGATGTCAGGCTCAAAGCATCCATACTAGCTGCTTGAGTAGGTCCACAGGCCGCGAGTAGGCTCTGGTTACCCTTTAGCACGCCAAGACCGGCGAAGGCGCAGTCGAGGAGGATGGCCGTGCTACCTTTGAAGTCGGCGAGGCATTCTTTGAGAAGGAGAGATTGGTAGGGGATTTGCGTGTGGTAGAAGTCGCGCTCGTCTTCCTCGCTGCACACATCATCGTCGAATATATGCACGGTCATGCAACTGTGGGTCCAGGACGGGTCGGGATATTTGCCTGATCTGAAATGAGAGGAAGGACTCAGTGTTAGGTACAGTAGAAGAAGAAGATTGGGGAGGCAAGGACAGAAAGTACGCCAGGAATAGCTCCATGCCGTCCCGCGACCCGTTCGGGTGAGTGCCGTAGTCATGCTGTGCCGTGTCACTTCTCCCGCTGTTCAGTGTTCCTACATGAACCGGGACACTATGGCCACGATATGCAATGATCAAAGCACAATCCTCGTGATTAAATTGCACCGTAATCTCCTCAAGTCGGTCTACGAGATGGACAACCGCGGCAGCATCCCTCCCAGCTGGCTTGGATCGCGTATTATCCTTACCACTAGGCAGTGTGATGTGAAAAGTTTCATAGTTGTACACGTCACGAAGCAGGTCTGTCAGCTCGGTGGCGAGTGCCGTGAAATTGTTGTCGACCCCGTCAAAATCCCAGCCGATCGTGACGACGCCAACACGACGGTAGTGTTTGGTGCCAGTGGCCCTTTTGAAGGGTGCCGCGAGCATGTTGAGGAGCTCGATAGGATCGAGCTTTGTAGACACGCTGCCTGATATGGACTCTGGCCAGGACATGAAGACTGCGAGTCCTTCGAAACTGGAGCTACGTCAGGAAGTGCCGTCAGGAGCTATAGCATAATCTACATACTCGAAGCTTATGTGTCAGGATGTTGATACGATCAGATGTCAGAGTAGCTTCTATGCCTGGAGAGTGCCGTGTTGGTATTGATGGCGGATCACTTCTGCGCTTCCTAATTCATATACCTATGTTTTCTGCAGATGGGACTTGCTGTGATATTAGCAGAGACAATTAGGTGCTTGACAAGATCTCAGAGAGTATATTTCGCACTCGGGCAGCGTGATTTTATACTCGATCAAGCACATCAAGATGAGTCAGATCAAGCTACAGCTTGTGGAGCCTGTCCATAGTTCACAAACATACTTTGCACCATATGGTATGTGATAAGCATCAACTACCAGTATCCTTGAGTACGCAGCAGATTGATAAGAGTCAAGCAACCTTGCATGGTAGGTAGTAGATAAGCATTCATATATTCGTAAGTTCTTACATACGTTCGCTCAACCAAACAACTTGATCAGGAAGACGTGCTGCGGGTACAGACACCAATCAGACAATACTTCTGAGACCGAACCCAGCTCAATGTCCCTCATGCAGTCCTTCAATATACTGAATCACACGCTTTTTGAGACAAACGCCCTTGAGCTTCCCTGTGCCCTCTTCTGTGATGATCAAGTGCCTCAGACCTAGCTTGCCAAAACACTCGATCGCATACTCCATCGGACTGCTATCACTCATCGTGAGCGGCGTGCGGTCTACAAACGACGTCAAGTTCAGGTCGCCGTCAGCAGCAGCTGCATCGTCGGGTTCAGCAACATCGCGCTCTTCATCAGCCTCATAGCCATCGCGGGCATTGTCGGTGTTATGGTGCCCACCGCCGCTTTCCAGCGTATCGCCCAAGAGCCGCACCCGCACATCAGCAGCATACACCGTCCCGAGCTGCTTGAGCCCGAACTCGAGTTCCGCCTCGCCTAGATAGCCCTGCAAGTAGCCATTCTGAACGAGTACGACACCGGCATCAAGCAACCCGCGCTCTTGCAGACGATCGAGTTTTTTCTGCAGCAAGGCGCGAGGGACTTTGTTGTCCACGTCAACGACAACCGTGATCTCAGCCATAGTCTGTGGTGGTGGGATCAAGCGTGCGACCAGGTGCGGCGGGTTCTGGGACTGCACGAGAGACATTGTATGGTCCAAGTCGAGGAACGGGTGGCCGAGGACGTTCTGAGCGAGGTCATAGACGGATTCTTTGCCGAGGGCGTCGGCGGTCCATTTGGCGACTAATATTGCGACCATATGGGGGATGATGTAGTCGAGTTCGCCGGTGAGCTCGAAGAGGATCACGGCGAGGGAGATTGTCATGCGAGAGACGCCGGCGAGGAAGGCTGCGGCACCGACCATGGCGAAGATGCCGGGTGAGATGTCGGGCACGAGTTGGCCGACGAGGCGACCGAAGAGTGCTCCTGCGTCCAAGGCCGGGATGATGATGCCAGAGGGGACCTTGGCGCCGAAGGTTACGATGGTGAGGACACTGTGTGTTGTGTTAGCTTCAGGAAGAGTGCCGTAGATGTAGGAAAGTGAAGGTGCACGTACAGCTTGACAAGACAGCCTGCGCCCAGATAGCCAAGATAGGCACTACGCTCATCAGGGTTGGAGGTTTGCTCGTTTTGACACACCCAGGAGTTTGCGGCTTTTCCTTCGCCGTTGTGACAGTTGACCAAAAGATTGCGGATGATAGCATCACCAGGCTCGCGTGTCAATGGATTTGGAAATTGCAGAAGAACCGTAACGAGGACGACAAGAAATACTTCGAAGACTGGGTTGTTCTTAATGATGGAGTAGCTGCGAAACCATTTACTCCATCTGTAGTTGAGATTGCAGAAAAGACCACCCCAGATTCCACCAGCCACACCAAGCAGGATGAAGATGATGTAGTGGTAGAACTTGTACGATGTGCCGTAGTTGGTCTCAAATAATACCAACTTGCCAGTTCCTGTCGGATTGAGTTCGCGCAGCACCAGTGCCGCAAAGAGAGAGCAGAGGAAGGCTCGCCAAAGAATCTTGCGTGGAAAGTATGTGCTGATCTCTTCGTAACTGAAGAGCACACCACCAATCGGAGCACCAAAGGCTACACTCAAGCCTGCTGCTACTGATGCAGAGAGAATCTCGCGGTATTTACGGCCATTATCTCTGTACTTTGGGAACCATTGAGCGACCAGGCTGCCTGTACAAGCTGAGATATGGACGAATGGCCCTTCTTTCCCGAGCGTCATGCCAGTGGAGACTGCGAAAACAGCACCAAAAGCCTTGACAAAGAGCACTCTGAATGATAAGAAACCAGGAATAACGAATCCAGAGAGTATAGTCTTGATCTCGGGTATTCCAGAGCCTGCCGCCATGTACATGGTCTTCCCGGAGACCACTGGTTGACTTTCAGCACCATAATCCTGCATTTTATCGCCCTTACTTGTTTCAGGTGTTGGCAATGATTTCTTCGTGAACATCGTGGCAGAAGAGCTGATAACGCCGTATGCCAGAGCGAACGCCATGTAAATCCCGAATGATCTCCAAAAGTCGCTTGACCATTCATGAAACTCTTGACATTCGTCGATTGAAGTGTCAAACGCGATCAATGCAACTTTATGTTTGCAGCAGCCCTCTCGGTCGAGGAAAGGGTTCCGTTTGCAATAACCGGTCTTCCAATCTGTCACAGTCGCTTGACAGATATCAACCAGGTAGGCTACGATAGCGGTACACGTTCCCATGATGGCCACAGCTATCCAGCCCGAGCAAGAATCGAACGCAGCCCATGCCTTTTCGCGGACGGTTCGAGCGTGGTTATGTATCAGGCGATGTCGGTATGAATCTTTCACCTGGATGAGGTCGGTCATGTCAGAATGGCCATACAAGATTGGTGGAAAGGCAGTGGTTCAGTCATACCAAGTCGTGAAGCCAGTCGATAGTAGTATAATCATTGTAGCGTAGACGTTCCCCAACAGTACTGCCACCTAAAGCCTGTTCACCCTTTGTGATGCTAGAGTGCTTGATGGACTCTGCTTCATCTTGTTGCTGGAGGACGCTCAACCGGCGGTTATCAACGTTTTGGACTGAAAGCAGTCGAGTCCTCTCTGTAGGCTGGTCCTTGTGCGCCATGTTGAGCAAGACAGACAGCAAGGTGTCAGCTGAGCAGCGACGCCGATGGCATTTGACAACACCATGACGCAACGGTACTTTGGTGAGCCTTATGGCGCATGGAGCTCTTGATAGGAGGACAAGAAGAGCTAGTTGAGGTCGTTATCATCTTATCTTGCAGCTAGAGATAAGCGCAATTGGAGTGAGTCTTCTTGCTGAGAGTTCTGCGATACTTGTCGTTCCTTTTGACCCGCTGGGGATCAAGGCGTGAGCTGGGAGAGCGTGCGGTAGTCGTCACTGCTGTGAGAGAGCCCTCGTGCGTAGGTACTCGAGGGCAGAAGTCATAATAGCTCTTCATCACCAGGCATTAAGCATATCTCCTTGAGGTCCCTGACGAACTAGATCTCCGCGCCGTTTCCATTGGTGGTCGGAATTGTATCCGCCGCCACGTGTCATAGTCTAATCCCAATGGCTAACTCCACTGCTCGACCTCACCTAGCTCGCGTGACCACCTTGAAACGCGCCAGTCTTTCGTAAATATCTCGTCTCTAACCTGCTGTCATGTCCTCCTCGCTCCTAGCTCTATTTTAAACCAGATCTTTGCGGTATTACGAGGAGTAACATTCTTCAACCACTATCGTATAGCACGTGTGGGTTACACAGCTTGCTGTGGATCAAACACTTCATCCCGCCGAGGCGTCATCTTTTCACCGTCATAACCCTTTTCTTCCCAGGGTATCCGACATCTTTCCTGCCTTCCTCAGCTTGGATACATCCGTGCGGCGATACATGTGCTCTCTCTCAATTCAGACTCAAGCCATTTACAGACGGAGACTCGGTATACGGCGTAGCAAGTGGAGAGATTGCTCGAAAACATACTCCCTGATAGCTTGAACAGTAGCTCCAGGCATGTTGAAGAATCACCATGCTCATATCAATGGAGACCACGATACTGAACAACTGAGGTACATACCTTTGACCTATGATGCTGGGGATTGTGATGCTTCTGCAAAGGCGTTGATATACGCCCTATTCCCCGACTGGGAGACTACGGAAGGCCCAGTCGAATTCGAACGATTCAAAGAGGGAATCACCAACAGCGTACGTTCACATCATCCATGGTACGTGGCCAACCGTTTGCTGAGCTCTTTTCCTAGTTATTTAAGGCGGTGAAGAGACGACCAGGTCAAAGTCGGCACGAAATCAACGATGACGCGATCATGGTACGAGCTTACGGCAATGGTACGGCCGTGCTCATTGACCGCGAGAGAGAAGCAAAGTCGCACTCCCTACTTGCGCGACACAATCTAGCACCGGAATTACTGGCGCGCTTCGATAATGGACTTCTTTATCGGTATATACACGGCGATGCCTGTACTGCCGAAGATCTTCGCCGACCAGAAGTCGCCAGTGCAACAGCGAAGCTACTCGGTATCTGGCACGCTACACTTCCGACATCAGAAGCTGTAGGTACACCACTAGCCTTCGAGCACATCGCACGTCACTTATCAGGGAAGCCTCCCACGAACCTATGGACCGTAATGCAGAAGTGGATTACGGCACTCCCCTCCAACAGTGAGGAAGAGCGTCAACGGAATGCACAATTAGAGGCCGAAGTCGAGTACGCCACCAAATTACTAGGAAAGACTGCTGGTCTTGACAATGAAGCCTACGTCTTAGGGCACTGCGATCTCCTCAGCGGCAACGTTATCATCCTACCTAATAGACCTCTTTGTAATGGCAAAGGCAATACCGTAGAAGTAAGCTTCATCGACTACGAGTACGCGACGCCTGTTCCAGCCGCCTTTGACCTAGCGAATCACTTTGCAGAGTGGGGTGGTTTCGACTGTGACTACAGCGTGCTGCCTACACAATCTCAGCGACGCAGCTTCATACAGCACTACGTACATAGCTATCGATCGCATCAAAAGCAACCACACGATCGCAACACGAACGGCGAGCCATCGAAACCCTTCATCACGACTGATCAAGACATCACGCAACTAATGGATGAAGTCGACTCGTTCCGTGGTATGCCCGGCCTCTATTGGGGTATCTGGGCACTGATCCAGGCTACGATATCTCAAATCGATTTTGACTATGCATCATATGCACAAGTGCGACTGGCTGAGTATTGGGAGTGGAAAGCTGAGAGGGATGACAGTCGTGTAAAGGAAGGCAGGGAAATGTCAGTAAGAGAGCAGCGATTGGCGCAGGATTAGTAACACTCAAGAGCGTACACGAAGACCTTTATACCTGGGTATTGTATATAGGACAGGACTCCTTTGGACAACCTAGTGTATAAATATTATTTGTCATGCAATCTTATCACGGTCCTACTCCGCAGTGCGTCATCATACAGCTTCTTGTTTCAGCAGTCACGCGGCGCATCTCACCGTCTGGCCAGCAGGCTGCAAGATAAACCGACACCCGACCTACTTCCAACCTACACTCCGTTCTCTCTATCCTTTCACACTCAATCGTTACACACGCACCCGCACCCACACACTCCCACATTTACACACGACCGACAACAACCACAACCATGCCCCTCGTCGTCCCAGGAATCAACAGCGGCGGCGACGACAAGAACGCGCAATGGATGAACAAGCTTATGGGCAAGAAGCTGGGCGATGACCATGACCAGACTGTACGTCTCCCTTACTTCTTCTCCTCGACTCTTTTCCTCAACCCCTGCCCCACTCGCCGTGACGAGTCTGGTTTGGCGGGCTTGAAAGTGACTGCAGCTGCGAAGCGCAGGAAGTGCCTTCATGGACACTGGGTGAAAGGGTTTGAGTGTAGCGTATCAGACTTCGTCCTTGCAGCGACATGCCTTCACAGATGATGGATTGGAAACCTAGCTAACACGCCCTCTTCTCTACCAGACATTCGCGAAGAAGGACTTACCCAAGGAGCACCGCGTTATTGAGTCGGGAGGCTTTGGTGTGTTGCAGGATATCCCTACAGATACAAGAGAAGTTTTGTGTTGTATGGTGCTGACTGATTGAACTAGGCACGATGGACCACAAGCCGGAGAGATTGAATGTGCATTTGGGAGATGATGGGACTGTGAGCAAGGTCACGCACGGTTAGATGTTGGGTATGGATGAGATTTGTTATGACACTGGATCGTTGCTGGGATTGGGATATGGGATGATGGTAATGAAGGGTATACAGAGCATTGACGATCTTGAACGTGTCGACTTATTGTCCTACTTGACGATCTGCAAGCCATCTCTCCCAACCCATACCCCACCCATCTCGCCCTCAACACCACTCACGCCGTCATCTTCCACAGTCCATCGCCCACATAATGTCCATTCTCAATGCCAATCCCCTTCTTCGCCGCCCTCATCTCCTTCGTCCCCATCTTCAACTGTCCAACACTACACGCACTCTCCTTTCCCTCCGCCTCAACCACAACAACACACCCCGCCGGCAAGTCCGGCTGCTCGTAATACCTTTTATCATCTCCCGTCCCCATCCCTTCACCCAGCGGCAAGCCTGGGGGTGCTGCGCCTTCCGCTGCTTTCTCCTCTCCTGCGTCTGCTGTCACTGATGCTGATAGACCCTGTGGAAGTCGACCACCAGGGGATGTGAGGCCGGGTACCATAAGGGCGGCGCCAGAGAGGACGAAGCGGATAGCGCCGCGGTCGACCCGCACGCGGGGGAAGTGATCGGGGAAGCGGTGGATGACGGAGAGGTGAGGGATGAGGGCGTCGTCCATGTGTTGGAAGAAGAGGGGGCCGATGCCTTCGAGGGTGTAAACGGTTACGCGGGCGTCGGGACTAGAAGGAGGTGGCATTAGATTATGTCGGACTATCGTTGAGCTTGTAGGAGCTGGGTTGAGTATGCTTGTGGAGTGTGGTAGTCGAGTGTATGTTGCAGACTCCTGAAGGAGTGGGAATGAGAGCTTGCATGGGGTGGAACGAAGGCTCACATCTTAACAACATCGAGTTGCGCTTTCTTGGGGATAATGGCGTCGATATGTGGTGCTAGTAGAGGGTATGTTTCGCAGACTTTGTTGCGGACGCCGCGTTGTATGGACGATTTGAGCTTCGTCTTTGCGCCAGGGGCGACACTGGTGGTCACATCGTCAGGATGTAAGTGATTGAACACAGCTGTGGGCTATCTTACTCTTTCTTAAACATGGCTGCAAGTTGGTGGAAGATGAGACGAGGGCAGCAGTTGAAACAATCCTGGAACAATTCGTGACGATGAGGTTCCCCACACAATCGCTCTTCTCGGCCCGCGTTGTCTTATCGCAGTCTGTACCTTACTTGCCTGATCTGTTGTAAGCTGTCTGCGCGTCAGTATGACGCTCCATTAAGACAGGCACGGCTTCTTCACGGGCGTACGCATCCCATAGATCCCGTAGTAGGTGCAAAATGTGACAACCGAGCTATCCTTAGTAGTTTCCCTTTCCCCAAAAATGGCCAATCCACAGCAGACTACCACTCCTCCCTCCGAGGTCCTGATCAGCGGCGCCGGCATCGCAGGTTGCGTCCTCGCCTTCTGGCTCCTCAAGCTCAAAGATGCCGGCAGAGCTATCAACATCACCATCGTCGAGCGCGCTCCTGAACTGCGTCTAGGCGGTGCCAGCATCGACATCCGCGGCTCTGCAGTAGACATCGTGAAGCGAATGGGTCTTGAGCAGACGGTTCGATCTAAGGTGACCAATGAAAAGGGCATTGAGTTTGTCGACGATGATGGCCGGGTGTTTGCCACATTTGGGACGTCGGGTGAAACAGAGGTACAGAGCTTCACGTCTGAGTTTGAGATATTCCGTGGGGATCTGACGAAGATCTTCTATGATGCGATCAAGCATCGAGAGGAGGTCGAGTTCGTATGGGGAGATCGTGTCAAGGATATCAAGCAGAGTAACATGAATGACACGATGAGCAGCAAGGTCGAAGTCGAGTTCATGCACAAAGCTCCACAGACCTTCGACCTCGTCGTCGCAGCCGATGGCGTCGGCTCCGACATTCGCGACCTGATGTTACTCGACAAGACCGGGCGTGCCCCATCCGCAGAAGAATGCTATAAGCCCTTGAACATGTTCGTGTCCTACTTCACCATCAAGGACGACCTTCTCCAGGGCAGCCAATTCGCGAGATGGCACAACGCCACAGGTGGTCGAGTCACCTTCCTCCGCCCAGACCCATCTGGTGCTACTCGGGGAAACTTGATCCATGTCACCGATGGCAATCCCGAGACGATGACAAAGCACCGGGACGCGCTCAAGCAGGGATACGCAGCGTACAAGAAATTGACGCGTGAGATATTCCAGGACGCCGGATGGCTGACGCCGGAGGTTTTGGAGGCTATGGAGAGCAGTGATGATTGCTATAGCTCGGAAGTGGCACAGATCAGGACGGACACGCTCTGGCATAAGAATGTGGTGCTCGTTGGTGATGCGGGATACTGTGCTACGCCCCTTACAGGCTACGGTACGAGTCTGGCTATCATTGGCGCGTATGTCCTTGCAGGAGAGATCTTCACGCAGCGTGAGAATGTGGCAGGCGCGTTACAAGGCTATCAGGACCTGATGCTGCCGTTTGTGAAGAAAGTGCAATACATTCCAGCAAATGGACCGCAATATGCTAATCCTCAAACTCAATGGGGAATTCGAGTGATGAGATCGATTATGTCGATTGTTAGCTGGTCTCGTGTGGACAAGCTGTTTGCTAAACTGGGTTCAGTGGCGGCTTTGAGCGAGAATAAGTTTCCAATGCCAGATTATGATTGGCCTGAGTGAGGTTGGAGAGGTAATCTAGCTACAGACATTCTAGTTTCGTGGTATATTCATCACGTAGTACTAATGCTCGAGGATCGAACATGCCATCTTTCATGCAATGATTAAAAGATTATATTTCGTTTGTAGTACAATGCTTTCGGCCTCGAGATTGTACCCATAGCACGATCATGATTTCTTGACAGAGTCTTTGATGCCCTCCAGGAACGCCTCCATGGCTTCTCCGCCTTCTAATGGGACACGTCTATCCGGTCCTGTGTATCCTCCATTCTTGACCTGAATCCCAAGCGCCTGCGAGACATTAGGTACGCCACCATCCCGCAGTGCGCCGGTCAAGCTCATGAGACTTTGCGCGAACTGTGGGGATCTTAGCACTCTCTTGACGATGTCTCTCTTCTTTTCTGGTTCCAGCGACATGACAACCGCTTCAATGGTTTCCTGATCAAGCTCCTCAACATCACTACTCTCTGGATCCATCTCGAGTGCTATTAGAGCCGGTGGTAGCTCTTTCATGAGTAGGTTGTCAATGAAGGACTCATCCGCAGCGTCTATCATTGGGATCGTCGTGGAAGATGGCAAAAGGTCAGGAAGTGTTGTGAAAGCGGTGGCTCGCGTTGATGATGCAGCACCGGTGGCACCAGGAGCTCCTAGAGATGATAGGAAATCTTGAACTGCATTATTCATTTGTGATGTCGTGTTTCTGTCATTACTTGGGAGATCGTTAGTCTTTGTATTGAAGGTGTGCGGAAGCGTGAAAGAAAATCTGTCAAGCGGTCGCGGTAGTAAGCCTGATTGTGACTGAAAGGGTGTCTCACAAGATTGATGAATGGAGACCTACGCTCTGCCACCATCGGCCCCGCCGTCGCGTGAGCCTGCACCTTCGTCCGTCACATCTCCGCCTGTCGCATCGGAACCCGCACCACCCTGATTTGGCCGTGCTGGATCTCCTTCTTGCACGTCTTCCATCGCCTGATCATCATCGTCTTCGCCGCCATACTGAGCTGGACCGTCGTTGTCGTCTCCATATGCCAGTCCATCATTACCCTGCAGGATACTGTCGACTAATTGGCACATTCTGAGATCGCGAGGGCTGAAGGTATTCATATGGCCAGCAGGCTGTTCGCGTGATTGTAACCAGAAGAATTTCCTCTCAGAACTTGAGCGGAACTTGAGCACAAAGACGCGGCCGTTGGTCGGAGAGGTGTTTGCGATTTTTTGTTCTCCCAGGTAGGGCTTGAAGTAGCCGTCCATTGGTACCATGATGAGGTCGAGCTCTGGGTCGTCGAGTGACGCCTCCCTTCCCCGCCAGCAGAAGTGGATGAGATCTGATCTGATCAGAGCAAGCTTCAAGTGCGGAGGTGATTAGTTGACAAACCATCTTCGTAGTAAAGGTAGAGGAATCCACGCGCGGGTAGTGGCTTGACCTTGGGTGGTGATACATCGAACTAGAACATGTCAGCTATTTGAGTTTGAGAAGAGCATTCTATACATGCTTACGTCCGCATCGCAGAGGCCAGCCTTGAACGTGATGATAGGTGAGATGCCCGACATGTTACAAGAGTGTGAGACGACTGAGAGAGCAGTGTTTGCGATGTAGATGAAGTGACTCCAATCTGTTGTTTCACGTCACCAGCAAGAGGCACTTGGACCCTGAAAGCGCTTCAGTATCGTATGTTACTTTTAAGGGATTTATGTGATCCTCGCTAAACCTGCCAACTCGAGCGGCGCACACTCTTTGCGATCATCCCATCACTCACCTCCCAGTGCACGACAACAATACCCAACGGCAAATCAGCGACTTTCCCTTCGATCTCTTTTCTTCTCACACAACCTTCAAGATGTCCGGCGTTTCAGCACCAAAGAATGCACAGAAGTACTATCCCGCTGAGGATGTAAAGACACCACGAAAGGTAAGAATAGTCTTGCTACATCTCAGGAATATGCAGAGCAATTTGGCAGATGGAGGTGGCGCGCATATTCAGTCACACTCAGTGTGTGGTCTGAGGTCTGGATGTAGAAGCAGATGTTCTTGCGCCTGCGCTCGAAATATCTCGCACAATGAATCCGATACAGTTGATTGCATGCATGGTCTTCACGAGCTGGCTTCGCATCCGCAATACCACCACAATCACCTCAATGAAATATCTGCTAATCAATCTCTTCCAGGCCCGCAAGACCCAGCACCCAGCCAAGCTCCGCCCGTCTCTCCAACCCGGCACCATCCTCATCCTCCTCGCTGGTCGTTTCCGCGGCAAGCGTGTCGTGCTTCTCAAGCCCCTCAGCCAGGGTGTCCTCCTCGTTACCGGTCCCTTCAAGGCAAATGGTGTCCCTCTCCGCCGTGTAAACGCTCGTTACGTTATCGCCACATCGCAAAAGGTCGACGTCTCTGGTGTTGACACTGCTGTTGTCGACAAGGTCAGCCAGGAGGGCTACTTCACCAAGGACAAGGCACAGAAGAAGAAGGGCGAGGAGGCGTTCTTCAAGCAGGGCGAGAAGGCTGAGGTATGTGATGTTTTATTGTGAGCTGTTTCGGTCCATACTAATATCCGCGCAGAAGAAGCCTGTAAACAGCGAGCGGGCGGAGGACCAGAAGTCCGTTGACAAGCCGTTGTTGGCTGCCATCAAGCAGACCCCTCACCTCCTCAGCTACCTCCACTCCACCTTCAGCTTGAGGTCAGGCGACAAGCCTCACGAGATGAAGTTCTAGATGCGTTGATGTGGTGTAGAGGAGGGAAGATCGAAAAATGCAGGATTGTTTGTACGTTTGCGTATTTGCGGAAGCAACCTTGTTGACTCCGGACTGGATCGAGGCTGGGAAAGAGGGAGAGCCTGGATACACTAGGACCACACTCAACTCTATCGCGCTATGGTGTATTCCCAGCTTTGGTGCAGGGCTCCAGTTAATGGAAGATACTTGAAACTACTAGCAAAACGAAGCGTTTTCGGATGAATGCAAAGACCTTTTGAGTCAGCTATCTGAGCCTTCCATCCTCTCCGTTCTTCACAACGGAGAGAATGTCAAATCCCCTTTCCTTTTGTCCTCTTTCTCGTGTATCTCTTTCTAGCTCGAGTCTTTCGGCTACTTGGACGTCGCTCGCCTCACTTCGTACTCACACTCTCTCCAAACCCCCGGATCTTATCACATCTTCTGGTCTTCGTGTACAGTTTGATGTCGGCAATGGACCTTTCTATCGCGTCGACTGCCACCACGAGGAGACATCTTGAAATCGTTCTATCTGGCCATCCTTCTATCATCGACCGCCTCATTTAAGCCTTGCTCCGTTTCATATCCGTTTCATCATCTCCTGAATAAGTGGAGGAATCGGTGAGGAGTCGCGTGTCGCGTGCCTATTTGTAGGTGGGCGTAGTTATCAGATAGATCTTACAGTCAAGATAAGGCACGATGATACATGTAATACAACATCTTGAGGCCACTTTACTTTCTGAGTCATTCTACATAGGTACTTCTCTAGCCATCATTTTAGAAAGTATAACTATAGCAGAGTCGTAGCCAATACACCACAGCAACTGCTGTAGCTAGGATCAGAACGTGACTTCACAATCTCAACTATCACATCCCACGCCTCACATCACCACCAATGCCAAACTCACCGCCCCCTACCACCACGCCCGCCCGCCACGACCTCTTCAACAGTATCCCCTGGCACGCACCTACCCCAACACTCCCAGCATGGCACAAACGCGGCGTTCCCTACCTCCCGACCAGCAACCTCCTCCAAACCCTTGACATCTGGCTGCCCACGTCGTCCTCGGACGGGGGAGCAGACTCAGCAGAGTCAATCTCCACTCCGCCCACAGATCTAACAACGCGGCACGGCCACTGGCTCATTCTAATCCACGGCGGCGGCTGGCGCAGCCCGGTGGTGACATCGCTTAATTTCGCGGAACCTGCTATTCGTCATTTGCTCGATGCCCTTGAATCCCCTCCTGCCCTTCCTGCCCCTACTACACCATCCCTCGAATCCCGTTCCACGCCAATCACCACTTCCACTCCAATCACCGCCAACACAACTCTCCCTCACACCAGCCCTGCCCGCGCTCCCGCTATAGCAGGCATCCTCTCCCTCTCCTACACGCTCTCCTCCAACAAATTCCGCTCCGCCCCCGCCTCTTCCTTTCCCGATCCCGCCGAAGCCGCAAGCCGCTCTGCCCTGCACCCCCAGCACATCCTCGACGTCCTCGCCGGTCTGCGCTTTGCATGCGCCATCTTCGGCGAGGGCGTGGCGAGGAACGGCGTCCTGGTTGGACATAGCTGCGGTGCTACGTTGGCGCTGCAGTGTGTCATGGCATCGGCGGATGCGTGGATGCGAGAGACAGTGGTAGGACGAGCGCAAACGGAGGATAGGCAAGAAGGGGATGGGCAAGTGGAGCATTTGGCTGTTATGCGGCCGTTCACACCGCCCGCCCTCCTTCTCCTCTGCGGCCTTTACGATCTGCCGCTCCTCGCTGAACCGACGAGTCCCGAGTTTGTGGAATACCGCGAGATTCTGCGGGATATGGTGGCGGAGGCATTTGGACTCGAGGAGACGGATGCTGGACGAGCGATCTGGCGGCGCGCAAGTCCCGCCCTTGCTCTGGTAGACGATGGTGAGAAGCGGGAAGATGGTGAACGTGGTGTGTTCGAGGCGAAGATCCCCTCAGCGACCCACCTCATCTGCCTCGCCGCCAGCTCAACCGACGGCCTCGTGCCGCCCGAGCAGGGCGAGGCGATGCTCAAGACGTTGCAGGGGCTGGGATGGTCGGAGACAGAGGCGGAGACAGAGGCGGAGACA
>Ga0268246_10000529_pt1 | contig 15821 bp, 18 predicted proteins | sample AgamicOrSfe_FD_200242 | JGI IMG/M metagenome (GOLD analysis project Ga0268246, IMG submission 200242) | Agave microbial communities from Guanajuato, Mexico - Or.Sf.e (v2) (version 2) | ecosystem: Host-associated > Plants > Phyllosphere > Phylloplane/Leaf | place: Guanajuato, Mexico | collected...
CCTCGGAGGGAAATCCTTATCTTCTCCAGACGTTCAGCATCGGAATGTGATTGGGTGCCAAGCACCGCGAGATTTCTTATCTTTCACCTCGAGTGCAACGTTAATCTCATCCGACACGACCTTAGCAACACGTTCCAGCTCCCTTACCATTAACCAACGATGGTGCATCTTCTTCTGCTTTGCGTCAGCTTGTTGAGAACGTTTGCTGGTCTTCTGTGGGGGGTGCGCTGTGAAGATGCGATGTGTCATAGCTTGTCCTTTGGCTTTATCCGTCTGGACATCTGGAGATGCTCTCTACTCGCCCTCTAGGCTCCATGCCACCACCAGGTGCGATAGCGGCGGGGCTACGATAAGCAAGTAGAGGCTGTTGTCTCTTGTATACTGCCGTCCAGTTTACAGATCAGTCAATCCATCTGGCTTCACTCGACTTCTTGTCTTCCACAACCTTCACTCCTGTCCTCCTCCTCCTCCTCTTCCTCCAGCATCTGCCCGTCTCCTCCCAAGCAGAGCAGGTCTCTTGCATTCGTTCTTCCCACCTTCACCGCTCCCCCCTCGTCTCGGACGCATGACCACCAGTGCTTGAACAATCCCTCGACTGTCCTCCCTCACATCTCTACGTTTTCATTATTATCCGTATAACATTAGCAACATGGCCAACTGGGGCCAATCGAGTAGGGAATGGCAAGACCCGGAGGCCAACAGACTGCCAGAGACAGTGGAAAAGCTAGAAGCAAAGGATGAAATACCAGAGACATCGAATCGGAAAAAGGTGGTTGTGGTTGGGTTGGGCATGGTCGGCATTTCATTCATGTACGCTCGATCAGGACTCCTTTCTGGCACCACGGACTGACGTGATCCTAGCGAGAAACTAATGAAATATGACGTGAAACGACGAGAATATGATGTTGTGGTCATTGGAGAAGAAGCACATCTTGCATACAACCGGGTTGGCCTGACGAGTTACTTCGAACACCGACAGGTGGAGAACTTGTATTTGAATCCGAAAGAATGGGTGAGTATGCATGGCAGATGTGTGCCTGGCTCATCTGACACGCGTTTAGTACCACGGCATGCCGGACGGTGCTCTCAACTACCATCTCAACACCAAAGTCACCGAGATCAACTCGGATGACAAGACTGTCAAGACTTTAGATGGCAGCACAGTTTCATATGACATACTCGTTCTCGCTACAGGCTCAGACGCTCTCCTCCCCAAGCACACCCCAGGCCACGATGCAAAGGGTGTCTTCGTGTACCGCAACATCGAGGATCTGGAGAACCTCATCAAGTTTTCTGCCACAAAGAAAGGTGGTATCGGTGCTGTTGTAGGAGGTGGTCTGTTAGGTCTAGAAGCAGCAAAAGCCATGATGGATCTCGAGGAGTTCAGCCAAATCAAGCTCATCGAGCGCAATCGCTGGGTTCTGTCGAGACAGCTAGATGGTGACGCAGGCGGCATGGTTGTTGAGCAAGTCCGGACACTTGGTGTTGATGTTCTTCTCAGCAAGAGGGTTGGCAAGATCCTAGTGGATGAGGAAAACTCTATTAAGGGTGTGACGTTTGAGGACGGTGATTCGATGGACTGTTCATGCATCTGCTTTGCTGTAAGTTCGGATGGTCACGGACTGAACAGCGACAGAACTGATTGATTATTAGATCGGCATCAAAGCCCGTGACGAAATCGCACGGAAAGCTGGCATTAAGTGTGCCGATCGCGGTGGAGGTATTGTCGTGGACGGAAAGCTAGTGACATCCAAGCCTGAAATCTACGCCATCGGTGAATGTGCAAGCTGGGAGAACGAGACATATGGTCTGATCGCTCCTGGTGTTGAGATGGCCGATGTCCTCGCATTTAACCTTACACAAGCCAAAGTACACTCACCCCGTACCTTCAAACGACCAGATCTGAGCACCAAGCTGAAGCTCCTAGGCGTCGAGGTTGCAAGTTTCGGCGACTTTTTCGCGGATCGAGACGGTCCGAAGAACTTGCCCGTCCCAAGAGGCAAGAAGGCTGAGAAGGAGGAAACCCCAACTAATAAGGTCAAGACTATGGTGGAGGGGTCCGCTGCTCACCCGGTCAAGGCTCTCACGTACAAGGATCCTTTCCAACAGGTATACAAGAAGTATCTCTTCACGATGGATGGCAAGTACTTGCTGGGTGGAATGATGATTGGTGACACAAAAGACTATGTCAAGCTGGTGCCTATGGTCAAGAATAAGCAGGCACTTGAGGTTCCGCCAAGCGAGTTGATCCTGGGGGCTTCGAAGGGTGACGATGATGGTGATGATCTGTATGTTTGAGTATCGCGCCGTGGTAAAACTCCTACTAACAGCTCTTCAGTGCCGATGATGTACAGATCTGCTCCTGCCACAATGTCACAAAAGGTGATCTTGTCAAGGTAGTCAAAGATGGCACTTGCAAAACGATTGGAGACGTCAAAACCTGCACCAAAGCCATAACAGGATGCGGTGGATGTGGACCTCTCGTGCAGACCATCTTCAACAAGACCATGCTATCCATGGGCGCCGAGGTCAAGAATCACCTCTGCCCTCACTTCGAATATTCACGAGCAGATCTCTTCAACATCATCTACGTCAAGAAACTCGACACATTCACTGCAGTCATGTCAACCTGCGGCAAAGACCCAGAATCAGTCGGCTGCGAGCTGTGCAAGCCGACCATCGGTAGCATCCTCGCCTCCCTTTTCAACAAACACATCATGGACAAATCCCTCAACGGTCTCCAAGACACAAACGACCGCTTCTTGGGCAATATCCAGCGCAACGGCACCTTTTCAGTAATCCCTCGTGTCAGCGGTGGAGAGATCACCCCCGAAAAACTCATTATCATTGGCACCGTTGCCAAAAAGTACGGCCTCTACTGCAAAATCACTGGTGGTCAACGCATCGACATGTTCGGCGCCAAAAAGGGCGACCTCCTCGACATCTGGACCGAGCTCGTCGAAGGCGGCATGGAGTCCGGCCACGCCTACGCCAAGTCTCTGCGTACGGTGAAGTCCTGCGTAGGTACGACATGGTGCCGCTTCGGCATCGGCGATAGTGTCGGCATGGCCGTCCGCCTCGAAGAACGCTACAAATCCATCCGCGGCCCCCACAAATTCAAGGGCGGTGTTTCCGGCTGCGTGCGCGAATGTGCCGAGGCTCAAAACAAAGACTTCGGCCTCATCGCCACGGAAAAGGGCTTCAACATCTTCGTCGCCGGTAATGGTGGCGCAAAGCCAAAACACAGCGAACTCCTCGCCAAGGACGTCGCGCCGGACGACGTCATCCCCATCCTCGACCGCTACCTGGCCTTCTACATCCGCACCGGTGACAAACTCCAACGCACAGCGCGCTGGCTCGAGAATCTACCAGGCGGCATAAAGTACCTCCGCGAAGTGATTCTCGAAGACAAACTTGGAATTGCCGCCGACCTGGAACAGCAAATGCTCGATCTCGTCGGCTCTTTCTTCTGCGAATGGACAGAAACGATCCGGAATCCCGAGAAGCGCGCCGCGTTCCAGCAGTTCGCCAATACGGAGGAGAGGTCGGAGACGGTCGAGCAGGTCATGGATCGCAATCAGCCGCGTCCGACATACTGGCCCGCCGAAAGCGCAAAGGAGGATTTCCGCGGGACGAAGTGGAGCAGCCTGGCTTGGCAGCCTATGATCGAAGCAACGCACTTTTCTGACGCCGCGACGGGCAGCTCCGCCAACGTCAAGCGTGGGGATACGCAGCTTGCTATCTTCAAACTCAAGGGGAAGTACTACGCCACGCAGCAGATGTGTCCGCACAAGCGCGCCTTTGCCCTCAGTGACGGCCTGCTGGGTGATAGTGCAGACGGCAAGTTATGGGTGTCCTGCCCCATGCACAAGCGCAACTACGAGCTCAAGGGGCCGGAGGCGGGCAAGTGCGGGAATGATGATAGTGTTAATATTGCGGTGTTTCAGGTGGAGGAGAGGGAGGACGGCTGGGTCTATGTCAAGCTACCGCCGGTGGAGGAGCTGGATGGCGTGTTGGGGACGGAGAAGTGGAAGGTTACGACGAAGGATAGTGAGGATCCGTTTGCCAAGTTGGATGAGAAGCTGAAGAAGGATAGCATGAAGGGGTATAAGGGCAGGAAGGTGCAGAGTGAGAGCCACCTTACGAAGGAGGAGGGCGGGTTAGGGGAAATGGGCAAGGCCGCTGCGATATTGAGGGGAGAGGAGAAGAACAGGGAAGGAGGCATGGATTGGTAGAACGGCATTGGACGATAGGCGCATATGGTTTCAATAAACTTCATGACTTCACTCGACTGTCACACTCGACTGTCACGTCAAGCATCATGCCCGTCTGCTCCCGTCATTACAGGCATCGGTCCCTGAAATTCTCCTCCCAGGTAATCATCATATGACCGTAGATCTCGCACATCTCACACAACCTGCCTCCACCTCCTCAGAACCTTCACACCACCCCAATTGCACCCGACAAATTCAACAGTAACCGCACCAGCATCGCTCTCGTGCCGGGTCATTCTGGCTCAGCACGCTCAATCCAGGCTCAACCGCACTCGTACTTCTGAATGATTCGCTCAATCGCGTAGACCATTGTGGTATTGGCGAAGCTTTCACCGAGGCATTTTCGTGGACCTAGAAACTGTGAGTCCCTTGTTCTCGCAGGAGTGTGCAGAGCTTGAGCAGACATGGTGGTGTCGAAGTATTAGAGTGAGCATAAGCTAGACCAGGCCTGGCTGTGTTACGTCGTTCAGGCTTGTGTTAGTCTGCGTCTACGCCCCAATGTTGCGAATGATGGATCGCGATGCATGGCCCGGAATGAGTACCCACGTGACTTCAGCGACCTAGGCATGTATCGATATCCGTCGTCCCCACCACCTGGAGGAAGTACTGTATTTCTCACAGCCTCCTTGATAGACCTAGCCATCGACGGCTCAAGTCGGAAAGTCTCCTCGATTCAGGATTGCAAACACGCGCACCCTTTCAAGCTCTCAGCTTGTGATTTGCGTCTCATCATGACGTGTCCCGGTGTGAACCAACACGTCCCGCCTCAGTCGTGCATACACTGCTGGTTCTCTGGCGAGGAAGTAGAATGTCCAACCAAGCGACGCAGCAACATTGGCCCTCGCTGCGAGAAGCGATGTCAGCAAACCATCGCACGGGGCATTCAGATCCGCATCCAGTAACGCAAGCTCCTCGGCTATCGTCTGCTTCATCTTCGGCTTCCAGCTGGCCTCTTGTGCCTGAACATCTGCCATGAGAATTGCTTGCTTGCACTGCATTCCGCGCTCGACCTGTTCAACCACCATGTTCTTACAGGTCATGCCAGCTCTGCGAAAGGCGGGAGTGTCAACGAGCCAGTAGAGCAGCGTACCAGTCAGGATCCTCCTCAGCACCATGCGCTGTGCAAGATCCACCGCTTGCTCGAGCTGTCGAGTATGCTCCTCGCTTTCTGAGATGCTCAGACACTCCCGTGGCAAGGTTCAGAAATGATCACTGGACAGTCAATCTCGGCCTCCATGCCGGCGCCGTCGAATGCCTCGACAAGCTTCACCAGTATGCATCTCGACACTACGGAGGTCATCCACACAACTCCGAATATCGACCGCTTCATGGCACAAGTGGACTCCCATCCATGTCCGTCCACGGTGAGGATGCTGCGCTGTCCCAGCAGCGGCGCAGAGTAGTGGCCGCGATGGCCCATTCCAAACGACTTGGAATCCGCGGTTATGGTGCTATCGATATTCTCCAGGTCCTTTGTGAGGACGGTGATGTGACCGAATGGCTGCACAGTCAAGTGTAGCGCCTGGGTCGGTGAAGATGCGCTGCTCTTAACCGTGGGGCTTGCCATGCTATGCTGCGATGAAAAGGTCAAAGAGGGTTCTGAGGCCAAAGATGTCGCAGAATTTGTATGCAACTGATGAGATTGTGATATGTGTATGACTTTTCAGCATTTTTGGGGCGCAATATGGTTGAAGACCAAAAGATTCTGATACAAAGTATAAAAAAGACTGCGCAAAGAGCGAGAGACTTGTTCAGCACCATGGTTTGTTGCGAGAGGCAGGTCGACTGGCCACTCGCGCACAGTCCAGTGCACTGCCCATCAGGATATCGGACTTGTCTTGAATTGCTGAGATGATTTTCATTGTGGTTACATTGATTTTGATGAGCCTAGATTACTCTCTCAAGCCTATCGTTGAATCTAAATCTGGTATCCTTCGTTTGACAGCTGCTACAAAGTAGTGCCGAATCTAGGGTGATATTCGCACCAAGAATGGTAACTTATAGTCTATGACTCGGGTTTACAACGATTACTTATCGGTGTTGAATTATCCATAGGGTGGTTCGCTGCCCACAGCTGATGGTCTATGTTGTCCATCGTAGCACTTTGAGATGTGATTGCCATGTCAGCAGCTTCTTTACACCTGGCTATTGGCAGGCAGGGTGGAAACCTGCGATATGGGTTACACTGACCTGAACAAGCCCATGTCCCAAAACACAGTACGTCTCGCAGCTGACACGTCCAACCGCGCTCAGCCGAGAATCATTGAATTGCATGCGAATCACATTGAATCACATCGCCCTGCAAGACCACCGTGAAGATTGATTGCACAGGCTTGGCGAAGATGTTGTTACCCCTGAATTCAAGGGAGATCCCAAGGCTTCTCTACACTTTACACTGGTGCTGGTAAGTTATTGATAGTCCAAAGCATCTCAGTCCATCCCGGATGGCGTTTAGTGTATCAGCTCCAAGGTTGCTGATGAGGATGTCAGAAGTGGCAAAAGTCGTCATCACTTGGCGTCCTTTACCCTTCCGCATTGAGCATCTCGAAGTCCGGACTCCATGGTGCCGTTCGGTCGCTACTGCACCGATACCGAGAAGCAATAACTCCATTTAGTCCATCAACATGCCGCCCCTCCTCGCACACCTTCAGCATCTCACTGCGAAGATTTGCTGTTGCTGCTTTCCGATAGCTAACTCGCCATGCTATCAGCTGAGGATCAAGAAGTATACACATTCCCGCGTAGTATGCAGAACCTCATATTCCTCAACTAATACCCATCTAAGACCATCGACAACCTCCAAGCAAACTGGATCTGGATCGACGACTGGATCGACTCCTCCCCTCTCAATACCGCCGGCCGTCTCGTCGCCTTCACACGCCGCTTCCACCTTTCTGCTGCACCCTCATTAGCACTCATCCACTGCACAGCAGACACGCGCTACAAGCTCTTCGTCAACGGCAAACGTGTCGCACTCGGACCAGCTCGCAGCAGTCCACTGATCTGGTACTATGACTCTCTTGACATAGCGCAGCATCTGGAGCGAGGTGACAATGAGGTCAAGTTTGTGGTGATGCGATGGTTTGTGGCGAGCAGGGCGGCGATGCCGTTTGAGAGGACGGCGTTTCCGGGATTGACTGTGTGCGGACGGGTGGAGGCTGGGGAGACGGTGGTGAATCTCGGGAGTGCGTTGGAAGAGTGGGAGGCTGAGGTTGATGAGAGTGTGCTGTTCCCTACTGGGCTTGTTGACGATGTTTTTCTTCATGTGAGTCTGCGGATGTACTTTGAGCTGCACACGAGGCGAAGCAGTGTAGAGCACAGAGCGACCTTCTCGAGCTTGCCTGGGCGCATTAGGCATGTTACACCATTATTCTGATCTAATCTTCTCCACTAGATCAATGAGCGCAGAGACCACGAACCACGACACGAAAAAGCAACGATCAAGCCTTATAACATGAAAACGTTAAACGGCGACATTGCACCTTGGAGACTGACACCACGATGTATCCCGCATCCCATCGAGTCTTCAGTCCTCGTCAAAACAGTTCGGCGCTGTGAAAGCAGTATCTCCGAGGCTGACTGGATATCCTTCCTCTCCAGAACCCGGCATCTCCACCTCGCAGCAGATTCCACGCATTCCCTCGATCTCCAAGCCGAAGTCCACTCGACCGCCTTCCTCCGCTGGACCTTCAGCGTCACGACATCGAGCAAGCTTCGCCTCAAAGTCATGTACTCCGAAGGCTACGAACAGCTCGACCCAACCCGCGCCTACCCCTTCTTCCGCACCAAACGCGACCGCCTCGATGCTTCAAACGGCCACATCATCGGCCCCTTTGACGACGTCACATTATCGATTGAGCCCGGTGAGACCACAACATGGGAGCCCTTCTGGTTTCGGACATTCCGCCTGCTGCGTGTGGAGATGACTGTGCTGGAGGGAGTTGTTGAGCTGGAGTCGTTCACCGCAACGCAGGTGAACTATCCTCTTGACGTCAAGGCGGCATGGAAAGAGCCGCGGAATGAGGATGCCGAGAAGATCTGGGATGTGTCTATCCGGACGATGCGGAATTGCATGTTTGATGGGTATTCGGATTGTCCGTTTTACGAACAACTTCAGTAAGCCGTCCCCAATGTCCCCTACCCCAGAAAGAGGACGAGGACTCAAAGTTCACACACACAGATACTCTGGCGACTCCCGCTCCGTCGGCCTCTTCCACTACCTCCTCTCCGGCGACGACCGCCTGATGCGTCAGACAATCACAAACTTCGCCGCCTCCGTCACTCCCTCCGGCCTAACACAATCCCGCTTCCCCTCCCACGTCAAACAAGTCATTGCCGGCTTCCCCCTCTACTGGATCCTCCAAGTCTGCGACCACCACCTCTTTTTCGGCGACTCGGGCTACAGCCGCTCCTTCCTCCCACGCATCGACGGCGTCTTGGAGTTCTTCCACGAACATATCGATGACAGGGGCTTGGTGTCGGGATTCCCAGACGAGGTGTGGAGTTATGTCGATTGGGTGACAAACTGGGCCTCGACGGACACACACCCTGACAAGGGCGTTCCCACGTCTGGACGTGCGTCGAAGAGACATACCTTTTTCAGTCTACTATACGGCCACGTGCTGAAGCAAGCTGCGTCGCTCGTACGCGCCGTCGGTCGGCCCGGGTATGCAGAAGAATACGAAACCCGTGCTGCCGCCGTGTTGCAAGCAGTACGCACGCACTGCTACGACGGGTCCTTCTTCACAGACTCGACTGCGGACATTGCAGGCGACGACGCATACAGCCAACATTGCCAAGTCTTCGCCATTCTCTCAGGCGCCGCCAACGACCCTGCCGACCACGCCCGCCTGCTGCGGGAATCCTTCAGCAACCCTCGCTTCTCAAAGTGCTCGTATGTCATGATGTTGTATGCACTGCGCGCTTTCGCACTCGCCGGCGACGACATGTACGCTTCCTACTGGCCGCGTGCACGGGCGCCGTTCGTGCAGATGATACGCAACAACCTCAGTACGATGGAAGAGGACGACGTGAGGCAGCGCAGCGATTGTCATGCGTGGAGCGCAGTGATGATATATGAACATTGTACGGAGATTGCTGGTATAAGGCCTTTGGAGCCGGGGTGTGCGAAGGTGCTGTTTAGTCCCAGGGTGGGACTGAGCGAGGAGGTGGATGCGAAGGTCGCGCTGGGAGCGGGAAATGTGGCGAGTGTAAGGTGGAAGAGGAATGGGGAGGGGAGGAAGAGGGTTGAGGTGAGATTTGAGAGGAGCGTCGAGCTGGTGACGAGGATGCCGGGAGGGGAGAGGGTGGAGCGCGGGAGGGTTGATAGTTGGGAGGCAATTGTCTAGGTACAGCTGCTAGTGAATGTCAGGGAACATCCCCTAACTTAGTTCATGGCCAGACTTTTCGCCACAGCGCTCTCCCCTTTCCCTTGCACTCCTCCAACATCGTCCTAACCCCGGAGACATGACTTCGGTGTCGCAATTGCCGCTCGGCCTTGACCTGGGCCCTCCCTCGGTGCATCACGAACCACTTGTACCGGGTACCTACACTTGGCTTGCCATTTCGGGACGTGCCCACCCGACCTCCCCCGGGTCATCTTGTCCGCGCCAGCATTCCTCGGCGAAACTCCATACGAGGCACCTCGGCCTGTTTCCCTGCGACGACTTTCAGCTTAAAGTGATGACCTTTCCCACTTGCCCAGCCTTTGTCAAGAGAGAAAGACACGCTCGAAGCAGGCAGGACTTCGCTGGGTAGTCACAGCTGATCCTCGACCTTGGCCTTCACAATCTCTAGTCTAAGCCCGAAACAAGCTTACCAGGACCCACAATGGCAAACCCCTCCATCAACCTCACCACCATGGCTCCCTCCGCCGCCGACGACATCTCCGGGCTGAAATCCACCGCCATAGGCATCGAGCACGTCTCCGACCCCCAGCCGCCGACCGCCTCCTCCGCCCAGATCATGCGCAGCCGTGAAGACGACATCTCCGTCTTTACAGCCTTCAAGCGCTACAAACTCATCACCTTCGTCGCATTCGCCGCCGCCTTCAGCGCAAGTCTGGACGGCTACCAAATCTCCCTCAACGGCGGCATCGTCTCCAACAAGGGTTTCATCCACCAAATGGCAGGTCCCACAGCCAAGATCCTGGACGGAAAGTACGTCTCGGCCTGGGGCGGGATCCAGTCCGCCGGACAGTTTCTGGGCCAGGTGTTCCTTCAGTTCGGGACGAATAGACTGGGGCGGAAACCGGCGTTGCTCATTCTCTGGGTGTTTCTGGTTGCGAGTATCTTTGCGGAGAGCTTCGCACACAACTATCAGGCGTGGCTCATTGCGAAGCTGTTCAGCGGGATTGGGGTCGGGATGCTGCAGTGCACGGTCCCGGTGTACCTGAGTGAGATGGCGCCGACGCAATTGAAGGGGTTTCTGATCAACGCGTATACTTTCTGGTTCACGATCGGGCAGTTGATGGGGAATGTGGCATTGAATCGGATGAGTGCGGCGGGCACTTATTGGAGGATTGCGGTTTACACGTGAGTCACCCTCCTGAGCATCATCGCTTTACTGTAGGAAGTATTGACATTTCACAGGCAATGGGCGATGATCGGCGGCATGCTGTTCATCTTCCTCCTACTTCCGGAAACGCCTTGGTGGCTTGTCGAGCATGGCAAGATGGGGAAAGCCCAAAAGGTGCTCTTGAGATATAACGGTCATCTGCCAGGCTATAACGTCAACGAGGTTTTGGTAAGATTGCATGCTGATTAGACTGTCGCTACAGTCCGCTTACAATTCCGCAGGAAATCATGAACGCAACCATCGAGCACGAACGCTACATTGCCAAGAAAGACAAGCAAGAAGGCGTTTTTGCTGTATTCCAGGGCACAAACTTTATCCGTTTCATCATCGCATCGTGGCCGAAGATCGTCCAGCAATTCGTCGTAGGTTGATCCACAAACGCGATGTGAATTGAACCTGTGTTGGACTGAGGCTGACTGAAGACAGGGATTGACCGTGTATAATACATACAGCACCTACTTCTTCCAAGCAGCCGGCCAAGCGAATCCCTTCCAGGACTCCGTCATCCTCAGCTGCATGCAGATCCTCAGCATGATCTTCGTCTGCTGCTCGACAGATGTTTTCGGACGTCGGCCACTCACCGTCTACGGCTATGCCATCACGACCCTGGCAGTGCTATGCCTGGGTATTGTCGGGACGCAGAACTACAAGACGAAGTCTTTGGGGTCGCTTCTCGTGGTTTTTTGCGCCATTGCGACCTTCACGACCACTGGCGCTTCGGCTATCGGGTATAACTATGCGGCTGAGATTCCGAGTCAAAGGTTGAGAGCGCAGACGGCAGGATGGGCTCTGGGCTTTTCGAACCTCATCGCTATCATGTTCTCCTTTGTGACGCCGTTGATGATTAATGGGACAGCCAAGTGGGGCGTGAAGACGGGATTCTTGTGAGTATCAATTTCTCATCGTTTCACATATCCATGTGCTGACATGGTGATACAGCTTTGCCGGAACTGGCACTTGCGCTGTGGTGGCAGCATGGTTCCTGCTGCCAGAGATTGCTCGAAGGACGCCTGCAGAGATTGACGAAATGTTTGAGAAGAAAGTCAGCCCGAGAAAGTTCGGGCGGTACATGACGGAGGTGGAGACACATGCGCACGAGCAGCAGGATAAGGAGGATCATCTTGCTGGAGCTTGAACTTCTTGCTCTGATACTGCAGGATAATACTGTAGTTGCAATGTACTCACGGTGCTTCACAGTGCTTCACTGAACCACGTCTGGGGTCCTCGTCCGCATGCTGTAATATTTCTTGTCCATTGCTATCATCTCACTCGTACAGTGCGGTATGTCACTCTCTTGTTCGGCCGAAACACTTCAGCTCTTATTGTATGTCGTCTTCAGCCATTTCACGACCTCACTAGCACTCTGATCAGTCGGAAAGACCGGGTACCACTGATATATGACCGTTCCATCGACAACAGCCAGCGTAACGCGTTTCAGCACTTTCTTTCCCTCCCACTCGAATGTAGGCATCTTCAAGGCATTCGCAAATTCCAGGTGCTCATCGCTCAGGAGCTGGTATGGCAAATGCAGGCGCTGCGCTGCTTCCTGCTGATAAGGCGAGTCCTGCGTGCTCAGTCCGAAGATGTGCTTAACACCGAGGCCAGTCAGGTCATCAGCACGGTCGCGAAACGAGCATGCCTGTGGGGTACAGCCGCGTGCGCCAGGAATAGCGTCCCACGAGGCCGGAATGGTCTCGCCTGAGGCACCAGTGCGCGGGTAGCAGAAGACGATGGTCAGCCCGGGGAGGCCAGCGAGATTCACGGTCTCGCCGGACGTTGATTGGAGGAAGATGGAGGGTAGGGGGCAGCCTTGCAGGTGCTGGGTAGCGCCGTCGTCTTCTGGTACGGGTAGTGAGTCTGGCATTGTGGTATCTGTACGTGTAAGACACTGGCAGAGGGCACGGCTGGATGGCGTGCGTGATGTTGACGGGACGTGGTGTACCAGTATTCTTCTACGATCGGAGCAAGTGAGCAGGTGGGAGAAGAATGGCGGGGTTGCGGGGGTGGAAGTCTGGCAGGGTAGCCTACAAATAATATGCAACTCTTCCACTTTCACTGCTCGTCTCGACGACAGGCCTTATTGCCATCCACTTCGTTTCTCCCATTGAAAGCATCATCATGAGCTGCAAACCATATGTACTGATACCGATGCCTCTGGTCCCTTCCCCCTTGCGCTGCCGTTGTTCGCACAGAATGAACAAGCATTGATGGATGCTTGTAATGATGTGACATTCGGCGCTCATCGGCGTTGTACTGCAGCCTCGCGCTAACATGGACCTCTCTTGCAGCCTCGCGCTTAGATGGACCTCTCTCGCAGCCTCGTCGCAGCCCACCATGTCCCGCTCAGGCAGTGCACCACCTGCGCTGCCTGCCAGTAGCCTTGCGGTAGTATCTGCAGCTATTGTAAAGACAGTACCTAACAGCCTCGCGATGCCCCTCTCCAAGTCTCAGGGTTGAATTCGGTGTTCAAGTATAAAGTGCGGCTTGGAACCTGCCACAGGAGTAGAAGCTGTCTACATCTGCAGTGCTTCGACCAATTCTCACTTCCATCTCTCGGCACCTCCAGAATTACGATGCATTCCACTGCCATGCTCTCCCTCGGTGCAATCGCTCTCATGCTCTCGGCTGTCCACGCCGTCAAACACACTCCTATCACTCTCGTAAATCAAACTGCTGGAGTGCGCGAGAACAACTCCGCCTTTAATCCAAACACCTTCCGCGATGGCGGTACTTCCACCTTTGTCAATGGTTTCCACCTACAAGTCTTCTCGGACAGCGTCACCTGCAAGACTCCTGACTTCAATGCCGGATGCAGTTACGGGAATGGGAATTTCACCTCAGGTGTCCACAACAGTATCGGATACTTCGGTTATGTTAGTGTTGACTCACTCTTCTCTTGATTTCTGCCCGACAGTTGCTTCGAAGCTTGCTGACAGTGTGCTGTCCAGCCCAATACTAGCGACTACACCGATGTCTATACCATTGCAGCTAGCACTGCACCAGCAGGACACCAGGTCTTCAGGGATTATGACTATGCTCTTGGGTACTTCCCCTTGGGCCCTGAAGATGATGCGTATACGACCATTTGGCCAAGTATGATCAGATTGCCTCACTTCCTCCATGATCCTTTTGACTAACAACCATCCTAGACTATGTGGTAACTCTACCAGACAACAAGACAGCCCTAGTCAGCGCGTTCGTTAACGAGACGGACGGGAAAAATTACTATACACTGTTCACAATCGATGTCGTGGCTCCATCGGAGATTCCTGTCGGCAAGAGCTTGAACATCACTCGTGTTCCTGGTGTAGAAAATGGCCTGAGCTTTCCGGTATGATCATCAACACTGTTATTTCGCAGAGACGTTTACTCAAATCCATCCTCCAGGGAGCACCACAGTACTGCGGTCAAATGCTGGTGAACAATGCACAATCGCAAGTCAATTTCTCCTGGCCGGGCTTCCAGCTACTAACAATTTTTAGAGAGCTTTTCTGCTTCGCCATACACGGCGGTGTAATCAACATGGCACGCGTCCCTATTGCCGAGTATGGCAACCTATCTGCTGTAAGCCTCACTAGCCTACCTGCACTTGCATAATCTTTGCTGATAATATACACCAGTATCACTTTTACAATGCCTCCAGCGGCACATACAGCCAGGATGCCCCGCCTAGTGCTGACCATTCCGTGGCAATCATCTCGAGTCCGTCCGGTCTCGGTTGGGCGTCCTTTTACTACTCCGAGGTAAGTTGATGCTTCTCACACCCCGTTTTGCCGCCCTGCGCGGCTGCACACAAGATTGACGCTGAGATGCGCAACTTTACAGTACCACGAAACCTACGTCGCCCTCATCCAACAATCGTACGGCGGCATCGCCGTGACCTGGAGCACCTCCGGCGAGCCCGCCGGCCCCTGGACCACACCATCCCATTTGCTCGATCTGGGAGGCGACCCGGCGTGTGCGCAATACAAGTACCCGGATACGCTGCCATACTATGTCAATGCGCATCCGGCGTGGTATGGTACTGATGGCAACAAGTTGTTGATTGGGTGGGCAAGTTGTACGGCGTATGTTGATATGAAGACGATCGAGTTCGCCTAGAGGAATGGGTGTGACGGAGATGGTATGGTTAGGACAAATGACCGAGGGCATCTAATGAGAAGGGGTTTTATGCCAATCTGGGTTGAGGCGGAGGTCAGGCTGATGGCAGATGTAATGTACGGGCGCTTATGGTACTATATCACTGCTGAATACGGTTCGTCTTTAGGTGTGCAAGCTACCGTTTGAAGTGCTACCCCGCTTCAAGATCATAACGCGGGATAACATACGAATTCCTTCCCGTGGCAAGGGATCAGGAGAAAAAGGTATCAGATGAGGACATCAAAGTCGACCTTGGCATTTTCCAAGTCGTTTCGGCTGTGGTTACATGCCACTTGAAGTAAGAAGCATTAGGTCGACAGTCATTGAAGACTTGTGTCTTGGTGCGGATCGTTCATACGTGCTTGCTTAGCGTTCGTTGCGAAGAAACCAATCTTTGGAAGTCGAAAGGTCGACTACAATGTCCCTCTGCCTGTCCGCCACCCCTTGACGATCGCTCCTTGACTCCAGCCTCCTGGCTCCTTTCGACTCCTTCCATTGTCATCACATATCGAAACAGCATCCGGCATGGCAGACTTGACCGTTGATGCGCGAGCTACATGAGGAGTTAGCCCGAAACAGATGACTCAAAGTCACAAAGCTGCCACTCCCAAACGCACTTCAGACTTTGCCGCATTAATTTGCACTGTACAATGACCTTCAAGGCGAAAGCATGGCCTCGACTACGACTATCAGCGCGACTGCCGAGCTCTCCTGTGGCGTGGAACCATATAACAAGCACACCGATTGCTAACGGGACGAGCGGGCACTATTGAGATCTGCTGAAGTATCATGTAATGAAAAGGCAGACTTTCATGGAGGCTCGTACTACAT
>Ga0268246_10000535_pt1 | contig 15611 bp, 13 predicted proteins | sample AgamicOrSfe_FD_200242 | JGI IMG/M metagenome (GOLD analysis project Ga0268246, IMG submission 200242) | Agave microbial communities from Guanajuato, Mexico - Or.Sf.e (v2) (version 2) | ecosystem: Host-associated > Plants > Phyllosphere > Phylloplane/Leaf | place: Guanajuato, Mexico | collected...
TGCGTATAGGTTTCGGCAGGACTGGATAATATGGGCTCGCCGTGACCTTCGACTTCGAAGATAGCTCTCGAGATGTCTCGATGGCAAGGCAGGTTAATGACCGGAAATGTAGAAGAGGACTTTAGAGTAGTGATTCGACGACGAATAGCAGGAAACTGTTCGAGGACGAGGGACAGGCCATAATTCTATAGTCAATTCAAGTGTGATCCTTGCATCGTCGCATGAATGTCCTTATATCCCACGCGCACCCTGTTGTCTAGTTCACGGCAGAAGCAGCGCATAATGAGTTGCGACCGAGAGCTAGGACTCGTAGTAATAATATGCCAGGCAGCGTGCTTGCAATTATGCAAGTATTGTTCACTGTATTCAGAGCACTTTCGATGCTGTATAATGCATGATATCTTCCTGGGAAGACGATAGAACCCATACATTTGACTCTGTACAACCAAAGTCACCCATAAGATTCCTATCCTCCTCGACTCCCAACATCCAAACATACTGCTGGCTCTGTCATAGTATACTACTATCAAACTCCCCTAACCTCGCTTGTAACAGCCCAATCGCCCTCTCAATCGCCTCTTTCTCCTCCTTCCTACTTTGCGCCTCTCCCTCCCGTAAGGCACGCAGCTCCACTTCCTTCATCATCCGTGCCTGTTCTTCCTGTTCGCATTGCACCTCCAGGTCGGTTATGGCTAACTTGATGCGAGCGATCTCTGTGGTATGTTGGTCGATGGCTGCTTGCAGTGCTGTGGCATGCGAATTTGCTGTGGAGCTGGTGAGGGCAGCTGCTATGTGGTCTATGGATTCGAGCAGGCTTTTGTTGTCTGTACTGGCTGTACCGGCTGTACCGGCTGTACTGGCACTTGGTGGGCTGTGGTCATGTTGGGCAGAAGGGGCGGGAGATAAAGATATGTGGGGGAAAGTCGCATCAGTGGGGTTTAAAGGTGAAGGATCCGTGAGTGAAGGATCCGCAAGTGATGAAGCTACGTGAGATGAAGCCGCGTGCGGAGCATCCGTGCGTGCGGACTGTGCTTGTGAGGATGAAGAGTGCGAAATTGCCTCTATGTGCGAGACTGGCGTATATGGAGGGATGACACTAGTTCGAGGAGTGAACAGAGGTGCTTCACTATTTAATTGAGCTCTCGAAGAAGTTTCCGTCATGCCTTGCATCTCGACTATCTGTTCTCGTATGAGGATGCTAGACGGTTGTCGTAGAGGTTGACTTTCTCGTGCTCGACTTCCCACGTCTTTTCGAGCATCTTCCAGCGTGGGGAGGTCTTGATTTGAGGTACCCTCGGTTTCCGCACCAGGCGGTCTCGTGATAGACAACCTTGAAGTCGCCCACTTCCCCGGTATCACCGGTGACAGCGGCTGCACACTTCCCTTCCCGGTCCCCGATACCACATTTAAGTCAATTGCTCCGGCAATATCGCTCGGTATCCATCGAGGTTCTACCCCTTTGCCTCCGTGTGCCAGCCGCTCGCTATGCCGTGCTAAGAAAAGCCCGTATGCTTCCGGCCATGAAACATCTGTCCGTTCCAAGATGTCGACAAGCGCACGCAGAAACCGCTCGCTCAGATTACGCTCTTCAAAGCGTCCTACTAGCTCCTTTTGTGACACGCCCCATCTGGAATTTTCTAGTCGGCGGAAAAGCTCAGGTCGTTGGTCGATACGTAGACTTGTTGGCTGTGGAGGCTGTTGAGCACGAGCTATGGTTGTGAATTGAGGAGAATTTCGGAATGAACGAGGTGTACTTGTAGACTGAGAGGAATATCGAGGTGCTGAGTTGTATGGATTTTGACTTGCGGGTGCGCGTCGAAAGTGCCTTTCATCTCGGAGTCCAGTGTGCTGTTTCTTGCGCGACATATTGAGCTGTGGGCTAGTAATCACGACTCGCGCTGTATTTTTCACGACTGCCGATATAGCAGGACAGAATATTTGAAGCAAAAAGGCAAAAGGCAAAGAAATAAGGTGGTACAAAAAGAAGATATGCCTTAAGAGCCTTGAATTAAGAGTCTGATATATGATACTCCATACAGTTCATAATCGTTAGATCATGGCATACTCAAAGCTAGGGAAGAAAAGGTGTGGTTTAGGAAACTACGGAAGTTGACATAAACTTGAGGTCGAGGTCGAGATTCAAGCCACCCGACTAATCTACCTTATTATGCCATCGCCACCATGAGCCGGGTATGGTCAGGTGATATGGCGCGTCACGAACCACCTCTACGCGACGTCCTTGCTGTTCTCAATTTACTAGAGTTTCATGATGGTCACGTCATGACAACGACATGACAACGACATGACGCCACGATGGTACTTGAATTGCAGCCCTCGGTGCACAACAAGATGCTGGGCAAGCTAGGCAAGCGTTCTGCGCCGAGCTCGGCGAAGACCAAGACCTCGCCCTCGAAACGCCTCAAATCCTCCAAAGCTGAAGACGCAAAAGCACACCTCAGCGACGACAACGACGAGCAGCCTGGTGCCTCAACTCTTTCTTCTTTCACATCACCTCGACGGCGGCGTGCTCTACCACCAAGCTCGAAACAACAAGCTGCGAACCGCGAGATACCAGACACGGATGCGGAGGCAGAAGATGGCGCACTGGATCCACCGCCCGAGGAACCGACACGCACGGACCTGGAGCAAGCACTGCCGCCGATAAAGACAGACAAGGAAGCAATACAAGAGTATGAACAGCTACGGGCTTCCGAAGGAGCGGAACTTGCAGAACTTAGCGAAAGACTCGGAAAGAGCAAGTGGACAAGAGGGAAGAGCTCAATCTACGTGGACGCTTTCAACCTCGCTCTGGAGACTGTGCTTGAAGAAGAAAGTCATTTGTTCGACGCGGCGGAGACGAAGGTCTTCAGCGAGTGGAGAGCGTTGTCATATGAGGCCCAATATCTGTGCGTTGTTTCGCAATTGATCCGGAAGATGAGTACTCATTACACCACTCTAGGTATGTACGCCTTTTCCTTCGAAAGTCCCATGCGTGGCATCGTATCGGCCGTCTTGGTTATTATGGCGACATTGCCGACATGGTATCTGCTGTGAATGAACTCTTTCTCCAGCGTGACCTGCCAGAGGCAGAGGCAGAACCTCAAGTGAGCCCGGGCGAGCTCGTACCTCCCGAGGGCAGTGATCTTGAATCGTGCTTCTCCTTTGCAGACAACTCAGATGAGCATATCACAACCCTCGAAGAAGCGTCTTCTTTGCTACTACTAGACGAGCTCAAGAATATTGCCAAAGAAGCAAAAGTGCAAGGAAAGAACAAGACTGAGCTGCTTCGTGCACTTCGACGAACAAGCGGGAAGCAGGGCGGTCTTGACTTTGCAACATTGCAACGAACAGACACTGAAGACTCAGTTCGTTCAATGACACCTGGCGAGCGAGAAGACTCCCCAGGCAAGACGAACAGAGATACTCATTTTGTACGTAAGATCATGGCCGAGACAGGACAATGCATCAGACTTTCTTCTGCACCACACAAACTGTTCGAGAGAGTCCATCTAGTCTTCTATCGCTCCACTGAGTGGACGGAGAAGTCTCTGACCACAATCATCCTCGCACGTATTGCCAGACGAAATTTCCCAGAATACATCGTGTCACGTTCGTCAAATATTTTCGCATCGCGCTCGTTACTGCTGGAGTTTGAGGCTTCTCTGCGAACACAGTTTCGTGTTGACAATGTATTGGAATTCAACGGCACGCCAACACGAGATACATTGCAGACTGTTCTTGATATCTTCGAGGAAGTGCTGCCACGATGGCGAGTTTTGTTGAGTGAAGAACAGCAAAAAGAGGATAGCATCTACTTTAGCGGCGAGGGCGCATATCTACGCCGGCTATCTCCAGCCTGGGTCTACACCCGCATCGTACACAAAGCCTCCTTCGTGCTCGGCACCGGCAAATTCAAGGAGCATGCCCGCGAACATTCCATCCTCTCCGAACTACTCTCCCAGCGTCTCTTCCACGCCTCCCGCCGTGGCTCCTGGTACCAACGCAAAGCCCTCCTCGAAGAACACTACATGGCGAATCTCTTCCCCTCGCCAACGCGCTCACCGGAAGAGGACAAAAAGCACTGGAAGCGCGTTGCCCTCGAAACGTGCGAGCAGGGCCTTCAGGACAACCTCGTCCATCTTATATATCACTACGATCTCCAAAAGCGCATCACTAAACTCGAGCGCGCCCTGAAGATTGCAAAGCGCTTCCAACACGACTTTGGCCACGCCCTCCTCGCTAAACCTGCCGAGCGTACCTTCTCAGGCATCCGTATCGAACGGCCTCCTCGGCCGCCTCGGCTCCGTCGAAGCGGCAGTAGCACAATGTCAAACGTCGCTGCCACTACCGCCGCCCCAGCAAGCGGCACAGACAGTCCACCCGCCACCCTCCCACGACGCGGCGCGAAAACCATCTGGCTCGACCCCCTCGAATCCCTCGGTGAATGTTCCGTCGAAGCAATGTGTCTCTCACAGTACCGCTCCCTCGGCTACAGCGGCTTCCACGCCGAAGGCGGAATCGTCCGCACCCTCTTCGCCCTGCTCTTCTATGACGTCCTCTTCGCATACGTCCCTAATGTGTTTCAGACTGCTTATCAGACGTGTCCGCTGGATCTGCACACTGAGGGGTTTGTTGAGGCACGTCGTAGTGAAGTGAATGCAAGGTTGGCGGCAATTGCTAATGGTGACGGCGAGGTGATCATACGGCAGGTATGGGAGACACAGGGAGAGCGGCGTACATGCGTTGTTGGGCTGGATTGGAACTTTGAGCTGGAGGATCTGTGTGAGATTGTCAAGTGTGCAGGAGGCGAACGACTAAGCACGTTGTGCAAAGTCATGGCGGAGGAGTATGCCGAGAGGGGTGGAGGTGTGCCTGATCTATTTTTATGGAAGGTCTTTGGAAAGGACGATAAGGAAGAATCAAAGCCGGGCAATGTTAGCACGGCGAAGAGCGAATACGGCGAGATTGTGTTCGCGGAGGTCAAGAGTGAGAATGATCGCTTGAGCGATACACAGAGACTGTGGATACATGTGCTGACAGGAGCGGGCATCAAAGTTGAGCTTTGCCATGCAGCAGCGAAGGAGGTCCGCGTGCTAGATTCGATGGATGGAGCATTGACGAAGATATGACTATAACGCCAGAGCATAGACTCATATGATGCGATCGCTTACAGCAGGGCTTAATCAGTGGTTTGACGAAACATTACCTACAATTCAGACATAGACAGTGGTAGATTGTTACCACACATTTTGGTGTGTGTGTTTCCACACTTCCCGTTCAGGACGAGAATTACTCGGAAAGTGGGCTCGATTACTAAAGTCGACAGTGCGGAGAAATGTCGACACACCCCCGGTCTTGTGATAGCAGCGCACCCATGCCATATCTTCTGTACCTAAGTAGCCTGATATCGGCCAAGACGGCAGCGCAATGAGAGGTAGGTCTAGACGCGTGCGGACGGGTTCGAAACTATATATCGACCTTCCTAGACCGATGTCACTAGAGGTCACCCCGCGCGCGGACCAGCATCCTTCAGGCTGAGTCGATTAAGCAGTCTGCAATACCACCTTTCCACCTCACGCTCTCAAACCTCGTGGTACGCAACCTCTGAAAACGATGGATCCCTTCAGTGTTGGCGGCGGTGTCCGTCTCGCCAGTTCCAGCATCACCGCCGCCTTCAAGCTCGTCGAGTTCGGTCTCAAGCTCAAAGCAGTCTCCGAGGAGAATCTGATCTTCCTTCGACTCATCGACCGAGTCCGGCAAGATTTGGAAGAAGTGCGTGCAGAGCGCGCATCGAAGACCGCATACCTGGCCACGGCTGTCACGAAACGAAGCTGGGTCGATGCGGCGATAGCAGATGCGGAAGCTGCCCTCATCGATATTGGAAAGCTAGTTGAGGGCACGCGAGTTGATCTTGAAAGAGCTCGGTCGGTGGGGATGAAGAATAGATTGGAATGGGCACTCTACAATCATGACAAGTTTGTTACGCGACAAGCGGGTCTGGATACCTGCCATCGATCACTACTGGCTGTCCTTACCTTTCTCCATTCTACACCAGTCATTGCGATGAGTGAAGCAGTCACGGGAATTGAAGTGGACATGAAGATGGCATATGAAGTGGAAGATTCGGATCAGCAGTTCATGACAAGTACAGCGATGCTGAGACGTCAGCGACGGACCAGTAGTCGGTCATCCAGGACTCTGTCTCCACGTCAAGAGTCTTTCCAAAGCACGATAGACGAGGTTGGGTTGCTTGGAAGGGAGGACCAAGCTTCGCCCATCTCAATGGAGAGTGCTGCCTCCATCGACTCAAGGACACAGATGAATCATCAATCACAACCACCGCAATATGCCGCGCAGAGTCACAATGCATCGATCGATGATCAGTGGTACCTTGAAGTAGTGCCGACCTATACAACTCATATCCAGCTGCCAGCGTATTCCCAACCGCCTGCTCGGCCACCGCCAGACCTGCCATTGCCCCGTGGCGAGACTGAAATAGAAGACGGTGTTCTTCTTCCCACCCTAGTCAGGGCATCGAACACATTTACAGGCCCTCGGTACAGGTCATACAGAAGGACGCGGATGTTCATGAACGATGATTGAGAGCAGTGACTGAACGTTTATTTATGCGTCCGCGCCGGCTAGAATATACATTTCGGGGAGCTCGATCCCATTACTATCTGTCAACTGCACCAACGCTGGGAACGCCGCACGGGTTCCAGCATTTCTCCCTTTTATCCACTGGAACGACCACGCAGCGCCCTGCGAAAGTAGCAGATTGCCGTACAGCGTCGCCCGCTTGATCAGCTCGGTCAGGTGGCTCACTCGTTGGTCATTCAGCTCTGCCACGGCAAATGGCGCAAGCACGATATCAAGGGACCGTACTAGATCATAGATGATCTGAAGACGCTCGTCGTCTGCATTGAAGGCGTTTGCGACATGTCGTTCATACGTCAGGGTTCCGGTGAGGACGCGCCATTTGGAGAGGAGGATGTTCTTGTCTATATTTCTGTTCTTAGTTACTGCAGAGTCAATTTCATACCACTTGCACCGACCTTGCTGGCTGCCTTTGTAGGCACTCATGGCTTCCAGAGTCCTGACTGTACCCGTAGGAAGGAGAGATACCTCATTCAAGATATCAGGCTGTATTCGTCGCAGAATCGCATATCCTAAGAGTCGTCTTATGGCATGATGTCGTGTCGAGGGGTCGACGGCGCTCTGCAACATCTGCCTCGCTTCCTGATCGTCTAGTCCTACATGGAACAGTCCTTTCATGCTGGTAGCAGCATCAAGAGTTTTCCTCACATCGTCCCCATGGTAGAAACATTGTACGTGATTGGAGAACAGCGTCCTAAGAGCTACATGCTCATTACGAAGTTGTGTAGCTTCAGCGGGCTGTGGAAGGTTGCTCTCTACACGTAAGACGCTCTTTGGAAGCTGTATATGTGTGCTACTATGCACTGGATCTGTGCTTGAGCGAGGTGGCGGCTGTATACTGACTCCAGGATTGACTGGTGGCATATGCGTAGAGCTCCTTCGTTCCTGAGAGTCAATTTGCATTTCAACCTGATGTACACCTAATGCTGAGTCTTGCGGCGAGACCTTGGGAGGTTGGACAGGCATGGCAGGCGGTAATGGCGGTAGTGCATGGTCTTGGGTAAACCGTGTGTTTCCAGGCCTGTCGTGCCCATTCGGTATAGCTGATGCCTTAGGTGCTGTCTGCGGCATCACTCTCAACGTGCTATTGGACCTGTCACGGCCACCCTGAACAGGTTGAACTGGTCGTGTCTGCGTGCTGTTATCTCCCATGATTTTAGCCCAAATCGATGGCTTTCGGACAGTGCCCGTGCGGCCAAGCCCAGCGGAAGACTGATTTATAGAAGATGCACTGCCCTGAACTGCGCGACTTGTCATGCCCGACCTGGTTGCTCTGCCATCATTCGATGGTAATCTGGTCTGGCTACTGGATGGTCCTGCAGTGATTGCCTTTGGAAAGGGTCTTTTCGGATCAGTCCAGCTGGTTGGAGCATGGCTACGGCTTGTTGATTTTGTTTGAGACATAACCAGTGCAGTACTGGAGGTTAGCAGCAGCAATGGGAGCTTTGAATGGAGCGTTGTATACTAGTAGTGGCTGGGCTGTGTATGAGATAGCTAACGTCACCTGGTACAAGAGTACTTCCATCATGCTTTCACACGATAAGACAAGAGCCGCGATTCTCGAAATGCGCTTGCCCTCTTTCGAACAAGCTTCTTCAGCTTCAACTTACAGTATTCTCGAGTAGTGTCCGTAACAGCTATAGTACTTGCTATTGACTGCATTCGTCACACGTACTGCAAGCGCCTCTATATCTTGCAACAATGGCCGAAGATGGCGAAACCAAGCCCGACATGATCATTGGCATTGACTTTGGCATGACGTGTACAGGCGTGGCTTACATCAATCTGACGACGGGTTCCGACTACGCCAGCGTGATCCAAAAATGGCCTGGAAAAGGCCACCTCGACACAAACAAAGTAGCCACTCTGCTGACATACAGGCTGAACGAAGATGTGCCACAAGGCTGGGGGTTCACTTGCGGAAATCCCAACCAGCTGCCGGAAGATGTCCGCTACGTTGATCTTTGGAAGATACTACTTGTGCCGAAGGAGCTGGAGCGTGAGCGGACGAATAATACGTCGAGCACGCATGATGTCCCGAGTAATATGGGCGAAGTTGAGAAGTGGTGCGAGGACTACTTGCGATTGCTGTATAGTCACATCGAAGCCCGTCTGACTACTGAGCTATATGGAACTACGTGGCAGAATGCTCGTATCGAGTTCATCTTCTCGGTACCGACAACATGGCTTGATAAGACGATTGTCGAGCGCTTTCGTTTCATCGCTTTGAGAGCTGGATATCAACGTCACACGAATCATGTCATGAAAATCGGGCTCACAGAGGCTGAGGCTGCGGCTGTGCATGTCTCCAAAGCTCAGGTTGGGCTGTTCAAAAAAGGCTCTATCATTATGAGCTGTGATGCTGGTGGCGGCACAACGGTACATCATTGAATACTTGAAACTCTTTTTACGCAGTGTTGAGCTAATGATGAACAAGGACATGTCAGTGCTCAAGGTTCAGAGTAATGTGAGAAATGCACTATCTTTACAACAGCTTGATGTGGTCTTCGGTGAATACATTCGAATGGTAACCTTTTTCCTATTGCTAACACACAAACAGGAGGCTATATCGGCTCTGTTGCCATTGATCTTGCATTCGAAGAGCTCGTGAGGAGTAGACTAGAGCTAGCTAACACAAGCAAGCCTCTCGGTCTCTCCACAGAAGAGATCGAAGATCTTGCATGGTCTGTGAGAGAGAGCGATGAATATCAAACGACAAAATGCGACTATGGCTCGAACACAAACACACAACTGCCTACATTCACCTGCCCACTCCCTAAGCTCTCGCCGGACTATTCGAATCCAAACTACAAGATCAGTAATGGAAGCATCACTTTTGCCAGGTATGATCACATCCTGACCTCAAGTCGCACGTCCTGACCTCAAATTCTTATAGGCGCGACTTCCAATCACTTTTCGATGACCAGTTGAAGAAGCTGTACACCATCATTGACAAGCAGATTGAACGAATCGCCGCAAAGTGCCCAGGAGAAGAGATTGTGCGTTTACTATATGAGTGAGTCTATGAGTACAACGTGCTGACATATACTAGACGCACTTCGTCCTGTCCGGCGGGCTGGGAAACTCGGCATATGTCCAACAGAAGCTGAAAGCCAAGTACGAGAAAGGAGGAACCACAAATATCAGTACCATCAGGAACATGGTCGTACGCATTGCGCCTGAGCCGTAAGTATGTTTCATGGTATGCTGTCTCTCACTCCTGACACAAATCCCACAGTCAGCTCGCCGTGTGCAAAGGCCTAGTCGAAGACCGCACCCAGAAACTCCTCTCCGGCCAATCCATCGTCACGATCCGCTGCTGTCGCGAATCATACGGCGTTCTATGTGCAGAGCTCCGCGATCCGAACCGCGACAGTCATGTGAGCCGGCGTACAATGGTTGACGAGATAGACGGCCGGACGTACTGTATGGACATGGTTCAGTGGCTCATCAAGAGCGGTGAACCTATCTCTACGGACACGGTCATCAAGCAGTCGTTTCACAGATCATTGGCTCCTGGCAGCATGGTTCGTGATTGGACTTCTTATATAGTGGGATCGAGAATAGATAAGGGTTTGCTCGTACCGTATAAGAGTAAAGGTCTGTCATATTCACGCAGCGGACGTCGAAGCTACTGACCAAAACGCAGATGTCTACGAGGTCTGCACAGTGAAAACCAACCTCGGCGAAGTGACGGAGAAGCAAATGGAGCAAAGAGAGAGGCGTTCGTCAGGTCTTTTTGGGAGAAGCAAAAAGTACTTTTTGTGCAACTATGAGATTCGCGTGTTGGTTGGAGCGGCGGATCTTCAGTTTGAGCTTTGTACGAGCACGTTCTCCGTTTCGATCAGATCTGAACTGACATCTTTGCAGGGTTCCAAGGAAAGAAGTTGAGCAAGCCGAATAGCACGCGTGTTCAGTTTCATTCCGTTGAGGAGATTGATGATGAATGATTATATATTAGCATCATATGCAATGTCATGGCAGGCGTTATTGGATCTGCATGGAAAGGCGCTGGACGAGTAGTATAGTATCTTTAGTAAACCTATACCCAAAATCATGAAGTCGAAAGAGAGAGTCGTCCACAGGAAAGCTTTAGCTTTTGCCCATAGGCACATGTACATCCATCTCCAAACCTGTAATCCTCCTTTGTTTTCTTCTGTACTGTATGTACCACGCAATACCGCCGATGAGAAGAACCACTGCCGCACCGCCAACAGCGCCGCCTGCAGCAGCTCCAGCAACGTTGTGATGTATGACCGAAGTACTAGTAGCAGGTGGTGCTGCTGATGTCGTCGAGCTTGTGGCATATACGTTCGTTGTAGAACTTGGGGTTGTAGTAGTTATGGAGGAATGCGACGTGGTTGCGGCCAGCACAGAGGTAGTGGGTGTTGAAGATGTCGATGTCGATGTTGACGAGGCTGTGGTCGATATCGGCGTTATACCAATAGTTGTGAGCACTGATGGTGTACCTTGGGTCGACCATGTCAGCCATGCCTCTTGTCCTAACAAAGACTCTGAGCTCACCAGCGAAACTCAAGATGAGGTTTCCCGAAGTACAGTTTGCTTCTTGATAATTGCCATCAATGCAATAGTACAGATCCAGCGAGGTATTTGGACATTTTGCGATCCCTTCGCCGCCAGCCACATCGTCGAGTGTACTGTTTATGCAGAACCGCGGGCATTCGGGGCTTTCCCATGACTGATCGGTACAGGATCCGCGGACGTATGTGCTGGCGTCGGGTTTCTGGATCTCGGCTGGGGGTATGATGGTGTCAGGCAGAGATCTCTAGCAGTATTGTGCAGGTCGAAATGGTCAAACGTACCGCCATCGGCCATGCAGATGTTGTTTGACAAGCAGATGTACCCGGATCCGCAACAAGTAGAATACGTGCCGGAATGGCAGGCGGTGTCGCCAGAGGCCTGCGCACCATTGGGGTAGTAGCACATAGGCGAAGTCATGATGTGGTAGAGGGTAGTAGTATAAGCACGAGCATGCAGCACAGATCACAGCATGGAGCTTGTTGAAGAAGGAAACAAGAGAAGGTAGGTGTGGATAATAGATACAAAGTACAAAGATAAGCACTAAGCGTACATGTCAAGCCCAGATCTCCTCCGGAGACTCAGGCCACTCAGAAAGACGGTCATATTGCAGCATGTAGCATGTACATAGCAAGCGTGCAGGAAGGCTGTGGTGAATCTAACCTAAGCTAGGTGTAGCTTGACGCTTGACGTTGGGCGCGGCTGGCCTGGCTGAAACTTGGTTGACATGTGGCAAAGAGGACAATCGCGCATCACGACCATCTCCCCTTCACCCTATACACCAACGCAGTCTAGACTGCTACACACTTCTGCTGATCTTGCAGCACACTCACACAATGTCATCCGCGCGTAACATGCTGCGATACTGGCAAAGGTGGGTAGGCGTCAGCGTGTTAGCCTTGTTTGTGACCTATCTCGTGAATTCGCTCTACAACACGCCCGTCGACAAATGGTATGGCAATCTACCCAAAACATCATCATCATCACCACAACAGCCAGCATCACCACCACCGCCAATCTACACGCCAAAGCCAGCTGTCGATGACGGGAGATTCCACTGGGGTGATCTGAAGAGCAACTATCCCATCAAAAACTTCACCACCCTCGCGACCAGCTCGTCAAACAACGTGCCAAAAGTGCAGCATTCATTTACAAGGCAGACTCCCGGCTCGGCTTTCGAGACTAAGCGTCTGCAACGTCAGAAAGCCGTGAAAGATGCTTTCAGTCGTTGTTGGACCTCTTACGTGAAGCATGCCTGGCTGGCGGACGAGCTTGCCCCAATGTCTGGGACAGCCCGAAACCCATTTGGAGGCTGGGCGGCGACCTTAGTCGACTCTCTTGATACTCTTCTGATCATGGACATGAAAGACGAGTTCCATGAAGCCATCCGCAGTCTCGATGAGATCGACTTCAGCCGCTCGTCCCTCGACAATGTGAATGTCTTCGAGACCACGATCCGCTATCTCGGTGGCTTCCTAGCAGCATACGACCTGAGTGGCGAGATCTCCCTACTGCACAAAGCTGTCGAGATTGGCGATATGCTGTATGTTGCATTTGACACGCCGAACCACTTGCCAGTAACGCGGTGGGACTTTGCAGCTGCGATGAAAGGCAAACCGCAGGAAGCGCCGGAATGGATGTTGAGTGCGGAGCTTGGATCTTTCACGCTCGAGTTCACACGATTGACTCAACTTACGGGAAATCCGAAGTGGTTCGATGCTGCAGATCGAATCACTAGGCTCCTTGTAGATACGCAGATGAAGACGAAACTGCCTGGCATGTGGGGAGTGGCAGTCGATGCAAAGACACCTGATATGACCAAAGATTCCAGCTTTTCGTTGGGTGCAATGGCTGATTCGCTGTAAGTATCATGGTTCAATGACGTCTGTCCGTGACGACACACAATCGCCGGCCCCTGCTGTCATCTCACACGAAACACAATCACCATACTGATCCGCCCCAGCTACGAATACTTTCCCAAATCCCACGCCCTCCTCGCCGGCGCAGACCCCTCCTACCGCACCCTCTACAACGCCGCCATCTCCACCGCAAGGCAGTACCTCTTCTTCCGTCCTATGACGCCCGACTCGGCCGACATTCTCATCTCAGGCATCTACCACACCGACCGATCCCCCTCCGAAAAGCTCGAACACCAAGGCCAACATCTCGTCTGCTACGCGGGCGGCATGCTCGCAATCGGGTCACGCGTGTTTTCCGAGCCTTCCCACCTCGATCTCGCTACGAAATTGGTGGATGGCTGTATTTGGGCGTACAGGGCATACCCTTCTGGCATGATGCCCGAGGTATTCCACATGCTCCCGTGCAGCTCCACCTCTTCCTCCTGTCCCTGGGACGAATCCGCCTGGCTCCGCGGTGTCCTCAAAGAAAACGGCGTCGATCAAAGCGACACCGATGCCGCAAAGCAGCTCGTCCAAGATCTGCGCCTGCAGCCCGGCTTTACGAAACTCGATGACCGGCGCTACATCCTCCGGCCCGAAGCCATCGAGAGCGTATTCGTGCTGTATCGCGTCACGGGGCGGGAAGATCTGCTGGATGCGGCGTGGGATATGTTTGAGGCGATTCAGAAGGCGACGGAGACGGGGTTGGCGAATGCGGCACTGGGGGATATGAGTCTGGGGGAGGCGAGGGAGAGCCAGAGTGATAGTAAGTCAAGCGAGCTTTCTTTCGTTGTTGTTTGTTGTTTGTTGGGCGGCCGGGCAGGTGTGCTGTGTATGTGAGGTGAGGGAATACTGTACTGACGAGACTGTAGGCATGGAGAGTTTCTGGATGGCGGAGACGCTGAAGTATTTCTACCTCATCTTCAGTGAGCCTGAGTTGGTGAGTCTGGACGACTTTGTGTTTAATACGGAGGCGCATCCGCTGCGGACGCCAGCGTGACGTGCCACTGGCTTATCTTCTGAATACAAATTGCGTGGAAGGGAAAGCAAGTACATAGATATCAATATATCAAGTTCGATTTTCAATAAAAGCAACTCATGTCGCATTCGTTCAGTCAACCATTCACTGCCATGCACCATCCTTCACCATTCTACACAACCCAACCGACCTCTCATCGATTCTCTCGTATTGTGATTCCTCAATCCCATGCCCCTGCTCGAATGTGGCTTTGTCGCGCTTCACCAGTGCTCCGCACCGTCAGCATGAACTGCGCAAACACCCCATCCAGCCCCTTCGAAGCCTGCACCAGAACCTCGCCCCGGTGTATGGCCATTTCATGCTGCTGTAACCAGTATCTCGAATACTCCCACGACTGTTCGGACAAGCTTGCTGAAACCCTTCGAATATGGTAGAAGGGCACTGTTTCTGCGGCTATCGAAGTGCTGTCTTGGCTATAGTGCGTGTGACTTAGTATGGGTTGACAATAAGGTAATATAGATAATGTAGAGTATGTGCAGTCAGGAGGTTCATCCGTATCTCGATATGCTGATGCTGACTTCTTAGGGTCAAGGCCTCGTCCACGGCGCACAAGCTTACAAGCATACAAGCATGAGCCCAGACCTGGTTATGTGCTGCCGTGTAACGTGGAAATTGGCGTATTACGCTCGGGATTGCGCAAATCGGATTGCGCAATGTGCTGATACCCAACAGGGCAGATTGGCCGGAGACGGACTCATGCTTACCCGAACTGAGACTCGGCGTACAGTACTGCCATTTCAGCCCCCAATTGCCTACCGCATTGACCAATTTCTGAGCCAGTGTCGAGCTAGCACGCCTTTAGATACTTTCATTCTCCTGGCCTAGATTACGAGTTGCAACTGGCATGGCTGAGTTTGAGTCCTCCGATGGTGGAAGAGGCAATGGGTCACGTGCTGACTAAGTACCTTTGTAGTCTGGGCAGTGAAGATCTGGGAATGTCTGACTCGGATTGTTGCTCCTCCGCCGCGGGTGGCTGGTAGCGCATCCCTTGCTTTGGTGGTAACGCACCTCTAGGCGATCTATTCGCTGCGGACATCGTGCGTGAGTAGGAGTGCGATGTGTGTGCGCTTATGGGCAGTAAACTAGGATTAGGCCGAACGGATGCTTGCTGCTATGCTCAGGGATGCGCTACTATCGACCCGACATGTCCACGATTCCGTTAGCAGCATAGGCGTACTAGACTGATACACAATCATCATGCATGCGTTTCGCAAGCTTTTCTTGACATACTGTATGGATAAGTTATTTCCTCCATGCTATTGCTATGATAGTTGATGCCAGATCTGGGTCTGGATGAAAGAGGTGTGACATCGGATCAGGCGATACTAGACGAGTCTCGGTCGACAGGGGACGTAGCTACTAATCATTCACAGATTCGGAGCGATGACATCGGATGTCAAGACACCTCGCCCTCCAATACCAAACCCATCGCACTCGTCCCTTTCCATCCCATCCCATCCCTCCACCCCTCCCCACTC
>Ga0268246_10000536_pt1 | contig 15608 bp, 10 predicted proteins | sample AgamicOrSfe_FD_200242 | JGI IMG/M metagenome (GOLD analysis project Ga0268246, IMG submission 200242) | Agave microbial communities from Guanajuato, Mexico - Or.Sf.e (v2) (version 2) | ecosystem: Host-associated > Plants > Phyllosphere > Phylloplane/Leaf | place: Guanajuato, Mexico | collected...
CAAAGTTCTTGCGGCCATTCCACTCAAAAGGTGTGGTGAAGAATCTTGTGTCTTCAGCCACTCTACTGAGCCCTCCATAGGCTGCATTATCAGTGTTGATCACGGTCTTGTATGTGCCTTCTTGTTCTACGCCCACACGATAGTCGGCAAAACTCTGAGTAGGGTTGAAGTTAAAGATCCACAACAAGCCAGCACGCTCAAAGACGAGGATTTTGTCCCCCTCGTGCTTCAGACTGACGTAGGCTTGCTCTGAATGTAGCCAGCCGTACTTCTGTTCTGTCCACTGGATCTTGGCGTCAAATTCGTTGAGGTACTTGTACCGAAGCATGCCATCATCGACAAGGTTGAATTGTCTGCGGGCGTAGTGGAAGCTGTTGTCGTTTCCAGCACGAGGAAAGTCAAGCCATTCAGGATGACCGAACTCGTTGCCCTCAAAGTTCAACCATCCCTCGCCACCCATGGCATGAGTGACGAGGCGTATCATCTTGTGCAATGCCATACCACGCTCGATGACTGGAGTGAAGTCGGACAAAACAGACATGTTTGTGTACATCTGTGCGTCGCAGAGCTGGAAGAGTAAAGTCTTGTCACCCACAAGCCTGGTGTGTCGTTAGCGGGTTGACTCCATACCTCTTCCGCAGTGACTTACGCTTGATCGTGAGACTCCGCGTAAGCAATAGTCTTCTCGCCATGACGACGATTTGTCAGCACATAGGCTAGGTGCCCCATCTCCCATTCTGTGTCTTCCTTCTCCTTCAACCACTTGACATATAGATCAGGCACTGCCATAGCCAGACGGTAGTCAAAGCCGACGCCGCCCAACGATAGGGCAACGCAGAGACCAGGCATACCAGATACATCTTCGGCGATTGTCGTGACCGATGGGTATAGCTCATGGAGCATCTCGTTGGCAAGCATAAGGTAGACAACACCTTCTTCGTCAACACCAGGACCGAAGTATTCGTGGTAGCCACCAGAGAAACCACTGCAACGTCATTAGCTTCATAGACTCGAGAAGTCCAGAAATGAGCTCTACGTACGTGCCAATGCCATGGTGCTTGTACAACATGCTGGTCACACCGTCGAATCGGAACCCGTCAAATTGATACTCCTCCATCCAGAATCGCAAGTTGCTGAGTAAGAAGCGCAGTACCTCATGGTGACCGTAGTTGAACAGTCTGCTGTCCCAAAGCTGGTGGGTACCCTTTGGTCCGCCATGGAAGTATTGATGATCAGACCCATCGAACTCGTTGAGTCCATCCAGTATGTTCTTGGAGGCGTGACTGTGGACGACGTCAAGTAGAACAGTTATGCCCATACCATGTGCTGTGTCTACAAGCTCCATCAAGTCTTCTGGCAAGCCGTAACGACTGCTGGCAGCAAAGAAGCTGTTGATCTGATAGCCGAAACTGGCGTAGTAGGCGTGCTCCATGATTGCCATTAGCTGAATAGTATTGTAGCCAAGTGCTCTAATTCGAGGAAGGGTGTTTTGCGTGAACTCTTTGTATGTTGCTACTCGAGGCTCTGGCGAGGAGATACCAACATGCGCTTCGTAGATACGAATACTTTTTGGTTGCTGAGGTCGCTTGTGCTTGAACTGGTACTTTTGAGGCGGGCTGTAGTATCGCGCATCGTACACAGGAGACACATTGAGGTCCTGCGTCACGTATTTGATCCAAGCTGGCAGTCTCTCGGCTCTTTCGTGACTGTTGGGTACGACGAGGGAAATCTTGATCTTTGACAAATGCTCGATCGCAGGCTTTCCATTCTGCGCTGGTAGTACTATCTCAAACACGCCGTAGTTGTCTTTCTTCATCTGGTGCGAATCGCGGTTCCAATTGTCTAGCACATGACCGTCAGTATGGGTCGCGAAGCAATCAAAATGCTGTCTTACTGAAGTCTCCAATCAGGTACGCGCGTAGTGCGCTTGGTGCCCATTCCCGGTATGTGATGTCCCCATTTGAGCTGACATTGAAACCGAAGCGGTCATATCCCTAACTTGTATGAGCATTGCCAGGTGGACATATGCCTCGCGCGCGTCACAGTACCTTTGTGAACTTGTCGAATCCACCTTCGTTCTTCTTGATTGTGTCGATCCACGTCTGGGCTTTGGAGAATCTTGACTTCAATGCATCCTGGAAAGGCTCGAGCCATGGATCAAGTGAGAGTATGCCTCATTGGAAGTTAGCACTGCCATATTAACGCATAATTGTTTTCCACGAACCAGTGCCATCATTCGCGGCACCCTTGGGTGACGCTTGAACCAGAGAGTTCGAAGCTGCTTGGTTGATTGTTCCGGCCATGCTCGTAGTGACTGGTGATGTCCCGGTATGTGCTCTTGAGCTTCACTTTTCCTGTGCAAATATTACAACAAAAGCAGGTTGAGATAAGGATGTGCAGTGTAGCCGCGCAGAACTGGATAATAGTGCCTCTACAGATCGGATATATGGTGTTGTAAGTGCAAGGTCAACTCAAAAGCTTACAGCAGCAAATATGCCCAGCCAAATGCAGGGCACCCACTTCTCAACCCCGCGTGATAATCGTCATACCCTCAATGGAGAGCTGGAGTATACTGCGAAGGATCCCTCTCGGTCCGACGTACGAGTACCGATCGCTGCACTCTCATCTCGATACCAGGCTGCAGCTAGCAGCATTCTGCAAAGTATGAGCATGCAGCGGTGTTCTTTATCAACCCTCTCGCACTCACGATGCAGCACATATAATTTCATTTCGACGTATTGCACGCGTCGAACGTCCAGCTTTGCAGCACACACAAGCACACATCGATCGAGGTATCAAAGGCAGCCACTACCTAGACCGGTTGTGACTTCTGTACGACGGCAGCAAGCGAGCTCAAGCAGTCAATTTCGAAGGTCAGACTTCCACGGCCAGGGCTTCACCGGCATCTATGAGCCAGGCCAACCTACAGGAGGGCCACTAGGGTCTGCATCAATCTATGGAGTTCCTAAGATTACACCAAGAGCGTTAAAGGATCATCTAGATCAGTTTGTTGTTGGTCAAGAACGAGCGAAGAAGGTGCTTAGTACTGCAGTGTACAATCACTATCAGAGAATCCAAGAGATTCAGCGACGGGAGGACGAAGTGGTGGAGTACTATAGAAGGCAGGACTTGCGACATCCAGTCGAAGGTATGTCAACGATCAGACATCGTGGAGATTATGCTAATGGAATTGAAGATGAGTATCCGGGCCAGCAACCAACTACTACCATCGATATACTATCGCCATCGTCCTCGTTACACTCCACACAAACTCGTTCTCCTAGTATCCCTTCCCCAATCCTTGACAACACCCCGTTGATCATCGAGAAGTCCAATGTCCTGCTGCTGGGGCCGTCCGGTGTGGGTAAGACATTGATGACCAAGACCCTTGCACGCATTCTCGATGTTCCCTTTTCCTCGTCAGACTGTACGCCGCTCACGCAAGCGGGCTATATTGGTGAAGATGCGGAGGTCTGTGTTCAGAGACTACTTGCAGCAGCAGACTACGACGTGTCAAGAGCCGAAAGAGGCATCATCGTCCTTGACGAGATTGACAAGATCGCCACAGCGAAAGTTAGTCAGGGGAAAGACGTTAGTGGCGAAGGAGTACAGCAAGCACTTCTCAAGATAATCGAAGGCACGACTGTTCAAGTGCAAGCGAAACAGGAGCGTGGACGACCAGCGAGTGCTGGAAGTGGTTCGGATCCCAACATGTCGACTTCGAATGCTGGCGGAGGCGGTCGCCAGCCAAATGCTGTGCCAACAGGAAGCTTTGGCTCACAGCCACCAGGTAAAGGTGATACATACAACGTAAACACTGATCAGATCCTGTTCATTTGCAGCGGTGCATTCCTTAGTCTACATAAGACTATACGCGAGCGCATCTCGAAAGGCTCGATAGGTTTTGGTGCTGCAGTCCGAGCCGCGCCAGGTAAAGATGGAAGTGACGGCAATGATCCCACGATCCGCGTTGGAAACAAAGCTGACGACGAGCTGTTCCGTAAACATCTCCCATTCTATGCACCCCCAGCACCATCTCGAACCGCGCAGTCTAGCAACTCCTCATCGAACACAGCCACGGCAACGGCCGACGACTATGCCGACCTAGACGATGCCCCTACCCACAACACCCTCGATTTGACTACGCCATCCGACCTCCACCGTTATGGACTCATCACCGAGTTAGTCGGCCGCCTCCCTATAATCTGTTCGCTCTCTCCACTTTCCTTGTCGGCACTCGTCCGCGTACTTACTGAGCCTCGCAACGCACTCCTATCGCAATATACCGCACTGTTCGCTCTTTCCGCCATCGAGCTGCGTCTTTCAACAGCAGCGCTTTGGGAAGTGGCACGTCAAGCTAAAGCAATGGGGACAGGGGCAAGAGGACTGAGAACAGTTATGGAGGGCGTGTTGATGGAGAGTATGTTCGAGGGGCCAGGAAGCGGAGTTAGGTACGTGTTTGTTGGCGAGAAAGCGGCCAAAAGGGAGGCCGCTGTGGGGTCGTGGGGTCGTGAGGGCCGGGCGGAGTGGCATGGCTGCTGGGAGCGGGAGGAAGAAGAATGGGCTCGTAAGAGAGGAAGAGGTAAAAATCTGGACACTGGAAAGCAGGATCAACAGCCACTGGACACGTTCGAAACGTATAGGGAGAGAGACAGAATGAGTGGGACTGGCTGAGCTGACCCGAGACACTGTCAGAGGTCCTCCCACGAAAACACGAGGACGCGTCTGAAACTTGGATCTTCCTCTATCCTATTGCCCAATGCATCGAGCATGGTATTATGGACACGATATAGGAAGCTTCCTTGACACGGATCACCCAGGAAAACGGCTTCTTGTCTCGATGTTACACTATAACCATGCCACCAGTTCTCTCATGGCACTCTCCCTCATCCACTCGACCCCTCGACCCTCGACATTCACTGCAAGATCCCTACCAAACTCGAGAATTCCTATTGTCCCAGCCTCATCAGCCCACGCGGGAACAACCATACTAGGCCAATACGCCAAGTGCACCCCCATATGTACTCCCGCCCTCTTCGCGAACATCAAAGTCATTCGATGGCCCACTTCTTCAGCGTACGCCGATAGGAAAGCCGTGAGTAAACCACGGCCGCCACGGAAGGTATCCAGTAGCCAGGCTTCTGCCGCAAACTGTCCTACATCTGTGGCGCCATGGCCACGCCGCGACATTTCCCAATCGAGCACCGTCAAGCGTCGAGCACTGATGCTTGTACTATCGACGCCTCCTATACCCGAAACTTCCAATTCGTCTACCTTACCACTGGCTCCTTTGCTCAGGCTCTCGTACCTTACGGTACTCCCTTCAGTACCAGTGGATAGCAACACATTGCCCGGCCAGAAGTCACCATGACAGATGGCAGACGCGCCATTTTCCACGTCTTCGTCCTCGATCTGCTGCTCATACCTGGCCCCGACCTGCCTGAATGCCTCACTATCCAGCCCTGCGGCTTTCAGTACGCGCGGAGCATTCCTATATCCTGCACCGCAGACACGCTGCCCAACGGAATTCTCAGAAAACGCATCAGGCACCGGCGCCACCGCATGCAATCGTGCCAGCCAGCGACCAAGCCGGCCGCCGAGGCTGGGGACATCGAGGCGGGCGTCAGCGTATGCGTCTTTAAGTGTGCGCACGCCGCACGCCACTAAGTGCTGCACGTGAGAAGCCGAATCGTAGTGTAGCAGGACGGGCAGATGCACATTCAGGTCATCGTCCAGGTCCGACTGAGACCCCACGCCCTGCCCTATTCTAGTGGGCAAAGCATTCTTCAATAGCTCCGGCATGATTCGTAGCGCACGGACTTCGCAGTCTGCTCGATCCACAGAGGCACTCATGCTGGGGAAAGACTTGATACTGGTGCTGCTGTGTTTAAGCACAAAGGGAGGCCGTGTGGCGTGTGAGATGAGGAAGATGTAATTGGTGAAGCCGCCGGAAAGTGGCGTGATCTGATCGAAGGGGATGGAGTGGGAATTTAGGTAGGATGCTACGGAGGAGAGGTCTGTTGGTGTGGAAACAGCCATGATGGGGCTTCTGGTGCACGTAGGGTACCCTGGATGGAGATATATATTGTTGTGGTTTGAGCTCGAAGCTGGACGTAGGCGTAGGGAGTGGACGTGCCAGCGTGCTCAACCCAAGAGTGTTGTGCAAGGAGGGCGGGTATGTGAGTCATTGCAGTACTGTACTACCTATAGCTACTGCAGCCCAGCGCAGAATCCTTACAGCACACTCCCCAACTAATCAAATACTTGCAAGGAGTTGAAGCAGGACAATCGGCACTCGATACTCGTCATCGAATCATATGTAGACCATGCTCGGGTATCCCTACTGTCGCGACGGCCGGAGTGTTGTTTCAGCTCGTCTCGTGCTGAGTAAGAGGCACGTGATGATGATCATCCCATAAGGCTACCCCGTTTGTACCCCACACAATTGTGAAACACCAAAGTGTCGTTACAAGGCAAGCTGAAGCTCTATCGAAGCACAGACAGTCTACCGTTTGAAACCACTCTCGTGCGCCCACCCAACTTTCCATAAGCAGTTTACTTCCTCGTAAGGCTTACTCCTCCGCATCTGTACCCTTATAAGCCCTCTCTGATACACCTGTCAAGAGAGCACGCGAGCATATCCAAAAACACTACCTGGCACAAACGTACTCTTCGATCGCAATGGCAGACACAGAACCACTAGTCAACGGTAATGGCGCAGCCCACGAGAGCGCATACGTGAAAGAACTTCAGAAGTATGTCGACACTTGGAAGCTACAGTCAGCAATGCAGCACGTACTGACAAGTGCTGTGTAGAAACATTCGCAATGTCGCAAAGAAGCTGGTAGGTAGCCTGCTTTAGCTGACCGTATGCACGAGTATGCTGCTGACCACATCAATAGAGTGCCATGGCAAAGGTCGACTCCGTCATGGCCGAGAACCCCGACATGACCCTCGATCAGCTCGTCTCAGCCCGCAAGATCAACAACGACCAGAAATCTCAAGCTCTCAAGAAACCATCTCTCCAAGCTCAGCTCTCTCAGCTTGAGGACCAGATCGTGCAGTACAAGAAGTTTGAGGAGGAGTTCAACCAACGATCAAAGGCAGACAAGGAGGAGTTGACATCAGCACACCAGAAAGAGCTGGAAGAGCTACGGAGTCAGATCAAGCCCCAGGAAGAGGCAGCTCCTGCTCCTCAAGGTCTGAACTTGAGGGAAGCGCTGCTATCGCTGTCGAGGTTCCTACGTGCAGCAGCACACAGGCGACAGCTCGACGAGGATGAGACAGACGAGACCAAGGCGTTCGAGGGAGCATTATTGCTGCTCTATGGAGGTGACGAGAAAGCTGCAGACACAATGGAGAACATTATCAACGCATCAGACGAGAGTGTGGTCTCGACAGAGGGTGTCCAGCTCAGCGTTACCTGTACGTCAAGAGAAAACTGCAACAGACTTCACCTGCTGATCCTCGTCTAGACAAAACCATCAAGGACATCACCATGAGCTACATGGACGACGACGTTCAGGTAAATGGTGAGGCTGTGATTGAGCAGCAGCCCGAGATCGAGGCACCGAGCACCGAGGAAGTTCTTCAGACTAATGGAGACGCCTCTGATCCCACGATTGCGCATGCTGGTCTCACGGAACAAGCTGACGTGCAGTCCGAGTTGACCAACGGCGACGCGACTGAAGCTCCAGACCACAATATCGAGCATGGACACATTGATGCAGAAGCTGCCAACAACGCTGCTGCCACGCAATGGGATGCCCCAGCTACCGCGTCAAGCGACCCAATCAGTGAAAGCTGGGTTTCTGTGCCTCGTGATCCTGCGGAGACCGAGAACGTGCCTAATGGTGCCTCAGCTAACACGACACAAAGCTGGGCCGACGAGGCAATGCCAGCTCCTGTCTCTGTCGAAACTGCGACTGCAGCTATTCCAGACGACGGGTTCAAGGAGGTCAAGAGCAACAGAGGTGGTCGCGGCCGAGGTGGACACGAAGGACGTGGTGACCATGAAGGACGTGGTGGCAGAGGAAGGGGTGGTCGTGGAAGAGGCGGACATGAACATCGAGGTGGACATGAAGGTCGTGGTCCACACGAGGGACGTGGCGGTGGTGGCAGAGGACGAGGCGGCTTCAGAGGCGGCCGTGAAGGCCAAGCCCAACCAGCTGCCTCATAAGGGGACGACCACTTCGGCGACAAATATCGATGAAAAGAGCATCTTGCGAATTGAGCGAAAAGCATGGACGAATCATGTCAGGGTTGCATAGCATGGAGTCACGAGGTTACCCCTGTAGGATATGATGATGTGGATGTGGATGTACATAGGTGTAGTACAAGCTAGCTCACCCCCTAGTATGATGTCCAATGAAATGAGATGCGCGATGGGTAGTGCCAGCCCTATGATATGCCACACTGTGGGGAGAGGTGAAGCGGCTGGCGGCAGTTTCAAGGTTGTGATTCAGCCGCATGACGATCATCTTCAATGCCAATGCCATGTCGCCACTGACTGACAGTAATTGTAGTGATAGAGCTGCCGTCCTACAGGTCTTCCAGGTGTCTTTCAAGCGTATGACTACGCTGTAACATGCTACGTTCTGTGAACTGTATATACTGTGCGATCTTCATAGCAAGTGCTGGATGTGGCCTAGCTTTTGAATCGCGCGAGTCATGCCCTGAGTCTTCGCCGCTCGTCGCTTCCTGCATTCCATCTTTCCCAATCTAAAGCTTGTGACTGAAACAACTCGGACTACCTCTGTGAAACGACTCTATCTCTACCTAGATGATAACGACTACTGTACTACCTTGCCGTCGCAGTATCGTCAGGTTTCTACACTCTGCTTGATTCCGTCATAGCAGATTCATGCGCCCGGCCAGACTCTGGAGCGGAGCTCACCCGACCTACCACGACCTTGCACAACACTTGCCGACTATAGACTCACTAGCCCGATAAATACAACAAGCTTCTGTAGTGCTTGCACTCAACCTTCACGATGGCAGAGGCAGTCTCGCCTCAATTGCCGGCCGTCGCTCCACATCAGTCGACAGAGGCACGACAAGCACCAACACCGCCCACCAGTGAAGAATGGAACAAGCATGACGACAACACCTCCGAATTATCGGACCTTGAAGATGAAGATGACATTGGCGAAATCGAGCCGGACCACTACTATGAAGGAGGAAAGGTCCCGGTCTTCAAGCCTGTAAGCACCCAGCTTTGTGACGAGGTTAAATCGCGCGCATGTTGTACACTCCTGCTAACGTCTATATTTCTAGACAATGGAGCAGTTCCGCGACTTCAGAAAGTTCATTGATAAGATTGACAAGTATGGCATGAAGTCTGGGATTGTAAAGGTCATCCCACCACCAGAATGGTATGATCACTGCCCAGGAAAAGGCTCGGAACCCTGATTGACATCTGAACACAGGCGCAACTCCCTACCTGCTCTCGACGAAGGCGTGAAAAGTATTGTGGTCAAGAATCCAATCACGCAAGAGATCAGCACATCTGGATCGCATGGAACTTTCACTGTCGCAAATATTGAAAAGCAGAGAGCATACAACTTACCACAATGGAAAGCGACAACGGAGGAAATGCAGCATCAGCCACCGGCTCGGCGAGGTGAGAAGAGGAAGAAGGTCGAGAAGCCAAAGGTTGTGCGCGCACCTGCGCCTGTAAATCCTGAGACTGGAAAGAGACGTCCAGGTCGGCCACCGAAGCGCGGGGCTGTGCTCAGTATCGAGACGGATGTCAAGCAAGAGGAGGAGCCAAATACGCCACTGACACCGACGTCACCTGGAGCTGAAACGAAACCAGTCGGCCGAGCCAAGCGCGCAGCAGGAAGTGCTGCTACTAAAAGAGAGGCATCTGTTGATACGAAAAATACTAAGAAGCCGAAAGGCAGACAACCAAAGGGAAGTCAGGCGAAGTCAGTTTCGGAAAGACGGAAATACAATCAGCGGGATGCAGTAGTCAACGTAGACGAAGCAGCGTTCGAGGATTTTGACTATAGATTCGATGGAAACGACGAGTTTACAGCGGAAAGATGTCAAGAGTTGGAGAATCTATACTGGAAGAGTGTAACATATGCACCGCCCATGTATGGCGCGGATATGCCTGGCTCGCTCTTCGACGAGAGGACTACAGAGTGGAATGTTGCGAAACTACCGAACCTGCTGGACGTCCTCGGAGCGAATGTACCTGGCGTTAACACTGCATATCTATACCTGGGAATGTGGAAGGCAACCTTTGCTTGGCATCTGGAGGATGTCGATCTCTACAGTATCAACTATATTCATTTTGGCGCGCCGAAGCAGTGGTACAGTATATCACAAGAAGATGCTCGTCGGTTCGAGAAGGCTATGCAAAGTATTTGGCCAGACGATGCGAAGCACTGCAATCAGTTCTTGCGACACAAGACTTACTTGATTTCACCACAAGTGCTGCAGTCGCAGTTCAACATCAAGGTTAATAAGCTCGTTCACAATGAGGGCGAATTCGTCATCACATATCCATACGGTTACCACTCAGGCTACAACTTGGGCTACAACTGTGCAGAGTCGGTCAACTTCGCAAATGAAGCATGGCTGGAGTATGGCAAGATTGCGAAGAAGTGTGACTGTGAAGCCGACAGTGTTTGGGTCAGTGTGGAGGATATCGAGCGCAAGCTGCGCGGAGAGCCCACACCAGAATACTATGAAGTGACCGATGAGGATGAAGATATGGAGGACGACCTTGATGCGACGGTCACCAAACTACCAAGTCCGCCAGCCAGTGTCAAGGCTAAGCAATCCCGCAAACGAAAGCGGGAAGCAGATAAGGCAAATGAGAAACCTGCACGGCCTGTCAAGAAAATCAAGATACGGATTAAGACCTCGAACATCGAGCCTTGCGTCCTTTGTCCTAATAACCTACCTTCAGAGCCTCTTCTCCCGACAGATACTGGACGCCACGCACATCGAGTATGTGCTCTATACACGCCAGAGACGTACCTCGCAGAAGTCAACGGAATAGACACGATCCAGGGTATATCGAGCATCGATAAAGCGCGCATGGAGCTTAAGTGCAGCTTCTGTCGTTCGAAGAAGGGAGCTTGCTTCCAGTGCTCTTCCAAAAAATGTACCAGAGCCTACCATGCGACCTGTGCAGCAGCAGCGGGAGTGCAGGTCGACTATGGTCCGACTCCAGTCTACGGTGACGACGGCACTGAGTATATCAGTGAAGGCTATGATTTCAGGTGCCGTATTCACAGGACAAAGCGTAACAAGAACGAGACAATCGAGAAGCTGGAGTCGAACTTGGTAGTTCGCAGATTTGCGAAGACGTTGCAGCCGAAAGACACGATTCAGATGCAACATCTCGGTGGTGAGATTTTTGCAGGTACCGTGGTGGAGAACAGGAAGAATGAGCGGGCGGTGATCGTCGACATCCTGCCTGACGGTGATCGAGTTGAGATCGACTGGAAGTACATTCTTGTCCTGGATCCGCACGATTCTCAGCTACCAAAGCCCAGCTCGTCCGCCATACCTTTGCCAGCACACATGACATCACAAGTCACAAGTGTGCAAAGCTCTGAGTTTGGTCCACCTCAGCCTGGCCAGGACTTTACTGATGGTATCTCGATTCACAAATGGGCTGAATACAGTATGGGGGAATTCCCCAAGAATACAAACCAGGTGAAGATAGACCTCGACAAAGAGAACCAGATCTGGTATTACCTGGGAAAGAAGTCGACGGATGCACGAGCACAATATACTGAAAATATTGACCTCAAACGGCACAATGTTGCCGGAAATTTCCTGGATACTGTTAAAGTTGCTGATCTGGCTCGAGGTGGCACAGTGGCAGGTCGAGGCAGTATATCAGCACCAAGTGTGCCGCCCAAGAGTGTACCTCGTCGCATGTCGCAGACTCCTACTGCAGCTCAGACGCCTCAATCACAAGGTAGTTCAGGAATCCCAGGCAGGCCTTACCTCTACAAACCGAGATTCGAGCAGTATTCGCCTGGCGCAGCTCAAGCGCCTATGTTTGCCAACTCCGGCAGTGGACTTGGTGCAGGCATCAGCAGTTTCAAACAACCTCCAATGCCGATGCACACTGGGTTCTCTGCACCTCATGCTCCTGGCAATCCTTTTGGAGCAGATGCAAATCTTTCAAGACATCCATCAATGGACATTGCTTCGATCACACGAGACTTTGATCGCAGGCGATCATCGACATTGACACACGACCCGTTCAGCTTAGGCGCATCACTCATGCAGAATTCCATGCAACGGGACGCTCTCGTAGATGCGCAGAAGCTGGCTCGAGTGCGAGCCTTATCGAATAACGCCGGCCCACACCGAACTACTGCCGATCTATCCATGGCGAACTTGCTCAACGTCTCCTCCACACCAAGCATGCCTGCACCTGCCAGAGCTGCATCAAAAGACCTCGAGTTCGTCACCAACATCCAAGCCTACCGCTACCTCATCAACTCCTACTGCCGCCGCCCCAAAGTCTATGAATCGCCGTACCCAGGCCAAGATGGTTACTCGAATGAATACGCCAAACTCCTCATCAAGCACCAGCCGTCAGCGAATAGCACAAGCCCACACTATCAGGAGATTGTACCTCCACATCTCTACCCCATAGTACCACCCCCGGCTGATGGCGCAGAGCAGTATGGCCTGGACTCTGGAATAACGCCCACAGCGTCACTTCAGTCTCCCTGGACGCGCGATTCAAACCAGCAGCAGTATCAGCCTCCCCAGCACTCGCAGAAATCATATTACTCTCCACTTCCACTCCAGTCAGCTGTAGCAGCACCACCCCGCTCCACGCCGTCCTACTTTCCACCGTTCCAATACCAAACGCCAGCGCAATTCAGTCAGCAGCTCAAGCAGCAGCAGGATCGAGAGAATGATAGTGCAACGGGAATGTACGATGCGGGCTACGATAGGCTCTTTGCACAGATGAAACAGAATGTGGCAGGCGCTGGGTTTGCGCAGACACAGATGCCAGGGATGACAACTCTGCCGCCGATGGCGCTGCATGAACCCACAACCGCCAGTGGAGTCAGGTCAGGGATGAGTCTGAAAGGGATATTGAATGATGAACCTGGTGGGGGTATGGGTGGATGGCGATGAGCAGATGTGAGGCAAACATTTTGGGTGATTGAGAGTATGATATGCAAGAAGAGGTCGACTTATAGCATTATGAAATAGAGATGGGCCTCTCTAGGGCGGGACAAGACAAGTGGCAATCAAATAACGAAGGAATATGAAGGACCATGAATGCGATGCTACGGAAGAAAAGGAAGGGATTGTACACGAAAAGGGCTAGAAGCAAGGGACGTGGACTGGTGGTTCAGTGCTCACAGGCAATGCATATTATCTGGTTGGCACGGCGTTGGCGGCAGTTTCTCTCTCTCTTCTCTCTATATACCACACACTCCTTTCGTTCTGTCACGATATCATTAGACATCAAATAAGCAAAACGACATCAATGGGTTTGTCGGACCATTGAGAGACTTTGTATATGCAAATTGAGAACATCTAATTCATGTGCATTGGATCAAGAATGGTGCGGATTACAATGTGAGGGGATGACGATGTAGTGTCATGTCGTGCTGTACTGCGGTGCTTCCTTGTGCTCCGACTGGATGCTTGCACGGATGAGAGGTGTTGCTGACGAGGTATATACTATATATCCATTAATCTAGATCTCTACGGCACTCCTCTTAACCCTCAATTTATTCTTCTCCCTCTACCCAAAAGGAATTGTAGCGGCTTACTCTGCCCACCCCTATTGCACGATCTCGACATACCACAGTCCCCTCGCACCACCAACCACATCCTCCACACTCCGTCCCGCCATCTCCCTCCACCTCCATCCTCTCCATCCCGATCCGCCTCTTCATCTCCTCTTTCCCTCCCTCCTTACACCACACTTACTCTCCTAATGTCTAATACTCCACGATCCTCAGCGCCTTTCCCACATTCCGCCGCGAAGCCTTCAGCTTGTCCTTTTCCTTGTCTTCTTCCACCTTGAGCTTTTGGAGGAGCATTCCGGCGTCGAAGAAGCCGTCTGTGAGAGAGATAAGGGAGTTAGTCGATGTCCATGATCAAGTGGAGTCGAGTAAAGAGGAATGGGGCTTGCGTGGACAGTGAATATGAGGAGGGAGAGTAGAGGTGGATGGAGATGCCTCAGGAAGATAGAGGTGGATGGAGATACTGGTGGATGCTGTAAGGACACGGCGAGAAGCTGACGAAGGGCGTCGAGAAGTCTCCAGGGTTGTGAAGCCCCAAAGAAAAGAGAGAGGACAGGAAGAAGAAGCTCAAAAGCAAAAGAAGAGGGCAGCTCAAAAGCAAGAGAGGAGGGAAGAAAACGAAGAAAAGAAAAGAAAGCAAAGAGAACAGCCACTTACACCCGCCCAATCCATCATCACTACTCGTCCCATCCTCTCCAAAAATCTCTCCCGCAGGCGTCCTCGTCCCCAACACCCTGCCCCGGCTCTTCATCCGTCCTCCAGCCTTCGGTCTTCCCGCAGGCTCCTCCATCTCCCTCACCCTACTCAACGTCTTATCCTGGCCCGGCTGTTTTCGCATCGTCACCCTGAGCAATTTCCTCATCTCGAGGAAATAGCTCTCAATCGCATCAACAAACCGCTTCGTCTGGCGATGCTTGCTGGACGCGCAGATACTGACACTGCCGTCCTTGATGATGTAGCCAATCCCAAATCCCTCGCCGGTCGTGGGCCCGAAGCCGAAGTGTCGCAGGGAAGGGTTGCCGCAGTTGGAGGTCGAGAGGATGGTTGTGTTGAGACGTTCCCAGCCCGAGTCGGAGAAGAGGGCCGGCATGCGCTCGGGTTGCGTGGTCGTGCGGGTGAGACTGGGGTCGAGGTGGTCGGGGTCGGCCTCAGAGTCCTCGGAGGCGACTGTGTTGGAGCGGCTACGAGATGAGTTGCCGTCGGGCGGCGGTGATGCGGAGGTGGAAGTAGAGGTGGGAAGTTCGGAACCGCTGCTGTACCCCGCGCTCGAGTCTGCATCGGCGTGCTGCTCAGCGTCTTGGGCGAGGCGCTGCCAGAGGCAGAAGAGGGCATAGAGATGTCGGTCTTGGCCTTGGGCTTTGGCACATTCTTTCGTGATGTTTGTGTGGGTCTCGCATGCCTTCTTTAGTGCTTCAACCTTTTGCTCCGGTGGATTCTCACCCCAGAATGTCTCGACGAAGGCAACGGAGTCTTGGGTCACGGGTCGAATGGCTTCGGTACGGCCGTGATAGTATATCTTGGTCATCGCGGGCTCGTAGACACACTCCATCCGGCCGTAAAGGCCGTAGTATGCTGCTTGGTAGGCCATCTGCACAAAGGCATCTGGCGAAAATCCAGCAGCTTTCATAAAGTTGGAGCCATATCCATTGAATTCGACAGTAGCGAACTCGTTTTGCTGAATCAAATCTGCGAGACGCGTTTCTGCGAAGCGGATTGCAGTGCTGATCTCTGGCACCATGTCCCATTCAAGCTTGTGAGGTGTGGTGCTGACATCACCGAAGCTCTTGGGGTCTCGTTTCGTCGGGTCAGGGCTAGTAGATGCCCATAAACTAGGTGCTTGGCCGTTGATTGACTTTG
>Ga0268246_10000537_pt1 | contig 15599 bp, 21 predicted proteins | sample AgamicOrSfe_FD_200242 | JGI IMG/M metagenome (GOLD analysis project Ga0268246, IMG submission 200242) | Agave microbial communities from Guanajuato, Mexico - Or.Sf.e (v2) (version 2) | ecosystem: Host-associated > Plants > Phyllosphere > Phylloplane/Leaf | place: Guanajuato, Mexico | collected...
CACCTCCATGATGTCCGCCGGCCGAACACCCGACCCCTACATCTTCCCAGCCATCCTCTCCCTCCGCCGCAGCGGCCGTTTCATCATCGGCGCTCTTTCTAACACGTCCCTTTCCTCGTCCTCAAACACCCTCGACATCCCACGATCGCCATCCAATGCGGAACCTACCACAGACCGCACCACGGACGTCCGCGCGGCTTTCGACCTCTTCATAAGCAGCGCGCACGTCGGGATGCGTAAGCCCGAACCCAGAATCTATGAATACGCTATGGCTGAGGTGCAGCGGGTGTGGAGGGATAGCGGGAGAGAAGCGGTCGAGGCGGGGTTAAGGCCGGAGGACGTGCTGTTTCTGGATGATATTGGGGCGAATTTGCGGGCGGCGAGGGAGATGGGGTGGAGGACGATTAAGGTGGGGTTGGGAGAGAGTAGGGAGGCGGTGAGGGAGTTGGAGAGGGTCATGGGGGTTGTGCTTGTGGAGGAGAAGGGGAGATTGTAAGAGAAAGGGAGAGGTGAAGGGAAGGAGAGTGATGACCAAATAAGATGCTGGAAGGGAAGGGGAATGTGAAGGCATGAATGTGTTCGTTCCTTAGTAGAGTGTTACCCATGTACAAGTCAACCAGCTTTGCCAGTGTGAAGACGGAAGAGTGCAAAATAAACGCTGATAAGTACGATTCATAATGGATTATGATGAAGCCAAAAAAGGCAAAAAGAAATGATAACATACAACAGCTGAAATTCGCTGGTGGTCACCCACCCAACTACTACGCAGCCGGTCGAGTGCTTAAGTGCGCCAGAGCGGACGGGATGGCCTGTTCTCACTCGCCTGTGGTCGTATGTGATAGAACTGGTTGTTAGAATAGTACATATCCTGTCAACAAAGCGTGGTGAGGCATAATTCGCAGGTTGCGCTTCGAGGAAGCCACGAAAGTGCTCGTGACCATTCTCTATTCGCCCGATCCCTTCGAGTTGTCCAAAATACTGGAGTCAAGTCTGTCATCGTCTCGCTTGTCAAAGATAGTGGCATATTTGACTGCACCTGACTGGATGTGCTAGCACTATACCCTCGATGTTCGTGTAACAACACTGTGCTGTTCCACATCTGGCTTCCAGGCATAGTCTTGGGGCCGATGAAATTTATTACGTCCACATTCAAATACACAGTATGCTCAGACGACAGTAGCCACTTTAGATCCTCCCGCATATCGAAGAGTTGTTTCTTCCAAGGATCTTCGGTCGTGGAATAACTGTCTAGTGTCGATGCAATTATGTCCCGAGCAAGACTCTCCGGACTTCTTGATGTCGTGGACGGTATATCCCAGTAGAGATCGCTTGACAATTCGTCCTCCCACACATTATACATGGCTGCAATGTACTTGTCATTCCGAAACATGAATCCACCCTTGATCCTCTGAGCCGTATTATGAATGCTTTCAACGTCAACCCCTTTCACCATATTCAAATTCTCTAAACAGTCTTCCAACAAGGACGAATCCTCGCCGCCTTGTGTCGTCGCGCGCCTGGCCACCCTGCTGGCTTGCTCAAGCCACTTATCTGAAAGTACGACGACGCGCTCTGTGGACCTCTCAAAGTGTCGATGATGCCAACTCTCAATGCGTGTGATATGACTCCGGAGCGCTGCTAGTCGTGTATTTAACGGACTTCTCGGCTCAGGCCAAGCGAAAGTACTATCTGAGCAACCAGATGGTCCACGTATTGCTAACAGATACATAGTGATGATTGTGTTCTCCTCCATACAGCTCCACAATCGGCCAAAGGGCTGTCGGGGTTTGCTGACGGCATCGGTGTTGGCTTGATGAAATTCGATCTCGAATTGATTCGGGCTAAGGAGCATCCACACTAAGTCACCAAACTCGGTTCGGGTTCCCCACGCTGGAGTCTTATGCCAACCATCTTCCAGACCGAAAAGGTTCGAGATATGGCAGAACACCTCTCCGGACATCTGTAAGGTAACCTTTGGATCGGTAGATCGAGTACGAGTCGGTACCGAGGATACAACACTCTCGTTGATGATTTTTCCGCGCTCTATAGACTTGACACAGGTAGAAGGCTCGATTCCTAGTGCGAAGAGGAAGACTGCCCAGCCTTCAGTGACTTCACAAGGTGGTCGAGGACAAAAGACGCCATCTTTTTCCTCCATATATGCACAGAAGGCTTCTGTCTTGAGAACCGGCTGCTTACACAGAAGGCCGCTCCCGGGGTCTTTCAGAACCTCATACCAGGGCCCGAGAGACTGTTTCAACCTCACTCTCTCCTGCATATTGGCTTGCCTAGCAGAGACAGTTTTCGTGACAGCTTGAGTTAAAGGCTGCGCGAACGACCAAAAGCTGCTAGCGAGTGCTACAGTCGCTTGTCCGTCATTGACAGCTTGAGCGTAAGGATCACAACCCGGTGCATTACTGCTCGACGAGTTAGGATCTGGGCTTGAGGCCATGCTGTTCTAGGGCGAGAGTCGGAAGAGATGCTGGCAGAGTGCTGTAGGGATTCTGCTCAGACTTATGCTTAGGCCTATACTCTAGTAAGTGTCATGAGTCGGGAATTCGGGAATTAGAGCTGGCTCAAGCAGCATCCTGCCGGCTGGAAGTAGTCCGAAGAATAACGGGGTGAAGCACAAGGTGTAGGTCGACTCCTCATGTGAGCGGCGCAGCAGCGGGGCTAAATCTCGAGCTCTTATCACGTACCTATGTACCTTCTGCATGAGCGTTCATAGGTCACGATCAAGGCACGCTAGGCCTGCAGCGATGCATATCACATCACAAAGAGCGGCAAGTAAGGATGCACGAAAGAGATGTACAAACTGTGAGACAACGGGGGAGATTTGGATTTCAGCCGGAGGATGCGGCGTTCAGCCAAGCGTGAAAGAGTGTCGTAATCGTCCGAGTCGTGCCTAGTCAATGCATCCTCAGATGTAAAAGTTTCAGCATCCAAGATCTTGCAAGTATGTCAAAGTGCGGATTGATTGTATACCTCATTACAGCGCTATCATCTAGCATACCAATGCCAAGCAGATCCAGAGCCATATCATCATGACTCCTGCTATAGTGTACAGAAAAGACTGTAAGATGCTGGGTATCATTCAAGCATCCAAGTGCCCCATCCCGACCAAGGCATATACGCCTGCAGACTCCGCTCTCCATCGTATCATAGGTCTCTATGCCATGCAGAAGTCCCAACCTTACCAACCTGCAAGAACGCCATATCATAAGAAGAAAAGATCAAACCTCCATGGACTCCATGATACTCTCAGACATGGCGCGAACAATAGCACGCGAGGTGCCATTCGTCACAACGATGGGCTCCTCGTCTTCCTCCTCGATGTCAGAGAATCCAAGCGAGGAATAGTCGGAGGGATCGAGATAATCGGTATCGTCATCCTCTGGTGCTGCAACATTGGCATAATAATCGTCTTCTAGCCCAGCCGAGGTACTGCGGGCGAAGTCGCTGTCTGTGTCAACACCCCAGTACCGCATCCTCTTGCTGTCGATGGGGTCATTCATGGGTGTCGATCGCGGTCGCTTCGTCTTCGTGTCGTCAAAGGTGTGCAAAGGACTGTGACTGGAAACACTCAGGCCACGAAGATAGATATAGCAGACGCGTTTGCGAAGCTTGTTGTAGAACAAATAGTTCATACTCCACAGCGCATTCTCCTCGCCGTCAAAGGGGTCCTCATCCGGCGAGTAGCTGTAGATTTCGCATTCCTTCAGGGTCATCTCTTTGTCGATGGCGCGCCATGTGTGATGACCCCATGTCTGGGCTCCTCCTGGAGTTTGTGGTCCAGCGGAGAACTTGGGATTCCACGCGGCAGGTGCCATCAAACCTGCAGTCGCTCGTGGTCTCAAGTTGTGAATCGTGTCATCAAACATGTGGATCACGGTCCTGAGACTTCTCTCTCTTCTGAAATCCTGTGGTCGGAGGACATGTGAAAAGTCGTAATCTGGATGAGCAGCGTTCAAGGTGGCAATGAGGTATGTGAATGTCTTGCGACTTTTAACCTCACTCAATGAACCAAACGGACTCGATCGTTTGGAGTTGTGTATCAGCAAATCGGCATCGGGTGGTGAGAGTGAGGCGGAAAATCGAACCAGTTCTTTGTGTCTGGTCTCCAATGATTCCTCCACCTGTTTGTAAAGCTTCTTGTCGCTGGCCGAGGCCTTTGTAGTGTGCAATTCGCATCCTCCTATTACATGACAGTCAGAAGTGTCAAAGTTGAGGGCGCTGGTCGCGTTATCGAATTCGCGGTGAGGTATGTACTGCGTGGTGTGTCAGTGAAAACTCTTCAGTAACTCTGTGTTTGACCCCTGGAAAGACGCGACTCACCTTCATTTTGGCGCAATTGGTGGAATCTGTCGCGTCTGATATTTGTTAATGATTCGATTCTGGTTGAAAGCGCAATGTGCGCGTTTTGTCCGATGTGGTTTGAAAAGTCTGTTGAGCTGCTGTAGCGAGACGACGCTCTTTGTCCACTCTAAGCTGGCTGCAGAGAATGACCAAAGATAGTTGTACAAGCCAGACGTGAAGTCTAGCAGTGAGAGCTGATGATGAATGAAGGCATGGTCGATGTTGTGAAGATAGTTGTTGATGAGTTGTCGCAATGATGACAGAGGGGATGAGGTGAGGTACTTGGCTGGGCGGCTCGTATCGTCCAAGTTGGGAAGGTTTTGCCGACATCGGATAATTCTTGCACGTGCAGGCTCTGGTGGCTGCGCTGCATCGTCTGATCTCGCGGTGAACTGTCCTGTCTAGCCAGTGCGTGTGATCAATAGCAGGCGTGCTGTTATGGTAGGACGAGGAATGCATCTGGTGCGATTGGTAGTGAAGCTGGACAACGTTGTGACTATGCACATCTGCTCTCGACGAAGAAGACGAGAGGCTTGGCTGGTACTGTGCTCCAGTGAATGATTCTGGCTGGGTATGAGACATTCTGGGATGTGCGGAAGGACATTAGCAGTCAGGGTGAGACGCATATCATGGGCACGAACTTAATACCAGCATAGCTTCGAAAGCAGAAGAGGCACTTCGAGATGAGCTTGTAGGAACACGACGAAGCGGACCTGCGTTGATGGCATGCTTCGAATGTGACGGGCGAGAGACACGTTCTAGTTTCAGCTCAATTGTTAGTGAATGTGTCTATTTCCCAAGAGAAAGGGTGCCATACATTACTGTAGATATGCGGTGTGCTTGTCATGTAGACCATGTACTATGTATGTGAATGACCTTGAGATGTATGATTAGCACAACTGAAATAGATCTTGTTAGCCAGCGTTCAAGCCAATGAAAGTCACGCAGCCATGTCAGAAAGAAGTCAAGGAAAGAGAAGGGACAAGAGGAATATGATATTGAGTGCAACCACATTGCTGTGGGACCTGCCTAAGGGCGAGGCTACTCTAGAATATAGAAGATGTTCATGCCGGCTCTCGTCTCTGCCAAGTCAATGCAAGTCGGTGCGGCAGACTACCATCCGAACGGAGATGATTTCCAAGCTCATGAAGACGCCGGTCGTGGGGATGCTGGGTATCGTGACTGCGTTTGTGTCTATTTGTTCTACATAATCTTCGTGACGCCTTCGTCTTGGACCTGAAGTGAGACAGGTTAGCCATAGTACGATTGAGAGCACCATTCAGTGACCAAGGACCCATCGACAAGACATCCTTCTTTCATGTCCTTTTCTCCTCACGACAATGATCTTTGTGGCAGATACGGTATTGTCGTTTTTCATTCACCCGTGTCGTAGTTCATGTGCAAACCGTCTTCGAGCCCACCCACCCTCTGGCATTCCATCTTTTCTATGATTTGTATCAAGTGGCGGCACGGGTACTAACCTCAAGCTCTTCCAGGCCGTCTTGTTGTCCAATACTCTTGAGCACATTTTTCTTGCTACTTTCTTGCAATTCTCCAGCCAGCAGCAGTTCGTCCAAGATGTAGTATGCCTTTTGGAAGTTGAAAATTATGTCCAGCTCGCACACATTGCCATAGTATTTGTCCATTTGCTCGACATAGCGATGCACCACTTCCAGCGTGATCAACTCGTTATCTGTGGACGCAGTGCCGACGATGAAAAAGAGTGATGCATAGCGGCGGTAGACGATTTTCGTGTCTACAGTATGTCAGATACAGAGAGCCAATACTCATGAGCATGAAATGGTGTGAAATGAAGTCGAAAGAAAAGAAAGTTGTCAAGTCGTGTGTGAGTGGGTCTGTTAGTCAAGAGGGCTGGAGATGACTTCTGACAGGTGCACGAGCGTAAAGTAAAGTACTTGGGTGGGCAACACACACCTTTGTATTCAAGGAAGTTGCACATTCGCGTGCGGCGTGCGAGAACCAGCTGCGTCACGTCCTTGACAATCTTGGCTTTATCCTTTGGCGAAAGTGTGGTGAACCATTTGGCGAGGCGCTGTGTGAAGATGAGTCGTGAGCATGCGACCCCTTCGAGTTGTACTGTACATACCACTTTGCCCTGCCTGGACAGAAGGATCAAATAGCTTTTGACTGTCAGCAAAGACGGCCTTCGCACGAGAGGAAGGAACGTACTGAATGGCCATGGCATCGAGAAGCCTACGAGGGCTAGACTATGTGTTCGGCGAGTGTTGCTTCAAAGGCTCCCGTCTAGAAGTGATGCGATGCCACATGCAAAGGGTCTCGGACTAAATCTCCATTGACGCAGCAGCATTGTTACAACATCTTATCTTGTGCTACTTTATATAGGCGCTTCGAAGCTTTATACACTCTCGTGACCACTGCGTTGTCTAGGCAAGGCGCTCATCAATTGCGCACTTTCACAAAGCGCTCCAAGCTCACGAGCTGAGACGGGACGAAGAATTTCACGCCATCATGACGAAGATTATCTTGTCCACTTCGTAAGACTCACGCCCTAACTAATGCTCTTGCTACCTTTCTGACACACAGGCGCAGTAACATCATAGGCGGCGGCCCCTCCGTCGTTCGCCGTTCTTCTGCACAAAAGTCCAACACTGAATTCACATCCTCCCTCCGATCCGTTTTCGCAGATGCCAAAGCAGCGGCCGAGCAAGACCAAGATCCCTCGCAGCAGACCAACGGCACACCTCACTCGCCGGTATCATACGAAGACTGGACAACGCGGCTAGGTTCCACATTATACGTGCCATATACAGACTTTACAGACTCCGGTCTTTCCGAGGAACGATCTCAGTATGAGATAACTGTGAAACTGTTCTTCCTGCCCAATAAGCCTGCCTCGGATCGATGCGCCCAGTCGCGGGAAGCGATAAACTTTGTCTTGCAAGAGCTGCATGTACCGTCGATAGATCTCCTCATAGTATCATATCCTGGAATAGCATTCGATGCGGACGATGAAGATGGCAATACTGCCACAGAGGACTCCTTGCAGGCAGACGCCGATGCAGAGTCTGTCGATGCCATGATCGAGACGTGGAAGTGTCTCGAACAATTTCATGAAGAAGGTGTGATAGGGAGGCTAGGCGTGTCCGAATTTGGAAAGGACCGATTGACGAGGTTCCTGAAGAAAGCGAAGATACGGCCAAGCGTAGACCAGATCAACGTGCGAGACTGCTGCGTCGTGCCGAAGTCGCTCATCGTGTACGCGAAGGGTGAGAAGATCGATCTTCTCACGCACAGCGACAACACGAATATTTTGCCGAGAGATGCTTTGAGCGACCTGCTCGGTAAGGGCGAATCTGGCGCTGGTATCTTGGGTGAGGGCGGTCTGAAAGGCGATGCCGAGCCCCAATGGGTGATCAAGTATACGGCGGTAGTCAAGGACCGAGGCGTGATCGAGAACAAGGGCTACTTTGGCGCAGTCGAAGTCCAGGACAAATGATATCCAGCTCTTGGCCACTCATCCAATCATAATCTTCTTCCTGCCTCTCATCCTGACTTCTTCGAACCGCTTCAGAACCCCTTTTGCACCCTTGTAGCTCTCGCCATAGCTGCGTAGGACTTCCCCGAACAAGCCTTCCGCGCGGGGATGTGTGCTGCCAAATGCTCGTTCCAGCACGTACAGGTCTACTGCACGGTCTTCCTCTTGTATGCTTTGAGATGCCAGGCCAAAGTCGATGAGAACAACGTCGCCTTCTGTCACATCCACTTCTTCTGCCTCTTGTGTACTGTCATTGTTCCGCTGTTGTCTCGGCCGCAACATAAGATTGCTAGTCGTCAAATCTCCATGAACCACCCCAACCTCATGACATCGACCAACCACCTTTCCAATCCTCCCCATCAGCCCCCACAATCCCACTTCCCTGTCCTCGACTCCGCCTGCAGCCTCTTTCTCGCCGTTCGCTGCACCCACAAACGCATCCAGCTCTTTGTCCAGCACTCGGCGGACCGTGCCACCCTCGATCCACTCGCACAGCATCCAGCCTTGATCCCAGTCCATCGAGTATAGAGCAGGCACTGCAACACCTTCTTTGCGCAGCTTGACGAGCACACGAGCTTCGGAGAGGATGCGATGGCGTGTTAATTTGGCGTCGAGGAGGGGATGGCGGTAGGGTTTCGAGGGACGGTGTTTCAGTGCCGCTGGAAGTGATGGGAGGCCAGGATGTGTGACGCTGTCTTGGGAATTCGAGGACGAGGCTGCTGGCGGCGCAAGCAGGTAACGTGTGCGATATAGAAGTGCTTCTGCACCTTGGTAGTGAAGCTGTGGAGCTGGCGAGGTGTAGGTGAAATTCTCAGGGAGTGAGGGCCTGCCCATGGCCGAGGGAGCCATCTGTGCTGTGGTCTCAGTGAGTGCAGGCATGATGAAGTACTGCCAGGGGACAGAAACCCGAGAGGATCCTGGGGAGAGTGCCGTGGAGGTTCTGCTCAGGGTAATGTCCTAGTACAGTATGATCAACGAATGAGAGACGATGGATTCACTCGAAGTCAAAACATCTGCCGGAGTCTGACTCCGTTCAGAGGACCGCCCCTCATCAATCAAATCGTAGGCTGGGGACTGTTGTTGCTTTTGAAAAAGAATTTACATCTTTCAATGCAACACAATCTATGCTGATCCTATGAACACCCTGCTATAGATCTGAAGAATCCACCAACGAAATGCTATGAATCTGCCTGCCGTCGACCAGGCTGCACCCGTCCCGAGCGCCGCAATCCGCAATCCCGACCTGTCATAAGCTCATAAAATCATAGCCTGGCTCCTCAGCAGCTCATCGTGCGCCAGCCAGCTCGTCATTGCCAAGACTATCACCCAGCACGGCAGCAGAAGTCTGCTCTTTCTCGTGCTTGACTTCAGAACTCGGCCTCCTCGCGCTATCCTCGTCAGCGCTGATGCTGACCCATGCTCGTACTGATCCTTCTTGTGTGCTCAGAATCTTCCAGTCTCCCCTCGCTTTCTCGTCTTCTCCCTCGTCTCCTGTGAGCTCGAGATCGGCATTGGTCGTGTTTGCGACTTGAATGCCCTGTCGTCGCATAACCTCCAGGATAGCTCGGGCATTCAAGCGAAGGGTGCGCTCCGGTTCAGCAGCCTTGGCTATGTATTTCGTGATGTTCGGGAATAAAACACCGAAATCAGACTGCGAGAGATGAGCGCTGTCCTTCGGATAGAAGATGTGAGCTGGTGTGTGCTTATTCAACGATGTTCCTGCGGCGTCTGGGTTGGCGAGTGCACCCTTAATTTGGTTCAGGTTTCCTTTCCAGTTGAAGAACGCTGAAGAGAGAATGGCCAGAACAGGTGATACATCCGAAGCTGGTGCTGCCGAGTCAAAGCTAGGCATGGGTTTGTGCCGTAATTCCGAAGTCGGTCCTGATTGAAGAGGCATGCCCCAAGGATCAAGCAGAAAGACGGGCGAATTGTAGTTGACTTGAGCTTTGAGGTCTTGGGTTGGTGGGAGAAGTAGCAGCGAAGACTTCATCTGCGAGTACCAAACCGACTTAGTGAACTGAATCATTGTCGCTCCACCAAAGGAGTGCCCAGCGAAAGAGATCTTCCCAGGCGTATGTACATCGAGCTTCCCAGCAAACATTGAGATCAGATCATTTTCAGGCTTTTCCCCTTTAGTGTTATGAAAGAGCTTGTGACGAGAGTGATTCGGATCGAGATTTCTTAGGGTTTCGCCACGGTCCGCACGGAGCAGGAGCTCATGCATGAGGCTCACTTCGGACAAACGGATCTTGATCTGCTCATCTCGTGCGGCATATACTTCAGGGGACGACTGGTGTGAGATACTCTTATAGCCTGCAATGCGCTCCGGGGTCTTATCCGTGGCTCGGATGTACTGGATAGGTGATGATCCGTCACGATGGTCCACGGCATATACTACGATACCATATGATGCCAATAAACCACAGATTTGCGAATACGTGTTTCTTGTCCCGCCCAGGCCGTGGGAGAATATCATGGCTGGCCAGCGCCCATTGGAAGTTGGAGGTTGTAATAGCTTCGCGTTTCGGAGTGCCGGAATGCGGATGTAGTACATAATGCTCGATAGGTATGTGAAGGCACTTGCCAGCGCAGGTCTGGCTCCCAAGAACTGGCCATATGCAGCGACTATGCCCTTCTGGGGGTCCTGAATCCAGTATACTGGGCGTGCGCGATGCGATTTATCGTTCTCTGCTGGATAGAAGACCCGACATGAGACAGTCTCGGGGACGAGGTTCGAGTCTGGTGCAGCTGGCAGAAGGTCGGCGGAAGGGACTTCGATGTCAAAGGTGCCTACAGAGTATGGTCCGGAATATGCAGGGAGGGAAGGAATTGGCCACATCGTGGAGGAGGATGTATTTGCTCGTATAATAAGGCCACCCACGATGCAAATGAGTGTGAGTAGGACAACGTATCTAGGGCGCAGTTGAAGCTTCATATACAGGTCGGATTGGAAAAGAGAGGGCAGCAATATATGAGGAATGGAAGATGCTCGTAAGAGAGGAAAGAAAAGTCGTGCGCACACGACCACTTGCCGTATGATGACGATATCCCTGCATCGGATTCTGGACCGGATGATGCGCCAAGGCTGCTCGGGCCGCGGGTAGAAGATCAGGCGATACGCACGTGTCACCGATTGCCGATCCTGATTGTCGCAACCCTGAAACAATCTAAAGTCCTCCTTCTGAGGATAATCTGAAACAACAACAACAAGCATGTAGAGTCATTTGTATCGATATCGAATTATAGATCATCGCTCGTGATAGAGCATATCTCGAGACAGAGTACGTCTCAGCGATGGACACAGTCGGGAATACATCGCCGGGTCGTCAAGTATGATAAGCGTTGTTTATTCGTCTCGTCGCAAGTGAGCTGATCTCGTGGGTTTAGGAGCTATCGAGTTACCAGCATTATGACTATCTTGCCAAAGTCATCCTTATAGGCCCATCTGGCTGTGGCAAGTATGTGAACCCGCACAGCTTAAGTAAAGAACACGCATCCTCATATTTACGATCAGGTCCTGCTTGCTCCATCGCTTCGTCAGAGAAGAGTGGAAGATTCTCACATCCCAAACCATCGGGGTCGAATTTGCCTCTAAGATTGTCTCTATTGGCTATGGTTCAAGAACGAAAAAAATCAAGCTTCAGTTGTGGGATACGGCCGGTACTGAGCGCTTTCGCTCGGTCTCAAGGTCTTACTACAGAGGTGCTGCAGGCGCAATCCTAGTCTATGACATCTCCAGCGCAAACTCATTTCGGGCGCTCCCCACATTTCTGCACGATTTACGCCAATTGGCTTCGCCGCAGTTGACCGTCATCCTGGCAGGTAACAAGAGTGACATAGCGGATGACTACACTGGTCCGGCGCCGGCATCTTTGGCATCTCCTTCCGCTCCCACAAGTATTGCTGGATCACTTAGAAGCACGTTCTCCGGCGACACATTCAACCTGTCCAACGCATACAAGAACTCTATGGCAAGCGCGACCACAGCGCCGGAAGGACGTGAAGTGTATGGAGACGAAGCAGCAGATTGGGCACAACACCAAAAGATCAACGTGGCAACAGAAGTGTCGGCACTCACAGGAGATTCGGTCGATGACGCTTTCACACGATTGGCAAAGATCATCCTCACACGTATTGAGCTTGGTGAGATTGATCCAAGTGATCCGGCGTCAGGCATCCAATATGGAGAACCAGAAGGTCAAACAGACTCCATCAGAAGTGGTATTACAGCGCGAGGCGGAAGACCGAAGCGTACTGCCAGTGTCTCTTGGGCTTCTGGGTTACGCGACTGGGAAGAGGTGTTCAGAGTTGATCGCCACACAAGACGACGAGGTTGCTGCTGATAGGCAATTGTGACAACATGGTACAGGGGTGTCGAAACCAACCCGAGAAAGACCAAGATCACAACCGTTCGCAGTCGACTTGTTGAACAACAACGCGGAGATCGTAGTTAAAGTCGTAGTGACGCACAGATATCTGTTGTATTTGACAGCGAGAAGCTCCAAAGTCCAAAGGTACATGGCGTTCTGCTTCAAACGAGTGATCATTGCTTACCAAGACGCAGACAGCGCATGGGCCCGGTCGCTGAGACTCACAATGTGACCCGACGACCATCAGGACACTTGATGCTCACCACGCATACAGGCAGCGATGTCAGCGAACGCAAGTATGGGCCTGAGCATGGTGCCACGCGACCTGTTCCATCATATACGCCGAAGAGCCTGGCTATAAAGCCATCTTCACACACTGGTGGCGAAACAAGAGCGTGGAGGCCAGCGAGTGCATCGAGGATTTGCTTGTTTCTTGATGAAGGAATTTGCAATGGGAGGACAGGGTGAGATTGCATACGCGTATTGGGTCCGTACATATGGTCCGGCAAGCGCGTCGTAGTGATTGTAAGGGCAGCACTGGAATTGACGGCAGATTACTGTACAGTAAAGCAGTCTCCCTTGTCAGGCCTTGTCAGGGTTCTGAGGGTCACGAAGATGTGCATCAGACTGTACGACGCCTTACGCATCGACAGCAGCTGAGAAGTGACACTAGGTGCACAGCACTAGAAAGTGAAGTCCGAGTAGAACTCCTACGGTACTCTCCTACAGAATTCTCGGACTTTTTGTGCTGCGAGTATGTTAGATTTGTGACCGAAAGGTCGGTCTCGGTTTTTTGATGATATGCTTACGGCACTCTCCTCTGCCAGAACCAGCTACAACCCGTAAGCTACTTCTCTAGTATCCAGAGAGTCCTTTCATAGCTGGAAAAGGACCTTACATAACCTACGGAACTCTCCGCCACTATATACGCATTCCACGACCTGCCGACCCGGCTGGTACGCTATGCGATAAATCTTTCAGAGCTCAGGACACCCCGCCTACGGGAAATGAAGTATGCCTGGTTTGCAAGATAACCACGTCGAGCAAGTGGGTAGACAGGGAGAATGAGGCTGGACCGCTATGCGACAAGTGCAATAAGGATGCTCAATTGACAGGAGACGAGAAATGTCGAGCAAGTGGTGCGACAAGAAGAACCAAGCTGGCTTGAAGTGCCTGAGGTAGGGCTTATAGGGCTGCAAAGGCTACAAAGACCGAGGCTTAGATAGTAAGCTATAGTGTGGAAGATGTGAATATATGAATACAAAAGCAACAACAGTCCGCAGTTTACAATTGTCTTTCGCAGTCGTATAGATGGCATACAGTGTGGAAGGTGCTCGGTCCGAGATAAATACCTCGGCATGTTTCACTCTCGTTCCAATTGCAGCTGTTTCGGCTTCGGTGCACAGTCAGCACATCAATCCCATCTACCTGACACGCTGCTCGCTCTACCTTACCAGATTATTCTTTTGTCCATCCACCGAACATGTCACACTTCTCGAAAGCCATCCGGCCTGTGGCTCGTCTAGGACGACAAGCATGCTTGAGGAAGACGTTCCAGCCTCTGGTGAGCACACGGTGAGGCGACCCTACCTCCTCGAGACACTTGGCTCATCCTTTACGCCCTAGCAACACAATCCGACCCATCACATCAACACTCCCACGCCATGACACCACGTACGGCGAGCCCACCGACCTCACCGACCTCACTCCTACGCCAATCTCGCACCTTTCAGAAACGGAATCTCTTATGAAAGACTCGGTCAACAAATTCGCAAATGAAGTCATTCTCCCACGAGTACGCTCAATGGACGAGGCAGAACGCATGGACCCCGAGCTCATCAAGCAGTGCTTTGAGCAAGGGCTCATGAGTATCGAGATCCCAGAAGAGTACGGTGGCAGTGGAATGAACTTCACAGCTGCTATCGTTGCGATTGAAGAACTAGCAAGAGTGGACCCAAGCGTGTCTGTTATGGTTGATGTGCACAATACATTGGTCAATACTGCAATACTAAAGTATGGTACAAAAGAGAGCCACGAGAAGTGGTTGCCGCAACTTGCAAGTGGGACGCTGGGGTGTTTCTGTTTGAGCGAGCCAGCAAGTGGAAGTGATGCTTTCGCTCTCAAGACGAAAGCTACCAAGACGTCCGATGGTTACAAGATCTCTGGGTCAAAGGTGCGCTTTCATTTACTGTTATGTATAATTTCAGCTGCTAATACAAACACTTCTTCACCAATAGATGTGGATCACAAACTCGATGGAAGCAGGCTTCTTCATCGTCTTCGCCAATCTGAACCCGGAGAAGGGGTACAAGGGCATCACAGCATTTCTGGTAGAGAAAGACACACCAGGGCTTGCCATTGCAAAGAAGGAGAAGAAGCTTGGGATCAAGGCCAGCAGTACATGTGTGGTTACATTCGACGATGTCGAGGTGCCGAAGGACCACTTGCTGGGTGAGGAAGGACAGGGTTACAAGTACGCTATTGGACTGCTCAACGAGGGTAGAATAGGCATTGGCGCACAGATGTGAGTTGGCTTGGTCATGCTTGCACCGACTCCAAGCATGCTGACATGTAGCTTCGCAGGACCGGTCTAGCCACAGGAGCCTGGGAACACGCTGCTAACTATGTATGGAATGAGAGGGAGCAATTCGGGCAGAAGGTGGGAGACTTCCAGGGAATGCAGTTCCAAATGGCACAAGCGTGGACGGAGATTCAGGCTGCACGAGCGCTGGTGTACAATGCTGCACGACTGAAGGAGGCAGGTAAAGACTTTGTCAGGGAGGCGGCCATGGCAAAGCTGTTGTCCAGTCAGGTCGCAGGAAAAGTCTCTGGTCTAGCGGTCGAGTGGATGGGAGGTGCTGGGTATACTCGGGATACGCTTGCTGAGAAGTACTTCAGAGACTGTTTGTGCTGCTGCAGACTACTTGATGAAGTAATGCTAACTGATCTATAGCTAAAATCGGCGCGATCTATGAGGGAACGAGCAATCTGCAGCTCATAACGATAGCCAAGTTGCTACAGAAGGAATATAAGAGATAAGAGCAGTGCGGAATTTAGAGTTGTACTTGTAGCTGTCGTGGATATATGATAATTGATTGCAAGCTCCCCTATGTAGATTGACCAAGCGTGTTTTTTGATATTGTCGTTTGTTGTGGTCGGCGCAATGGCGTCCCCTGGCAGTTACCTCCTGAGGCGACATTTTGCCATTTTTGGCCATGACTCATGTTTGACGTCTTCCTTCTTCTTGCAACAACTTTAATATCAACCTCATACATGCGCTCAATCATAGCATGCAATATGACTGGCTCAGCTGGTACTATGAGATGTATGACCTCTATGTCATACAAGACAAGACA
>Ga0268246_10000538_pt1 | contig 15587 bp, 9 predicted proteins | sample AgamicOrSfe_FD_200242 | JGI IMG/M metagenome (GOLD analysis project Ga0268246, IMG submission 200242) | Agave microbial communities from Guanajuato, Mexico - Or.Sf.e (v2) (version 2) | ecosystem: Host-associated > Plants > Phyllosphere > Phylloplane/Leaf | place: Guanajuato, Mexico | collected...
AAAGTGTTGGCCAAGATCTACCATGTGCTGATTGGTCGACCCCTCTTTCCCGGCTCTTGGTTAAGGTTATCTGGTCGATTGAAAAGTGGAGTCCTTACCTCATCAAACTTGAAACACGGCGGCACATTATCTGGGAAGCAAGGAACACCAGAATCGCAGGCAGATCACACGGTATACAAGCTTTGCAGAGGAGAATGTCCTTGAATTACGTTCTATCGTTGTGGTGACCGTCCTTATTGTACATCGCTGTTCATCCTGCCTGTAACGCCCCCAGTCGTCATCATTCGTTCCATTCTTCGCCGACGTTACTCCTTGATATTTATCACCCTCACCATCGTCCTGCAATCCCCAATCTCACTTCGCCGAAAACTTCGACCTCGCCCTCAATCTCGCCCCAAAGTACCACAATACCCACAATCCCACCACACACGCACTCATCAAGCACGCCAACAGCGAGCTTCCCGGCCCAACTCCCAAATTGCCATACAAAGGTCCGGAGTATAGGATACTCCCCGCCGCCAACGAACTCCTCACCAGCGCATTGCCCGCAAACAGACTCGCCACGTACGCCGGATATGTCATCGGCAGGTAGAGAAACACGCACTGAAAGACGATGAACACCCCGAACGTGACGATAGCCACGCCAATACTGGGCACGATCCAATGAATTCCTTCCTTAGACGTCCAGCCATAAATGAACATGCCAATGGGCATGAGGAACGCCGCTGCAAGGCCAGGCAGGAGTGCGTCTTCCGGAGGTCCAAACCCGTTCTTGGCGATACGAGGGGTCGAGTACCATTTGATCCAGGACATGTAGACGAGGGTACCTATGCCAAAACCGACGGCTGCAGAAAGGAAGACGACGCCGAGTTCGCCGAGGTTGAAGTGGTAGATGTCGATATAGACGAGGGGAAAGGCTTCGAAGAAGGAGTAGAAGAGGGCGTACATGAGTGCTGTGTAGACGGATGTGAAGGCGATGGAGGGGTCGAGAAGGTTGAGCTGGAAGGGCCTGTAGAGCGCGTTGATGGCCATGGTGTTGAAGCTCAGGTTGCCCTGGTCGATCTCGCTCTGAGACATGAGTTTCGTGGTGGTGTCGGTGTGGGAGAGGCGGAGGCGGCGGGCGCGGTTGAGCAAGATGGTGCCCGGATTCGTTTCTGGCATTAACGTAAACATGACGAGAAAGGTTGGGCCGGCGAGCCAGAGTATCTCCCACAGAGCCCACCTCCAGTTTTCAGCGGTGACGGAGAAGCCAGAGATCATGGGGCCGATGGCGGGCCCGGCGCAGGCGGCGAGGGCCCAGAAGCTGATGAGGTAGGGGAGGGTGCCCATGCCGTAGAGTTCGGAAAGGGAAGCACCTCCTGTGGCAAGTGCGGGTGAACCGAAGAAGCTGGATAGCGTCAGTACAGGTAGACTCTCCAGCCGACGAAGATGTGAAGGTACTTACCCTTGCAAGAACCTCAGAACCAGAAACCCACCAATGTTTTTGACCAACGCAGTCGGAACGCAAAGAATGGTGAAGATCGCGAAAGTGGCGATATAGATTGGATTGCGTCCAATGGCAGGCACTTCTGAAAGAGGAGACCAGAGAAGGGGACCAAAGCCTAGACTTGGAGTCAGTAAGGTCTTTTGTGATGTTGACTGGGGAAAAAATTGCTGCTTACCATAACCGATGACATACATCGACAACCCAAGCTGAGCGACAGGAGCACTAGTTCCAAACGCCTTCATGACACCTCCCTCTGCCGGAGCATAGATCGAACCACCCATGTACACTGCTGTTGTGTAGATCATGATCAACGCCACCACCAAGGCCTTCTTACCTCTCGACCAATTCTGCGGATTCTGATCGTCGTCATTGGTGTACCAGTCCACCAGTACAGTTCCATCATCCAGCTTCGCGGGCGCGACAACCTTTGAGACTGTCGGTTCGAGTGTGTGAGCGCCCTGTTTCTCCACATCGAAATGCGCAGGCTCAGGACTTGAAATCTCGTCAAGCTTCGTCGCCACTCTCTCAAGGTCTACATCTTTGTCCTCGATGTCATCCAGCTTCTCACCTCCAGCTAGACTGACAAAGGATTGGTCCGGGTTCGTTGTCGATGCGCCGGCTGGGCTTGAGCCAATATCGTAGCCGGATGAAGCAGAGGAGGATTTATAGACTGAAGGCAGCTCGAAGTCGCGCCTTTCCTCTGGATAGGGGAATAGTTTGTGTGCGGTCAGGAGGCGGATGGATTGCCCCAGGGCGGAGTCGCGGAGGATATCGGGGGCCATTGGGGGCTGTTTGGGTAATGTAGATAGCGGCAAGGGAATGAAGGCGGATGTGAGTGGTAATGAGGATGAGGTTTTTCTTGCTTGTCTTCGACTTCACAATGCGTTGCGCAGTGGGTACTCGAAATGCAGTACGCCTGCCAACAGACGAGAAGACACAGAAAAGAGATTTATGATGTCAAACAACAACTTTCAAACACTGAAAGACATCGATCCAATATATACAGAGGTTTCAACGACCTTAAGTCCGCCGAGAAGTCCGCCGAAGCATATTGCTAAGCGCGTGCGTTTGTCATCAGCCTTGAGTCATCGTCGGGGTGGGAGTGAAGCACGCAAGGCAAGGCATGGTAGAACCATAGCATGGATGTGGCTGTCCGTAATTACGAAATGCACTACCACGCCGGGTAATGTTGATGTAAAGCTCGAACCAGTCGTCGACCACAACGTGGTGCCAATCATGATTAAGACAGTTGCAGATCCTGTATGATGAGAGACTAGTCGCAAGATCGTTAAAGCTGGGCGCTTTGTAATGCTGCGTTGAAGTCTGTGGTGCACGCCCGTCATTCGGACGAATTTCAGGGGCAGGGGCACGGTTTTAGATGGCGTTTAACGGTGATACAACGGCGATCTGCTTACAAATTGAAAATGACTCTCCTCTTCGACCGATCTGGTTATTGGTTACGGCTTGAAGGATGAAGAATGAAGAATTTGAGACATGAGACATGAAGACGAAGCACATTAGAGACTCATAATGTCGTGATAGCATTACAAAGCTTCCCTTCTAGCTTCCCTCACGTCCTCTTCTTCTCATACGGTCCCAAAGTCAAATCGCCCACACTGCTCGCTGGCGTACTAATCCCACTGCCATCGCCCTCACTGTCCTCATTCCCTCCTATCTCGTCCACACTTTCATTCTTTCGCCTTCTCCCTCGCTCCTGCATCGCTCCTCTGATCTTCCTGCTCACATCATTGAGATTCAGGCCGTCTTCCGCGTTTGCGTCGCTTCCGGAAGTCATGACATTCATGCTTGTAAATCCTCTGCTGCCAAAGAACCCAGCAGAGCCATGGCCTGAGCCTGGGCGACTCTGGCTTCGACTTCTGCCTTCTTGGCTCGTAGGGGTATGTGGATGTGAAGCGAAGATACCAATGTTGGCAAGGTTGCGGAAAGACTCATTCCGATTGTGGCCGGCGAGTGTATGAGCACCGTGAGCCATTGGCGCGTTCTTCCTGCGACTGGCAAGTGAACCTTCGCCGTCTTTAACCGCGAAGAAGGGGTCGCGCTCGAGTGATGAGACACCACGAGGACTGCTGGGGTCTTCGCCGTCGCCGCCCTCAGCCATGAATGTCCGTTTGTCGTGCTTCAGCTTGTCCGGGTCGTCGTGAAGTATACGTTGAGCGTCAAAGTCAGGGAACATTTCAGGCCCAAGTTCGTTGATTAGTTGTGTGACTTCTTTGGATAGCTCTTCGCGCTTTATGCGAAGACGGACTAGGGTGTTGCCAGCCGAGGGATTGAGGGCAAGGACCAATGGTCGTAGAGACTTCAGTATGTCCATACCGACCTCTCCGAAACGAAGCGCGGCATATGTAATGGTTGGGAAGAAGATGTATCCGAAGATGACAATAGCCCATAGTGGGATGTAGTCTGGTACACGACCTCCCACGCGGTTGTAGTATGTCCATGCCGTGAAAGCGACGGTGTAGAATGTGTACAAAGTGGGTGCAAGTGCCATGGAGACGAGTAGTTTCCAAGTCGCCACAACGTCCCGAGCCTGGACCTTGACAGTAGACGCTGCGAGTGCTTCTTTTGCTTTCCGTATTGAGATGACCTTGCCGACAATGAAGACAGGTGCGAAGAGGAAGAGACCAGGAAGCACGCCCGCGGAGAGTAGTAGGAGTTTGGTGATCCGATAGAGTAGCATGCCAGTTACTTGAATAATGCTGAACTTGGCGTACTGCAGCTGGTGATCTCGTACGTTTAGTGCCAAGAGTTGATGGTGATAGTCCATGACGTTCTTTTTTAAGCTGACGATGCGAGGATCATCTTTGTATCGTGCGTAGCCTTTGACCAGTCTCCGGTTGAGTTCGACAACCATAGGTAGTGGCAAAGGCTTGTTTTGAGGGTTATATAGACGTCTGACGGCCTGGATAAGCATGAGTGTGTCGTAGTCTGGGCTGGTAACGGTCACAGCTACGAGCGCGTTATAGATTGTTTCTAGCATCTGGCCAACCGCTTCTCGACGATTCCCATTCTTGTATGCCTCAACCAGCTCCGGAGGCACTTCAAGGGGAGTGCCGAATTCCACGACTGCGCGAGACCTGAACTTATGTGCATGGAAGTAGTTCATGCCGCAAGGGACGATTTGCAGGCCACAGTCTGGATTGTTAGCCACTGCACCTAGTGCCATGATCGCGACACCAGCTGTACAGTATTAGCGTTACTCCGGATCTGTTGAACAGCTTTTACATACCTTTCAGTGGCAGGAGCTCCGTCCTGTCATGACTTCCTCCTTCAGGGAAGATGCCAACACTACCTCCGTTTGCCAGTCTGTCGAATACCGCGTCGTAGACCTTCGACTGATCGATCTTCGGCGCCACCCTGAACTTTGTGCCATTGTCGGTTCGCCCTGCCAGTATCTGCTCTTGTGCCTTGTCATCAATGTCTCCTTCTTTTGCTTCCCGCCCTGTGAGCTGCTTCATCGCTACAGCTCCCTTGAATGGCTTCTTCAGTCTGATCTCCGTAGCGCTGATGACTTGCGCAATCTCTGTATTCGCTGCAACATTCTTTACGCTTGGCAGCACTATCAGACCACCCTCCACAAAGTCTCCATTGTCAAAGACTGTATCGTTGCCTCGCAGCAGTGTCGGGTCCTCATCCGGTTCAGGCAGATATACGAATCCCTTGGCAGCTTTCGTCTCGTCCAATGCTCTTCCCACAGGGACCGAGCCCATCAATCCTGAGAACGCGCCAACTGCCTTCCTCTTTGTAGATTTTGCTGCTATAAGGAAAGCCACCCGTCGTTTTGCTTCTCGGCGGATGACCCGGAAGAGGATGAGAGGGTCGACGAATTGGTTGGCATGAGGGGCGGCGACGAAAATGACTGGTCCTGATTTGGGTATCTTCCAGGAGCTGCGTGGGTGGACTTCGCGGAAGAAGAGATCAAGGAGGATGGAGAGGAGCCAGAGGACAATGTCGTATACCCAGGGATTCATCCCTCTGTTATCGCCAGCGCCCGCCATGGCGGCGGGAGGATTCGCGTGGTGCTCAGCAGGAATCGAGCTAGATGTAGGTTCGGAGGCTTCAATGAGTGCGGTGCGCTTAGGTTGTGAGAATGGTTATCACAAAGCTTGTGGATGTCTTTGCGACTCCAAGTTGCAAGTGTCCTAGGTGAGAATGTATGATACGATCCGTAGAGGATACCTAGGTAGTCGGTGGGATGCAGTGCAGGATCGAGAAAGGACAATTCGTATTACAGGTTCAGGTGCATTATCGTACAGTACATCACCCCGCAATTTACATGCGATGTATTGTTTACGTGTTCGACAGTGGCGGCAACGTGTCAGTATTGTATGGCTAGAGGGCTATCTTATGGCGACCGGCAATGGCTTCGTCTCTGCCAACTTGCCCTACCTTCTCTATGCATGATCCCCATTCCTATATAGTCATTAAGTCGTTCTGAACCCCATCATAAAACCCCTCGAAAACGCCTCGCTAATGCAGAGATGACCAGACCTTCTCACCGCTCTCACTGCATACCAGGTTGAGGTCTGATTGCCTTTCGACACTCAACATGCAGCCTGAATCATTTGACCGGACGTTTGTGACTGTAGTCCTTCAAAACACCTGCCATATGTGTATTCGTCGTCTTTCCGCCACGCCTTGATGCTTTCTTCTTCTTTTCCCCTACCTTACCAGCAGCGACCGCTTTGACCTGACTGGTAGGTGTAAGATGAAGGTCGACAAGAGTTTGTCTTAGATCCTCAGTTGGCATCTTGACTTTGACAAATGTCTCCGCCCATTCATCATCTATTTCGTGCCACAGTGATGGGTCATCTGGCCATACCATCTTTGGTGTATTGTCCTTCTTCACGCGGGTCACAAGCAATTTCTGAACGCTTTCGAGCTCATCAATCGCGTCAGTTGCGCCGGGCCATCCTTCTTTCAGCTCTTTCGCTGGAATGCCTTGTGCCGTGGTCTGACCTTGCAAGTATGCTTCCAACTCGTCCACTGATCGAACGTTATGCGGCGGCCTGAAACGATATGCTCCTTTCCCAGCCAAGCCCTTGCTGTTGTACTCCACCTTGGAATGTGTCTGCAAGATGTGCTGCATAGTTTGTTTACCACGATCATCGATGCCCTGCACCGAGAGATAACTGAAGATATCATTGAACGAGATGGGCTTCTCTTTGCCTTTGAGATAATCAATCGCAAATGTGATCTGAGTCATCAACTCCTTTCCAGTGCCAGTATTGGCTGGTTGAGAGTAGACCACGTTTGGAGGTGGCTCAGCTCTTTTACGTTTGAGGTCAGAAGAGAAAGACTTGTTTGTGGTGGAGGCAGCGGATTGTGAGGAAGCCGGTCTCGAGACTGGCGTAGGTCCAACACCTCGCTTTTGTGAGACCTTGGTTGCAGAAGATGCTACTTCGGCACGGAAGTTCCTCATCTGCTGCTCAAGCAAGTTGGACGACATGATGGAAGAGGTTTGAGGTGAATCGATCGAGGTCGAGTGGATGGAGATGTTGAAAAGGACGAGGAGATCGTAGAAACTTGGATTCTAAGCACAGTTCATGAGTAGGTACAGTGTAAACACCCAGTGTGGTGGCCGAGCAGTGGTGGTACTGTTGCAAGCAGTCTGCAGTGCCTGCTCTTCAGCAGCTTGATGTCAATCTTTTGAGTGGAGGGCACGAGCTTCGACGAGTAGACGAGTAGGACAGGACGGGGTGAGAGGATTGAGGAGAGCTTGCAGCGAAGTGAAAGAAAGTTGCGGACGGAGTCGACCTTTATATGTCGAGTGGTAAAGAGTCACCAGAAAGTATACCATGATTTAAGGGCTCAGGGTCCAAGGCTCTAAACTGAGATAGCCGTTGCTGAGCTTCAAGGAACGTGAAACAATTCCTCGAACGCGCCGACATGCAACTTCACCAAATGAATCGAGCTGCGACATTATCGGGTACTCGATGCTGAACTGGATGTCCTAATCGTCGACTCATCCAGGCGGAGCCACGCGCGACTGCGCAGTCACTCTTTTGTCTCGATTCATCTCCGCGGGGAAGGTTTCTTATTGTCTCGAGGGCAGCACCACCATTCGGACAGCATAGAATGGCGACCGTCTTATTCGAGACGGCACATATCGCCAACCACTTTGACATTCCTCAGTCCCAAGTCCAAACACTTGTCAGCGACCCAACGACAGAACTGGTGAAACATTTTCTTGAGGCTTTGATACCACGCATCAGAGAACATGAAGAACTCAAAGCCAGACAGCTTAGGTCAGATGTCGAGCTGGAGAATGCTGTGCGGGGTGGCGAGGCTAGGGCAAGCACACTCAAGGCATCAAACGACAAATTGTCGCAAGAGATTGAGCAGCTTCGGCTGAAGCTGAACGAGCAAGGTATGCGTTATCAGGATAACTAGCTGAATAGTGCTAATAGTGGCCGCAACAGAGGTAGCGAACGCGCAAGTGACCGACGAACTTCAAACTCTTAAAACCACGTCTTCTACCTCTACTGCCGATGCACAGACACAACAAGCGCAGATTACCAAACTCGAGAGTTCAAATCGAGAGACGCTTTCTCTATTGACCGCAAAGTCCACATCCTACGACAAGCTAGCGGAGGATCTTACATCACAACACAAGAAGACTGTGGAACTACGCAGGGAAATCTCGGTGTTGGAGGAGAGAGTGCAGACCGCGGAGAACAGTGCAAGCAAAGTGAAGTTCACTGTTTCCAATCTACAAAGCGAGCTGGAACTTGTACGAGGAAAGAATGACTATCTTGAATCTGAACTCAAAACAAAAGCAGGTGAACACTCGAAGTATAGGAAAGAGAAAAGTGCTAGGATTGCGGAACTGCAACGAACGAACGAGGATGCAACGCAGCAGATCGAGGGCCTGCAGCAGACAGAATCGACATTGCGGAAACGGTTGGAGGAGTTGAGTCAGAAAGCAGACGAGGCGTTTGCGCGCATTCAGCAGGTACAGGAGGATGCGGCGAGATCCGAAGAGTCGTACCGGCTGGAACTCGACAATGCAAAACGATTAGCCGACCTCCAGAAGCAGAGTGCGGATACAGCTAGGAGACGAGTACAAGAGGTGGAAGAAGCCCTGGAGCAAACCAAGGACGATGCAGCGGAAGAGATAAGTCAAGGTCTTGCCGAAGTCGATACAGAACGTCAAGGTCGCCAAGCTGCGGAGCAGAAGGTAGAGCAGCTGGAGGAGGAACTTGCAGGTCAACGTGCTGCTCAAGCTAGTCTGGAGACTCAGGGCGCGCCAGCGACGCCGCAACGAAAAACCAATGGGTTCGGTGCATCTATCGCTGGACTGATGCGAGGAGGATCCCCTGCGGCGTTCAGTCCCGGTACCTCAAGCAGGGGCGGCTTGACCTTTACTCAACTTTACGCCGATCACAATAGCATGAAAGCAGAGCTGGAGACTGAAAAGCGACGAAGTGAGAAGCTCACGTCAACGCTGGATGAGCTAATTCACGAAATGGAGCAACGAGAACCGGAGGCGCAAGAGTCTCAGGCCGAGCATGAACGTCTTGTGTCTGAGAACGCTGATCTGTCTACAATGCTGGCACAAGCCCGGCAAGAGAAAGATACTGCTCGCAAAGAAGCTCGAAAGCTGCAGGGACTGACTGAGGCTCAAGGACGCGAAAGTGATCTCCTCAAACAGCAGCTTCGCGATCTTAGTGCGCAGATCAAAGTGCTTCTCGTGGAGGTCCAGATTCGTGAGAACGGTGTTGAGTTCAGTGCTGCGGAGAGACTGCAGCTGCAACAAGCCGCTTCTGGGGCAGCAGATGTTGAGGCTCTGGATGGCATGTCGGACACAGCTCGTTTCATCAGCCAGCGTCTGATCTCCTTCAAGAACATCTTTGAGCTACAAGAAAAGAACTCAGAGCTGACACGAATTGTACGTGACATCGGGGAGCAACAGGAAGCGTCGGAGGCCACTTCTCAGAAGCTGCGTCAGACCGAGCAGGAGCGTGACGCCGCAAACGAACGTCTTGAGCGGTACAAGGACGAGATGAAATCTATGGTGGCACAGTCGCAGAGCTACATTCGCGAACGTGACATGTTCCGCAGGATGCTCTCGCATAGAGGTCAAATCCCCGCTGATACTGATCTTGAATCCATGTTTGGAGCCTCTGTCAATGGCACAGGCACGCCGCGCACTCCACAAGTCACGCGGCACCAGCAAATAGAGCAATCACCGTCTTCCAAAGACGCAGCAGACTTGGCTCGCCTGCTGAAGGAGTACCAGGGTCAGTTCGATGCCTACCGCAGGGAAACTGGTACAGACATGAATTCCCTCAAAGACCAGAATGCGAGCCTGTCAAAGGAGAAGAGCCATTTACAAGGTGACATTGCCAGGATTAGCAGCCAATTGACTCTAGCCCACGAGCGATACAACATGCTGCAAGCTAATCTAGAACAATCTCACTCCGAGAATGCCCAGCTGCAAACCCGTGCTCAGTCAGTCATGGAATCAGCCGCAAAACAGGACCTCAAGACACAGCACGTTGCTGAGGAATTAGTCGAAGCCAGGGGTTGGGCTGACAGCATGAGGAATGAGAATGCTAACCTCAAAGCTGAGAAGGAACTGGCTAAGCGAGTTGAAGCACGATTGCAGGAGGACAACAAGTTTCTCCAGGACGAGCGGACTCGACTTAGCTCTGCAATGTCAGAAACGCAGAGACTCTTCAACGAACGTGAAATGTCCGACAATGAGAGTCGCCGAAAGCTTCAGAGCCAGATTGAGCAATTGGAAGCCGAGCTGCGGACACTAAAGCAAAAGCTGGAGGATGAAATAGAGTCAAGCAAGTCTCTTGCTTTGCGGAAAGACTATGAGGCTGAACAGAGCCGTTCACGTATTGAGGACCTTGTGAAGATGGTGGGCATTGTCAAGGAAGAACTTGTCGCGGCAAAGACTGTGCGAGATCAGCTTCAAGCACGAGTGGATGAGCTCAAGATTGAGCTCAGGAATGCTGAGGATCGAGCTCAAGCATTACAACCTCGACCTACGCCAAGACCAGCAGCTGGAACGGCTGCCGCCACCGACGTTACGGCATTGGCTCGTGAGCAGGAGTTAGCTTTGGAAATTGCTGACCTGAGGAAGGAGTTCGACCTTACCCGGAACGAACTGGACAATGCTCATGACCAGGTCGAGCAGTACAAGGCGATTGCTCAATCATCTGAAGAAGAGCTCGGGGCGCTCAACGAGACACATGATCAATACCGGGAGGAGATGGACAAGATCATGGCAGAGAAAGAGTCCAAGATTAGCGATCTGGAACAGCGGGTCGAAGACATCTCTTCCGAACTCAACACCACTAATACACAACTGTCAGAGCTCCGCAGCTCAGCTCAAGATGTCCAGAGCCGACTTGATCAACAACAAGCCACCTTCGACACCGAGCTAGCGCAAGTCAGGGATGAGAGCGAGAAGCACAAGGAAGCAGCAGCATTCCACCAGGAAGATCTTAAAGCACAGGCGGAAATTGCGCAACAAGCACAGCAAAGCTATGAGAATGAGCTCGTGAAGCATGGCGAGGCTACCAAGTTGCTCCATACTGTCAGGACGGAACTCAATCAGTTGAAGCTGGAGGTCTCTGGGTACAAAGCAGATGCAGAGGCTGCACGCACAACAATGGCTCAGAGCGAGGAAAGTTGGCTTACGAATAAAGAGAAGTACGAGAAAGAGCTTGTGGAGATCAAGAATCGTCGTGATGATGTTCTTGCTCAAAACAAGGTGCTGCACGAACAGCTCGAGAACTTCTCGAAGCAGATCGCTACACTCCAGGCTAAGAGATCCGATGCCGAACGTGACGCCACTGTGACCCCGTCGACCGACTCTGGCATGCAGAACCTACAAGAGGTGATTAAGTTCTTGAGGGGCGAGAAGGAAATCGTCGACGTGCAGCTCGAGCTTGCAACACAAGAGACCAGACGATTACGCCAACAAGTCGAATACAACCAAGGTCAACTCGAAGAGACACGCCTGAAGCTTGAGGAAGTGCGCCAGAAACAGGCAGACAAGGACCGCTCGGCGATGAATCACAGCAAGCTAATGGACACCATCAACGAGCTCAACGTCTTCAGGGAAAGTAATGTCACATTACGAAACCAACTACAACAAATTGAGGCACAGCTTACTGAAAAGACAAAGCAGTCTGAAGACCTAGTCTCACAGCTGCAGCCACTACAGACGTCAGTGCGTGAGCTAGAGAGCGAAAAGGAAACCACACAGGGAGAATTGAAGCTGCTCGAGGAAGACCGCAATCGCTGGCAGCAGCGCACTCAGAACATCCTGCAGAAATATGACCGTATCGATCCGGCTGAGCTTGAAAGTCTAAAGGAGCAGCTTACACAGCTTCAGACTGAGCGTGATGAGGCATTAACCACGCAAGAAGGCCTTCAAGAACAAGTCAACCGCATTCCCGAAGACATATTGAAGGCACAACAGGAGACTAAAGAGGCTACCAAGAACAGTCTTGCGGAACAGTTCAAGCAGCGTTCTCGTGAATTGTCTGGCAAGATCAAAGAGGCTAATAACGCAGCCAAGACTTCGAAAGAGCAGTACGATACAGCTGCAGCCGAACTCGAGGTTGCCCGTACTGAGCGTGATGCGGCCAGAAGTGAACTCAAAGAGGCAATCGAGGCTAGAGATGAGGCAGTTGCGCATGCAGAATCAGCCAAGACACAACCAGGGCGTGCAGACGAAACGACTCCTGCGTCTGGAGAGAATGCCATGGAGGATAGACAGGTCGGAGGAGACGTGCAGAACAATGTCAATGTTGATCTCTCCGCCTTGCAGGCCAAGGTTGAGGACGCGGAAGCACGGGTCAAGGCTGAGACTGACAAGGTACAAGCTGTGCAATCTGAACTTGACGGACAACGCACTCGCGTTACAGAACTCGAAACCCGCGTACGGGAGCTCGAAGAACAGCTGGTCGAAGCAAATTCGAGTCTTACCAGTCTCCGCGCCCAGGTACCGCAAGCTGAGTCAAGTGGGTCGAGTGATCAGCCGGTACAACAGTCTGATGAGCAGCTTGCAAAGGCCAGACAAGATCTGGAAGCTGCTCAGCAGGAAATAGCTGCACTACGCATCGCTGTTGACTCTCAGTCTTCGACTGAACCCTCTGGTGATGGCGAGACCGTCAACAGTGCAGCACAGATCGCAAGTCAAGTAGCGCAGATACGGTTGGAGCTGGAAAGCTCGTACACTTCGAAGACAAAAGAACTCGAGGAAGTTTTCACAAAGCGTGTGGAAGGCATGAAGAAACAATTGCAAGAAAAGCTGGGCCTAGGCCGGGTGAAAGCACGGGAAGAGATTACACAAGCGGTGAAGCAGGAACATGCCGATGCATTACGCGCCCAGCAGCAGGAACATGAAGCTAGTATCAGGACACTTAAGCAAGAACATGAGCAGAGCATGACCAAAATCCGTAAAGATCATGAGGTCGCTGTGACGAATTTGCAGAAGGAGCACGAAAGCAAGATTGCCGAGCTCAATACACAACACCGGAAAGAGATCGAGGATGTCCGATCGCATGCCGCTGCTGCACCACAATCCCAAAGCCTACCGACGCCAAATTCGACCGTGGTGCCAGCCACACAAAATGCGTTCAACGAGGATGGCACCATCAAGGTCAAATCAGAGGTGCTCGCCGATGCGGACAGTTGGACTCCTGGTCAAGCTCAAGAATTTGTCAACAGTAACCCAGGCATCAAGGCCATTGTCGTGCGCAACATAAAGCACAGAATTGATGCCGAGGCTGCCAAGCTGAAGGAGCAGAGCGCCACCGGGAACAATGATCAGGTCGAGCAAGTGAAGCGCGAAGCCGAAGAGGCACTCAACAAGGCACTCAGTGACGCACGCGCAGAAGCCGAAAAGGCACTCAGCGAAGCCCGTGCACAAGCTGAAAAGGCGAGAGAAGCAGCTGTCGCCATGGAGGTCAAGAAGAACTCGCTCAAGACCAACCTGCTAGAAGGATCGAAACGTACCGCTAATGCCAAGCTGGAGTATGTTTCGAAGGCAGCCACCGATACCCCAGAAAGAGACGTCAAGAGCGTTTGGCTCGAAGCAAAGGATGTTCGACCTCCTCCAATAACTACCCCTGCGCCGTCGACGGCTACGGGACAGGCTCCTGCAGCAGCACAGTCACCTCGACCACCACAGACACCAGGAATTAGACGAACGTCAACGATACCAAATGCCACGCCAGCAACAAATGCGGCAGCCCAACCAGCGCCCGCCACCCAGAATGCAACTGACTCCGCGACAACACAAGCAGCTGCCACGAATGCATCGCAGCCAGCCAGTGCTTCAACGGCACCCACGCAACCTGCTGCCCGATTGCCAGCCCCGACAGGTGCTCCTGCATCACGTGGTAACATTAATCAAGGGTCAGCACTTCCTCGAGCACCCAACCAACCTCGAAGTGGTTTACCAGTACCTGGTGCCTCCGGTATTGCTCGTGGTAACTTTGGCAATCGCGGTAGAGGTGGCGGTCGTGGTGGTGGGCAGGGCGGCAGACAATCTCAAGGTGGGGACTCGAGTCCAGGTGGCGGGCGAGGGAATATGAATCCTGGTGCTGGAAACTTTGTGCCTGGAGGTGGAAACAAGAGACCTGCTGGTGATCATGCTGGTGGTGATGGGAAGAGAGCCAGGGGTGGAGGACAAGGACAATGAACGACGATGTGTACGACTATGTGGAAAGGTCAGACTCTTGAGAATGAGATACTGTCTGAGTATTGCGATATGTATTAACGTGTAGTATGGCATATTTAATGGTCCATAGTCTAGACGAGTATGACGAAGCAAATTAAAGACGAGCAGTGTTTAGAGACGAAGAAGCTCGTGTGACGCACCAGAGACAACCGCCCAGCACAGCCAAGCCCTGAGTATGCAAGGGTCCGAACAGTCGCCCTTGCATTTAAGACCTCAACACAAACCTGCTTCCTACTTGCTCCTCACCTGATGATTGAATGTGATGCACGAAAGAACAATATGTTGTTGGGATGGCATCAATAGCATTCGCAGCGTTTCACATCTGAAACATCGCCAAGACTAGCGTTTGACATCCGTGCTCGGCCACTCCCGTGACGTCGGCACCCGTGATTTGAATAAACAAAGACTCACGTCTCTCTCTCCATTTTTGTTTGCTTACACTTCCTTTCGTCCTCTACATCCACTGCTGTACACAGCTGTTCTGCAAAACCTCTTTGGTATAACAACCTGCTGAAAAGGCTCCTCTTCATCTCAATCAGGAGCTGGACTCCCGACAGTCGTGCATAGATCTATTCAGCAGACCTGACAAACATCCACATCTCAAGCATGGCAAAGCTCAACTACCTCAATGTATGATCATGTCACCATTTGATCCTGGAAGTAAACAATAATCGTTTCCAGCGCAAGTCCGAAGGCGTAAAGCTCGGTGCCATCGTCGCCAAAGATCTAGTCAGCCACGTCCACACACTCTCTCGCATCGTGCATCGCTGACCGGACGACAGCGCAAACGTTGTAAATCTACCACTTCCTCCAAGACGGAAGCACACAAAGACACATCTCCTCTCGAAATCATCCTCGAAGCGAAGAACCTGACAGACGAGGGTCTTCACGAAGCAAGCCAAGGCTTGACTGAAGCTCTTGCGCACCCGGAAACTACAAGACTGGCAGTGCTGAACCTTGCGCGGAATGGACTCACAGCGAAGTCTTTGCAAAGTCTGGCTGAACCACTCAAGTTGGCCTGCCCTGACCTGGAAGACCTGGATCTGTCCGGCAATGCCATCGGTGCCACCACACGAGAAGAGGCAGAAGCACTTGAGGCTTTCCTGGACGCCCTCCGATACTGTCGGAAGCTCAAGAAGATCAATCTGTCTGAGAATCAGCTCAGTGGCTCGCTGGTATTGGAGGTCTTCGCCCGAGTGTACATGAGACAGTTTGATCAGAATGTCATCCTCATTGAGCGCGCAGGTGATGGCGTGTCAGATGACGTGCAGGACATCTCTGGCGGCATGGAAGACCTCGCGATAGATACTGCAAGTTCCACGAAGGCCGAACAGTCTTCGCCATGCGGTCTTCCAACAATCACCACCATCG
>Ga0268246_10000540_pt1 | contig 15515 bp, 23 predicted proteins | sample AgamicOrSfe_FD_200242 | JGI IMG/M metagenome (GOLD analysis project Ga0268246, IMG submission 200242) | Agave microbial communities from Guanajuato, Mexico - Or.Sf.e (v2) (version 2) | ecosystem: Host-associated > Plants > Phyllosphere > Phylloplane/Leaf | place: Guanajuato, Mexico | collected...
GCCCCTGCCCCTGCCCCCTCCTGCATGTTCTCTATGTTATCTACAGACTTGACTTGCTTAATGCTTGCATGCTGCTTGCTTACTGCTTGCATACTACTTGCTTACTGCTTGCGGGCTGCATATTCTCTCAACAAATTGAATGCTGCAGCTGAGCCAGCCATCTTGCCGAACAGTGAAACGTGAGCATGGAGAAAATATACGACTTGCTCTAATACTCAGTTCTAAACCTGGAACTCAAGGCTGCTCGACGCTAGATGCATGAGAGCGTGCATGTCTATGCTGCGCCAAACTAATAGCAGCACCGAGCCGCTCCATACCATGAACAGCACTTGCAGCACTTCAAATCTCCATTTTGGTAACCACCAAACACGTTGAAGGCTATCCTTCAGTCCATCATTGACCTGCAACAGGGCCCGATTCGTCTGGTCTTTGTAGCGCTCCTCATACTTGTGAAACCAGTACAAGAAGCGAACCTCAAAGAAGAGATCCAGGACGGTCGTGGTGATTAGCACGTACACCCATCCGCCGTACCTTGCATAGCCGTCGCAGAGGAACCAGTGAACGAAGGCAGTAATGTAGAAGTGACCCGTGATGACTACTGTCGTCAATATTGGTAGCATGACAGCATACAGAAGATAGCCAGCAAGAATCGTCGTAGAGGATGTGGTCTTGCCCGCAAGGCGACGGGTATGGAACGCAAAGGTGAGTCCGATCGTGGCAATCCCACCAAGAACAGCGCCGAAGAAGACCAAAGCCAAGACGACTCGGCAGATCAGAGCATCCGCAGAGGTTCCAGACGAGGCGCACGTACGCACGAGTATGAGCAGCACCGCAGCCATACAGTAGTGAATTGTTGACAAGAAACTTCTGGGAACCGTCAGGTCGACAAGATAAATGCCCGTCAGAATACCACTGTGTAGAACATTAGACAATTGCTATGATGAGCAGATGCACATCATTTACTGACCATGCGAGAAGACAATGCTCGGTTTGCTTCGCGTGCCAGCTTCCAAGTGGCGTGAAAGCATCCCAGACAATTGGCCAGATGAGCCAGCCGAGGAAAACTCGAGCAGGTATTGTTGCCACTTCGACCGCCAGGCGCTCTTGCGATTTCTGTTCCAGCTGCTGCCACTTGGGAACATTCCTTTGTAGGCAGACTCGAGCTGTGAGGCGTAGACAGTGCGTCACCACGGAGCCCGCAAAGATGCTGAGGACATCATCCATGGCTAGCAGTCGTGCCATCGAAGCGTAAGGGTGAGAGATGATATATGGATGTAACTCTAGATCGAGCATGAGCAGAAGCTTCTCTCCGGGCCTCTCTGTAATGTTTTTGTTCTGTGATTGCGTTTGCGATTGACGGAACCTCGCTATCTTCAATCACTCGTGAGATCCATAATTCTTGTTGGGGCGACACGACACGGGCAAGTGGCACAAGAGCTGGATAATACCGTTAGTACGTCTAGACCTAGCCGCGAATGCCACTACTGCGACCTGATCCAGCATACATTAGCTGATGACAAGGATCTGACCCGCTCCTAGTCTCAGCCTTCTCGGCTCATGCACATGCCCTGCACTGCCAGCGATGCTGCTTACCGTTATCCAAAAGCGGCACAGCAAATGAAGAGGGGGCCGAAATAGTGTTGATCATGGCTGCGGGGATGTGTCAGTGAGAACATACAAATATCTCCAACCTCGATGCGAATGAAACACAAGTCTGCACAAAAGTCAACATGAATTCAACGTTCAAGTCTCACCATGTCGGCACATCAGCCTCACTGTCAGTTGGTGACCAACAGATATGGTCAGTCTTCGAGCAGACCTTCACCTTGAGCATCGGCTATGCTCCGCAAGACTTCCGCTTCCTATCCGGTGTTACTTCGATGTCCACATGGTCCTCGATGCTCGCTGCACTTGTGACCTACTACACCGTCGTTTTGGGCGGAAGGGAAATCATGCGCAATCAGAAGCCTGTACCGCTGAACTTTGCATTCAAAGTGCACAATCTGTGCCTGTCTGTTCTATCTGGGATCCTACTTGTCCTGATGCTGGAGCAAATTGTGCCCATGTTGCGCAGTGATGGTCTGTTTCACAGCATCTGCGAAAGGAATGGCGGCTGGTCAGACAAGCTTGTCGTGCTATATTACGTCTGTTGGCCGATCAATACTGAGTCTTTCGATGGTGTGCTGACTGAGGATAGCTCAATTATCTTACGAAATACGTGGAGCTTCTCGACACCTGTTTCCTGGTTCTGAAGAAAAAGCCTCTGAGTAAGTGTTGTTCTACTGTACCAGACCATATATCTGAGCAGAATCCGCACGGCATTCTTCCGGGAAGTTTTGAGACTGTGATGATATATGCGCAGCATGCGAAAAGACCGACACTGATAACTGATAGCATTTCTCCATACATACCATCATGGCGCCACTGTCTTCCTCTGTTTCACGCAACTCGTTGACGAGACATCGGTATCGTGGGTACCAATCACGCTTAATCTTGCAGTCCATGTCGTCATGTACTTCTACTACTTCCAAACAGCTCGGGGCATTCGAGTCTGGTGGAAGCAGTACATAACCGTCTTACAGATTGTTCAGTTCATCATCGGGCTCGGCTTTGTTTACTTTACCTTCTACACCCACTGCACGCACAAGTTCAGTCTCGGCTTACCCCACTTGGGCTCCTGTCAGGCGAAAACATTGCTAGGTCCTGTCACCGGCGTTGTCACACTGTCAAGCTACCTTTTGCTGTTTCTTGTGTTTTACGCTGCGACCTACAAGAAGGCTAAAGTATGAGAGATGATATGCATGCTCGGCGGGAAGCTCGAGTGGCCGGGATAATGGGTTAGCCATTAGAGTAGATATGGAAATATGCGGTACTGGAATGTATAAGACAACTTGTAGTTTTGTGACCGTCAGCCAGTGACCACTGTCCAAACTCCTACAATGATGCATCCTCCAGTTGCCTGAACCTACTCAGAAGGGTTCACGCGTGCATTGTGCCTAATAGTAAGCGGCTGATCTTCAGTTCGGGTCTTGTCTATCACTCCGTCTTCCTGGACTCCTGCAATACTGATGCGCGGAACTTCAGGACTGCTTGGCGTCGGAGAAGGAGAGCCGCCACGACTGTAGGCTGGCGTGCTTGAGCTGGCAGGTGTCGAGGAAACCTGGGGTGTTCCTGGTCCAGTAGGTGCAGGTGTTGGTGCCAAGGACGGAGGTGCTGGCATTGAGATGTCTTGTGGCGATGGCGGTCGCATGTGTGCTGGTAGATTTGGTATCTGAATGCGCTTGGCGATGTTGTGGTAAGACGCCGGGATGATCTGTGAACAGAACACAGAATTGTCAGATCGAACTTTCCGCCACAGGAATAAGATCAGGCTTGCTTACCTCGATGATTTCATCTCGAGGAAATTCCAAATTCGGGATATCGGCAGCGTTACACGCCATCAGGTATCCGTATAGGACGCGGAGTACAGACTCATGTGCAATGAGTAGCAGATCGTTCTGTTCTCGTTCAAGTTCAAGGATAATCGGCTCTAGCCTCACTGCCAGGTCGTGATAAGACTGTGTTTGTGTGAGATTTCGGTGACATTAGTACCAGGTTGACGGACAACTTACTTCCGCACGAGGATACCTATGGTGATAAGGATCTTGTTCGTGTTTCTCCACTTCCTTGGGCATTTCCTGCCGGATCCTCTTCTCTGACATCTTCTCGCAAACACCCGGGTTCAGTTGACTCATTTGTGATCGCTGCCTGACACGATAACCTTCATTGTCGAAGAACTGCGAAGTCTCGATGGTGCGCCTTCTCGTCGATGTCCATACCGTCAAAGGTTTATTGGTTGCAGTAATCCCACGCCGGACGAATCCTTGTCGTTCATTCTCTCGGTGCTTAATCAGTGTTTCCGTCATCTTCTGCGCATAGTCCTTGCCTTCCTCGGACAGCGAGGCATCTGCTTTATACGAATCCTCTTCCTTCGTCGTGCCTGCTCGTGCAAAATAGGTTTGTCGCGATTTAATGTGGAGATTAAGCAGATAGAAGACGATTCTCTGCGACAGGTATCCGAACGCACCGTTATTGACCGTGACTCGCTGCCCAGCGTTCAGCATCTTGATGTAGTGCAGCTCCGGCTCTTCCATAGTCTCAAAGTGAGGAATCCGGGCATTAATACGCGCAAGGTAGTCCTTGACTGCAGCGTCCGAATCCCATCCGGCATAATCTGGAGAGGATATCTTGACACTGCGTACATTCTCCTCGATGATACGCTCGTCTGTACATACTGACTCAATGAATAGTGTCTGAATGTTGTGCTTTGCGAATTCCTTCTCTAAAAGACGTCGGCCCGCGGACAATGGGTTCACAGCATCGTATATTGCGACCTGTCCGTTCTCAAAGTTTAGGAAGTGATAGATATCATCTCGGCACTGCTTTAATATTTTGTTTCGGAGCAGCACCGATGACGGAGAGGCATTGACGAAGAAGTAGTCATCTGGCACCTCTTGACCAGGCCCAACGATTGCTCTACGGTAGTCTCCAAGATGGAAGATGCGTGTCTTGACACCAAGCCATCTCAAATATCTTGCGAGCGCAACAGACACATGCGTCTTCCCACGAGCTGGTAGTCCTACCGTGCTGATGACGATTCTGCCAGAGTGGAAGAGACGGCCAGACTCTGTACTGTACAGTTGAGCGGGTGCCATCTCTTCCCTCGCGGGGGCATCATGAATGGCGTCAACGAAAGTGCTCGACTTTCGTCTTAGCCGCGCCCTTGCTATCGCGCTTGACGTGCTATGGTTTTCGTCAGACATGGTGCTATGGAGACTGTGCTGGACAAGCAATGTTTGAGTGAGAAGAAGCCTACAGTAAAGTATCCATTCTGTTTTATACTTGGGCTGGAACTCGAGCTCGAGCTCTAAGCCAGTGCCGTGGTTGCCGATTATGCTTTGGAGTCGGCGGATCCTGGGATGTGCGATGTGGTTACCTAGACTTTCAGTCACCTGTGGACTATAGAAGCAGCAGAAGATGAGAGCAATGGCAGTCTTCGCGAAGCAGCCACCGCACGCTGGGCAATAAATGAGGTTGAGGTTATTGATAAGAGCAATGCGACCTTATCGCTCTCGTCCAGAGGCCCTTGGTCGTCGCGCCGTTAACGCCGGGCTGGGTAATGTGTGGGACAAAGATCGTCACAAGTCGGAATCATCAAAAAGTTGCTTTTGCACTTCAGCTGGTTTGAGCATCAAGCAGTGAGCCTAGTACCTATCTGCTATCAACCTTCTTCCTCGCCTTATACGACCGGATTCTTAGAGCTTCGCGTCTATACGACAAAGGATCCAGAAAGCATCAAGATCTAGCTGACCAAGCGTTTCGACACTCCTAACACTCTAACAGCAATGGCGACTCCTACTGCCTTTCCAGGCGTGACGCCGTACCCGCCGCCGGTCGTAGCTCCCGCTGTTGTCGTTGTCGAGCCTCCTCCACAAAGCACTTTGGAGAAGATGACGGCGCCTCTGACAGACAATGGAGCAGTAAAGGCTTTCAGAGAATACTACAACACCTTCCAGGAGAAGCGAGAAGCACTCGGTTTGACGAATCCTGGCACAGTCGAGGGAATTGCCAGAGAGGTGCAGCGCGATGTCCTGACCACCAACTTCATGTTCTCTGGTCTCCGAGCCGACCTCACCAAGGCCTTCAGCGCCATTCCTTTGTTCCAGACTGCGCATAACTTCACAATGGGTACACAAGGCATGCCGCCATACTCATTCGCTGCGTTGTACGGATCGTCAAAGGTAGAGCGACCTCAAGATTTGGGAAGTGACCTTCGTAGTACATTGTGCTGACATTCCGTCAGGTTTTCATGCAAGGCAACATCGACAATGACCTCCAATTATCAGCACGCGCCAACTATAGGTGGAGCTCAGCGTTTATTACCAAGACAAATGTGCAGCTTGCGCCAAGTGGACAATCAATGGTTCAGCTCGAGGCGGACTACACCGGTGCGGACTTCACAACAAACATCAAGGCTATGAACCCTTCAGTACTAGAGGGCGCAATGACCGGCATCTTCATCGGAAGCTATCTACAAGCAGTGACACCTCGTCTCTCTCTGGGTATGGAAGCAGTATGGCAAAGACCTGCAGGAAACGAAGGCCCACAAACAGCTGTTTCATACGCAGCAAGATACAGAGGCCTGGACTGGATTGCTAGTGCACAGCTTCTTGCGCAGGGCGGAGTCCAAACATCCTACTGGAAGAGATTGTCAGACAAGGTGGAGGCTGGTGTGGACATTAACCTACAGTTCCTTGGTCTTTCAGGCGCACAAAACATGATGGGTGGACCAGAGAACGAGGGCACGACAACGTTAGGAGCCAAGTACGATTTCAGGACATCCACTTTCCGCGGACAGGTCGACAGCAAGGGCAAGGTTTCTTGCGTACTCGACAAGAGGATTTCGCCACCCGTGATGGTCACATTCGCGGGAGAATTGGACCATGCCAAGGTATGTTTAGCTACTAAAAAAGTGATGGACTATCACTGATCTTGATATAGAACACCGCACGCGTCGGTCTTGCGATATCTCTTGAGAGTGCCGGTGAGGAGTTCATGGAACAACAGGAGAAGGCTGCTGCGGCTGGCGTGGAGCCTGCATCGCCTCCGTTCTAAGCGGTTTGACATACTGCTTGATACGTCGCATCACCGGCACCTCGACTCCACTTCCTCGAATCAACGTCCAACAATTCCTCAACAATCATCAACGATAACAACTCTCTTGGAGCGAGACGTCAACTCTATGAATTCTCCAGCGTACCCACTCCGCAGTCCCCGCTCGAGGAAGTTGTAAATATAGGCGTTGGCCGCGGCGGCCGCTATACGACAGGCCTAACATGTAGGAGCCAATGTAATAATAGTCTGCATTTGCAAAGCAGTCCTTGACGTTTCTCTCGGTCGCGTGACTTGCCAGTCGATCCGTGATTTCCTGTTCTCATGCTCCATCGCGTTTCGCATATCTAGCGCCTCTGCTCCGTGAAACGGTTCTCGACTCTGCTGCATTCAAGCGTAGCACATTGCCGCAGTGATATAATCAAGTCCAATCCTCTTCGTCATCTTCCACCTGCACATTCACCCTCTCCAACTCTCGTCTCACGGCCTGCTGCCCTTTCTTCAGGAATGCATCGGGCACCTGCAACCCCTTCGCTCCGCTATCCCGACTTCCACCCTTCTCTGCCTGTATCCGACTGACTGACTCCCGGACCTGCTGCAGCACCATCTCCAGCACATCTATATTGCTGGGCACACTATCAGAGTCCTGTCTGAGCACCTCAAAAATATATTGCTGGAGTTGTGTGTTGAGTCCGGAAGATGTGAGAGCTGTGCTGAACGCTTCCTGGATGTGGTTGATTGAGCCCGGGGATGTGTAAATTGCTGAAGTGATTCTTTCGCGGAGAGCAGTCGGCAGAGTGAGGACCTGGCCATTGACTGTGATCAGAGAGGACGCGGAGACTTTCAGAGCCGGTGGGTTTGCCATTTGGAGAGACCGCGGGCGCTGCGCTAGTCACTTGACAAGAGGTGAACTTGAATGACTGAATGACTGTTTGTGGCCCGAGTGTTGTCTTCGAGATAGACGTTGAATGTGCACGTGGTAGCTGCCAATCGATAGGGAGCTGGCCGACAAGGACGTCAATCTCGAAGGACGCCAACAACACACGACCACTACCTGACGTGCGCTCTGAAACCAAGACACGCCTACAAGATTTTGGAAACATTGCCTCTACCTGGAAGTTCTGAACGCGAAACGCTACGACTGCCGTTGCCTCTGTCTGCCTCTGCCTCTGCCGCTACACTCTACCACGACTATCATTTCCGTGCATTGACCCTTGGCTGACCTCAACCTGCAGCAGCAGTGCATGCAACTAGCCGAGCACATTCCCGCGCTTCGTCTGACCACCACGCAGCATAGATAGATATACTCGACGACAGCTATCGCGTTGCGGCCGATGATTCTCTAGACTTAGACCGAACCCTGCCTCACTTGACCTGAACCAGCTTCAAGTCACCAGATCTCCTCCGCCGCATTTGCTTCGCTCGATAGATCAGACTTCGCGCTGGAACAGGTTTTCCCAGTCAGCGGTAGCTGCAGAACATCTCCTCGAATGAGCTCTATGTTCACGCAGACGTGATCATGACTTCGTTCTACGACAGTGACGAGTTGATTACCGACGACGAGCTGAGCCGTAATGGACTCTCATCCCCTGCTGCGAACACCGCGTTCACACCGTCTCCTGGCGATTCCGCGCCTGGTTCGAACGACAACACCCCTACCGCATTCCATCGGAACGGCACGATACGTCAATCACCTCGCGGGAAGATCACACAATGGAACCCACAGCAATGTGCCAACTTTGTGTCGGAGCTTGGGCCGGACTATGAGCAGTATGGAGCTGCTCTCATAGGTGAGTCACGACTGCGTGAGATGCGGCCTGCGCTTGAGGGAAACCGTATACATTCTACAATGACTGACGGTCCGTCTCAGATGAAGCTATGAGTGGTGACGCCCTCGTCATCGTTCAGCACGATGAGTTGAGAGAACTGGGTATTGTTAGTATAGGTCATCGGCTCACGATCCTAAAAGCGATATACAACCTGAAGAAGAAACAAGATGTGCCTTTAGAGCCAGATCACTATGTGCCATTGTGTAAGTAGTCGAAGCTTCTGCAATTGACAATATCTCACAATGTACAGCAGCAGAGGCCGCTTCGACTGAACTTCGTCCCACCGCAGAGGACATCACAGCTATCATACACCAAATCAAGCTCAGAGACTCGAGGATAATAGCTGCAGAAGCTGAACTGAAAACAATGAAAGAGCATCTAGACAAAGTGTGGGAGGATACTCGCCGCCTGCGCGAAGACATGTTGCCAGTGGCTCGTGCCGTCAAAGAGAACTCGCAACCTCTACCACCAGCACCAGATCCACCTCATATTGTCCCGAGTATCGTCCATGCCGTCGAGCCTGTGCCGTCACCGAAAGGACCACCACCAATGCCTCCCATGATCAATCTGAAGCCTAGTGAGGGTCTCTCGCGCAGTTTGTCGAAGAAGCTATCCACTAAGCGATTCCCATTCGGCACGACTGCAAAATCGCCGGCACCTGTCACAATACATGAGGGAACCACGCTCGAGGCAGCACAAGCCATGACATCGTCGCATCTGACTCCAAACTCAAATACATATGGAACTCCGCAGCAGGTTTCTCCGACATCTCCGCCATTCAACATGACCAACAGCAACACGCCATCACGAAACAACGCCGACGCATGGACCTACTCCAATACATCATCGATGAATTACGACTCGCGCGCTGTGACACCCTCGATAGGTGCGCCACCAACACGGCGTGCGCCTCATCCTACACCGAATACCGCAACAATCAGCATTGCAAACTCCACAGACCCCAGCACCCGTCTCTCCGCCGTGACCACCGACGCCACATCCAGCTTCGACTTCGAAGACACACACACCATCGACCGCTTCAAAGTCCGCGAACAGATGAACACCGCCGAAGTACTTCCCCTCGCACTCCGGAAATGGCGTCTAACGGGCGATCCTCGCTACTACAATCTCTACATTGTGTATGCGGATCGAGAGAGACTGATGACGAGCCAGGAGAGGCCGTTGGTGTTGTTCAAGGAGTTGCAGAAGGCGAATCTGCATCCGATGTTTATGCTGAGGAAGGTTGGGGCGAAGGCTGAAGAGGATGGTGGGGGTGGGAATGGGATGGGCATGGGGATGGGTACGGCGCAGGGCAGTCGGGCGCAGAGTTATATCAGTCCGGTGTACTCTGAGGTTGCGGGGGGGTCTGTGTAGGATTTGGTGAGGGGCGAGAGATTTAAGGCATTTGAGGTGTGGATGTGAGGTCTCATGAGGGCCATCGAGGAGGAAAGACAATGTGAAGATGAAATGCAAAGAGGAGAGCCGTGAGGGCTCGCAAGACTTGTTGGACATGTTCTGCATGAAGGTGTGGTTGGAAAGCATGGACAGTCTGCTGAAGGTGCTCTGCGTTTGTGGTGTGTATGTCATGAGGGAACACATGATGCAGCTGCATACTGTTCAGACTTTGATTCTTGCTTCATGTCGTTGAGCATGAAGCCTTGATACGCCGCCGTGTAGTGATGAGCTTGGAAGCATCAGACATACCTTCCACGGCGTTCGAATGTGGTCTTCTGGTCTTGAAATGGCACGTCTTGTCTGATGCTGTACGAGGCTTCTCATAGACCCCAAAAGGTTTCCATGGAACTCATACCGTCACGTCGTCTCATGCATTTTCGCTTGACACATCCACCTACGCCACATTCCTCACCCCCTCCTCTCCTCCTCTCATCGTCCACCCCTTCCCCTCCCATGCACCAACCCCTCATCCTCGCTATCACTAAAGCCCTTGATCCCGTCCCCATCCCTATCGTCATCATCCTCATCGTCCTCACCCACCGCAAACATCGTCTCCCCCTCTCCATCCAAATCCCGTCTCTGCTGCGGTCGCTGCGGCGCCGGCGCAGGTAATGGATCCTCGTTATTCGCATTGGCTGCAGCCGCGCTGAGATAGCCGTTGTTCCCACCGTGAGATTTGCGGTCGCGGTCGGGAGGGTCGTATGCTGGGATCTTCCCATTCCCGCCGGCCTCTTCGTCGTCGTCGTTGTCGGCGAGAGCGTCAAAGTCCAAGGAGTCGCGGCCGTTGGGCATTTCGAAACCTTCGTCGTCTTGGGAGATCTGTATATTCGTTAGAAGAGATGTCCATGCAGACAATGGAGGGCACGATAATTTACCTCTTCACTCATGGCGAACCGCCTGTTGTTCGCTGTTGGTCGCCAGAGATACGCGATGAACGCTACGTCGGCCAGGTAGACCAGGTTGAGCCAGCCATCGAGGACGAACCAGCGCGTTTGCCAGTGGCTAGGCGTGTAATTCGGGTTATTTGCGCCAGCGAAGGTGAATGAGTTGAGGAAGAAAAAGGCAAAGATGACGACGATGGTGGCGATGATGCAGTACCACAGCTTGCGGTACATCTGCGCCTTGACGCGCTGTTTGCGCTCTTGCAAATCTTTCAACGTCCAGGCAAGGGCGTTGAGTGTCCAGATGTAGAATGCGGTCAGGGATCCGGCGAGCGGGAGGACGACGAGCAGGATTAGGGGACCGACGTTTTCGGGGGCGATTGTTAGGGAGGCGACGGCGTAGATGACGCCGAAGATGAAGTGGGTTGCGGCGAGGATGCGGGCCCAGAGCATTTTGCGGCCGAGGTTGGAGCGGACGACGCCGTAGCCGAGACAGACGATGAGGAGGAGGAAGAAGGAGATGGAGTTTCGGGCGGCGTTGAGGATGGAGACGAGGATGAGGAGGACTTTGGACATTACGTCGGAGCCTTTGCGGTTCATGTGGTCGTAGTAGCCTGGTTGTGTTAGTACGAAATGATGGAGATAGGAACAAATAGCATACCCCATGTTGTGATCATCTCGAAGATGAGGAATACTGTCGTCGCTGTGATGTAGTTCTGTACTGGCAGGATGTCGTGTCGGTGCTGCACATATAAGAATGCCCAGTACAGCCCAATCACAACATACACCAATGCTAGACCTCCATAGAATGGAAGCTTAGCAATTTGCGCGCCAGGCAGTTCGCCGTATGCGTTCCTGAACTCGGCAATAGCGCTGAACTCTAGGTCGTTCTGCAGGGCTGCAGTGAGAACACAGTAGTATCCCGTCTTTGTGATCGAATATTCTACCGGTAACGGATTTTGGGAAAGATGTATCGCTTCTGTGATGATAGGGTTTTTTGAAATGGCTGATGCGTTTGCAGCCAGGATGAATGTCCCATACTCTTCGGCTGTGCAGTAATCCGAGGATATGGCATTCTGGTCGCACACATATATCCTCTGTCCTTTTGTCAGCACTTGCTCGTCGTCAGTCGTGAGGTCGACGACTTCATCCACGTACATCCAGCTCGTTATCCCTATCAGGAATGCCAATCAGGCTTTCATCTTGCCATTCAAAGATCATGAATGCTATTGTAGGGTCGCCGATCCCGTCTTGTCCCAGCGGCGCGCTATATGGAGAGAACACCACATCGATGAAAGGGTCGACACTTCCACCCCAGCTCTTCCTACTATACATGCCCGAGCATTGCTCTTGATTATCTGCTTGCTGATTCTGCTTATCTGTTAGATCTGGACAAGATGACGATACAAGGTCAGTGGCACTCACTAGCTCTACTTCGATGGCATGCGATGAGAGGAAGCAGCCTGCCAGGAGCATGTATGACAGACTCCATGACTGTCTCATCTCGTCCCAGTAAGCAGTATGAGGTGTGTTTCAGCACGGCCTGTAGATGCAGATTGGGCGTGAGTTCCAGGCTCGAAGGCGAAGGAGTAGAGAGTGGTAGCGCGTAGGCGAAGTGAGGCGCAACGTCTATACGTTTGGAGATGCTGTCTGATGCTGTGCAGGGCAGCTTACTTGAAGTGTTGTCACGCGCGGCTACCAAGCATCACGTGGCAGCTGTTCCAATGCCGCCTTGTAGGGCTTCAGGGCAAGCGGACCCTGATGTTTCAGCGGTGTGTGGGGTCCAGACGAGACAACGACGACGACATGCTCCTTCTCTGTACATGATACTTCTGCAGTAATCAATCCGAGGCTGGAAGTGTCATTGCTGACTTGTTCCTTTCCCTTCGATATTCCTACCGAAGTACTACTAGTGCTGACATTCATGCTTACTCTACATCTATTGAGAATCTGACATAATAAATGCGGCTCGGTCTCGCGGCTGGGATGGTACTTCCTCATACCGCCTTCTTTGTGACTTCAGCGATCGTTAAAAAGCTATGGAGCTGGTTGCCATATTCTGAAACGACTGGTAGGCGTCAGGCGTCCAAGGTCAATCTGAAAGCTGTCGAAATGCTGTCGAAGCTTAAACCCTGATCTTACAGGCGATTAAAAGCTTACGCTAACGGTCCAATCTGGCGTTCATCCCTAAGCCAGACCTCACACCAGGTGTGACTAAAGGCTAGTCCTTTGCAACCTTTCCTTCTATTCCTTCTTGTACCAGCATTGCTCGTCTTCATCCTACTCGCATCCGTCCGTGCGCCTATGCATGCGATTGCTGACGTGCGACATATCCATCCGTCGTGGTGTATTTGTTCCTTTCATGATCGAGAAAATGCAGATATCACGATGTCAGACCGATGCGACTGTGGCTGATGTCGCCAAGATGGCTCGAGTTCTCGTGACCTTCACCCGATGAATTGCTCCCTTGCGTCGGTTGTTGAGTTTTGTAGCCAAGACGACTGGCAAACTGGCGTCTGTGCCAAAGTACAACTCGACTGCAAGACAGCACAGGATAGCTTAGCAGCAGGCTGTAGCCTCTCTGGGGTCCGGAGGTATATTTGGACAAAGCATTACATCCTGGCAGGTATCCAGGTCCATTGTCTTAACCCATCCTCAAGTGCTTACTTCAATACTTCAGCTACTGGATTGCCGTCCCACGATGACCTATCAAGGTGTTCACGCCCACTGCTCGGCTTCAGCTAGTGCGAGCACCACAAGGCTTTGCTTATGCTTGCATGAAGTCTCTTATGACTGGCATACTGGATGTCTGGTTCTACTGGCTGCCAGCGTGGGGCCGTGCGAGAGGAGGATGATCACATCGGGGTAAGCGCGTGGTCAGCAGGTGGTCATCTACCTCCCTGATCTTGGACCCATCGATGTGGTCAATTAAATTGTATAAGAACGAGTAAATCGTGCTCATCTCGGCAAACTCATCATTCACTCATTACAAACTCATCATTTCCGCCAAGATGAAGTTCCTTGTCTCCTGTTATGAGCTCTTCCTCTACATGACCTCCATCGGGTCTCTCCTCGACTCCAATCGGCTTCAAAGTCCGATGCTATCGGATAGTGGCCTCTCTTTCCATCCTCAACATCCACTTCAACATCCTCACTTGGCTGCAAGTCCTGCCTTCCAATGCCAATACCCAAAGTTGAAAGGCTGGGAGAGTTGCAACTCAGCATCCAATCGCAGCTGTTGGCTTAGTCCTCCCAAGGACAGCAAGGTTCCACTAGCACCCTTCGACATCAATACAGACTATGAGACTATATATCCCGAAGGCATCACCCGCCACTATCACCTTACCACTGACGATGCCGAGATTGATGCTGATGGGGTCATCAAATCACTTGGGAAGGTCTTCAACGGCACTCGGGACAAGGTTTACCCCGGTCCTTTGATTGAGGTAAGTCTTGAAAGCAACTCAGCTGGAAGCGCGTGCTGATGTATCAACAGGCCTGCTGGGGAGACGAGGTTGTCATTCATGTCACGAACAATATGAAAGAAAACGGTACAACTATACACTGGCATGGCATTCGTCAGCTCAATACCACTGAGATGGATGGGTATGTTGATAGATATTATGCTGCTTGGCTACATGCTGACAATCAGAAAGTGTCAATGGAGTGACTCAATGCCCGATCCCATATGGTCACACATTCACGTACAAGTTCAGGCTTTGGCAATATGGTCACACCTGGGTATGTTGACAGAATTGATGATGCTTAGTCATATGCTAACAGTGAAGACAGTACCACAGCCATTATTCATTGCAATACGCTGATGGCGTCGCCGCGCCATTCCTTATTCACGGTCCCGTCAGCGCAGATTATGATGTTGCCTTTGATCCGATCATCATAGCTGATTGGATCCACGATACGTCCTTTAATGTTTTCCAGCAGGAGCTGAATTTTTCGGTTCCCCTGACTAATTCGATAGTTGTCGATGGTCTTGGTAGGCATCCCCCTTAGTCTTCACACGGACTGTGCTGACAGAGATACAGGCCATTATGGATGTAATGGATCCCTGGGCAAAACTTTGGCTGACAGGTGCACCAATGCCACCACCTACACCACCAAGGTAGTCCAGAAAGGCAAGAGATACCTTCTTAGGCTCATCAACGGATCTGCCTCAACGTCATTCCGATTTTCGATTGACAACCACACCATGCAAATTGTGTCCACTGATCTGGTGCCGATCAAGCCGTACAAGACTGAAACTGTCAACATCGGCATTGGTCAGCGTTATGCAGTCATTGTCGAGGCAGATCAAGTGCCTGGCAACTACTGGATCCGCACAGACATGCTCACTGGCTGCTCCAACATGGACCCGCTGGGGAACTCAACCACAACTGCCATCTGGCGATATGAAGGTCAAGATGAGAAGGCACTCCCTACTTCTACAACGCAGAACCCTGTTCCTGCGGCTGGTCTCCCTTGCTTCGACGAGCCATACGCAAGCCTTGTACCTGTTGTCCCTTGTAAGTCGACAATGCAGGCGTACGTCTGTCAAGCCCCATGCTGACACAGCGCAAGGGAATGTCAACCAGAATCCCGAGAACCTTGCGACGATTGACCAAGATATCTTCGAGGCAACTCGTAAGTCATTTCCTGCTTCTGAGACAGTGTCTTGTCACTGACTTGTCTCGCAGACACCAAC
>Ga0268246_10000546_pt1 | contig 15417 bp, 13 predicted proteins | sample AgamicOrSfe_FD_200242 | JGI IMG/M metagenome (GOLD analysis project Ga0268246, IMG submission 200242) | Agave microbial communities from Guanajuato, Mexico - Or.Sf.e (v2) (version 2) | ecosystem: Host-associated > Plants > Phyllosphere > Phylloplane/Leaf | place: Guanajuato, Mexico | collected...
GTCGATTGACCAATGGATTACCGCCCGTAGGCGATCCTTTTGCCAAATCCTCCGACTACTATGCTCCTGATGGAACTGCTGCCAGACGCGAACCAAAGAACCGTACCCAGTCTCAAATCATACCCTCCGGCTCACATCCTTTCTCTCTTGACTTGCCTGCGCAGCCCAGAAGAGGTAGCGTCGACGAACAAGGCGAGCGAATCTTCCAGGTGAATGATGTCGAGGCGATGTACCACAAGCTGCTCCATCAAGAAGATACCGATGGCAATGGCCAGATCACCGTCGAGGACGTTGGTCCCAAGGTATGTTTTACTCATCGTGCATTCTTTTGAGCCCTGCTGATACTTGATGTTGTAGACTATCCAGATTGGTACTTACGCCTCACGCGGCCTCAAAACCACTGATCTTCGTGGCACCTATATGCTGGCGAACCTGCTCCAGGAGCTCACCTTGGCAAGAGAAGCTGGGCGCGGACATACCAATGTTATCATTCAAGAAGCTCGATTAGCAGAGAATCCTGTCGATCGCCTGAGTCGCTTCATCCGTGATGCATTCTGGACCAACCTCACCCGACGGATCGATGGCGGCAACGTGCTGGAAGTGGCATCAGATCCAAAGGACTGGACTGCCAATCCGAGACCAAGAATCTATGTGCCTCATGGTGCTCCGGAACAGTATGCATACTACCAAGCCATTGCAGAAAAGCAGAGACAAGAACAAGAGTCGACTGAGGGTCCTGTCGAACACCACAAGATTCTGGACGTTCAGTGGCTGGCCAAAGACGTGACACCAGAGTATATCAGGGATCTTAACAATGCTCCTGGATTGCTCGCTGTTGGCATGGACGAAGTTACGGATGAGAAAGGGCATAAAACACTCCAGGGCAAGCCTTTCATCGTGCCTGGTGGTCGATTCAACGAGTTCTACGGTTGGGACAGCTACATGGGCTCTCTTGGGCTCATTATACATAAACGTGTCGACATCTGCAAATCCATGGTTGAGAACTTTACCTTTTGCATTCAGCATTACGGCAAAATCCTAAACGCCAATCGTTCGTACTATCTCGGACGTTCTCAACCTCCTTTTCTCACCGATATGGTTCTTCGTGTTTGGGATCAGATTCCCCACGATGAGGCCGGTCTCGACTTCATACGAAAGGGAACTTTGGCAGCCATCAAAGAGTACTTCAATGTTTGGACGGCCGAACCTCGCCTCGATCCCGTGACTGGCCTGTCGCGCTATCGTCCTGTAGGTGTTGGCGTACCTCCTGAGACCGAGTCTACTCACTTCCTGCATGTCCTCGAGCCTTATGCTAAAAAACATGGTCTTGAGTACTCAGAATTCGTCAAGCGTTACAACTCGAGGGAGATTCTCGAGCCCGAACTTGACAATTACTTTCTCCACGACAGAGCCGTCCGTGAATCTGGCCACGATACCAGCTACCGTCTGGAAGGGGTCGCCGCCGATCTTGCTACCGTCGATTTGAACTCTTGCCTTTTCAAGATCGAGTCTGACATTGCACGCATCGTCCGATTCGTTTTTGACGATAAATTGCCAGTTCCGCCAGAATTTCAGACAAAGGGTCAGATGGCTGGTCATGTTGAGAGTTCCGCTGCCTGGGACCGTCGCTGGAAGAAGCGCAGAGTTGCCATGGACAAATACATGTGGGACGAGGAGAGAGGAATGTATCTGGATTACAACACTGTCAAGAAGCAGAGGACTACATACGAATCCGCTACCACATTCTGGGCCATGTGGTCGGGCGTTGCGACTCCTCGGCAAGCTGCGCACATGGTCATCAAGGCCCTGCCGAAGTTTGAGATGTATGGCGGTCTTGTCTCGGGTACGAGGGAGTCTCGAGGTGAGGTTGGTTTGCACAGACCCAACCGTCAATGGGACTACCCCTTTGCTTGGGCACCTCATCAGATTCTTGCCTGGAATGGTATGCAACGTTATGGATACATTGAAGAAGCACAGCGTCTTGCCTATCGTTGGTGCCACATGGTCACAAACGCGTTCCAGCAGTTCAATGGTATCGTTGTCGAAAAGTACGATCTCACTCGCACTTTCGACCCGCAGCGCGTGGAGGCCGAATATGGGAACCAAGGAGCCGACTTCAAAGGAGTGCCTAAAGAAGGCTTTGGCTGGGTCAATGCATCTTACATCGTGGGCATCGACCTTCTCACTACTCATCAGAAGAAAGTGCTCGGTACCAATATCGACTGGGAGGCGTTCAGCAAGACCGTCGACTCTGACATCTACAGCGAGGAGGCGGTGGCGTCTGGAACTGGATTCCCCGAGCAAGCTGCTGCCGAGCGCGGTATTCCACAAAACTATATCGGACCGTATGGCACTGGCAGCGGCCATGTCGGACATGCTCGGGACAAGGACAGCAACTGCCATCATTGAATGGGTCCTTGGTGATGAAGAGCATGGAAGATGGTGTTACGAATGACGATTATTGATTGTATGGATGAGCGGATGAGGTGTACGATAGTGATGACGCTGGTAGACTTTGGGAACCTTTTTAATATCAATACCCTTTTTCTCTAGAATGAAAAGTGGAACTCTTCATGGTTAATCTGATTCTATTACAGTCGAAGTGCTGCTGACTTCTTATCCGCCGCTTCGGCACTATCATATGTGCAGCAAGCGAATCTTGGAATAGCGTATTGTATCAGACCTTCCACAAAGCTCAACATTTGACTGATGCTGAAGGGAGCGAACCCACAGACATTCAGTCACAGTTGAACCATATCTATATCCATATCCCAGCCTATCCAATCTCCCACCTCCTCCACCTACGACCCATAAGCCACCGGCGTCCCCCTCGCCAGTACCCAAAAATTCCTAATCGTCTCCCTACACCGCGAATCCCCCCTCAACATCTCCAACTGTTTCACAAACCGCACCTTCTCCTCCATCCTCACTGTCGCCTGCCCGGGGAACCCCGCATCATCCAGCGCTTGCATTGTCCAGACTTTCCAGCCGCTCTGGCCCTGCTCCCCAAAGGCGGATGGGTCCTTCATACTCTTGGACACGAGTTTGCGATACGGCTCGATGAGCCAATCGAGTTGCGAGCGGGATGCCAAGCCGCCGAAATTGAAGATTAAAGCGGTTGTCAGATGCAGGCCGTGCGTGTGCAGGAGGTGGGATACCAGCGGGGCGGAGCGGGATGTGCTGGGGAGGGAGAGCAGGTCTGTCCAGAAGCCTGCGGCGGCGCGTTTGGGGAGGACGTCGGGGGAGAGGAGGGCGGAGATGGTGAGGGTGAAGAGCCAGTGGAGATTTGGCTGGGGGACGGGGGAGAGGTAGGTGAGGTGCGTGGGGAGGAGGCGGGATGTGAAGTCGACGAGGGCGTGGGTTATGTCGGGGTCGAGGGCGGTGAGTTCGGAGGTGGCCTCGAGGCAGGTTGGGATCGTGACGGTGATCCAGGTGATCAGGGCGGGGAGGGAGGCGGCGAGGCGGGAGTGCTTGGAATTGTTGGAGGAGATGAAGGTCGCGGCTGTGCGGATGGCGATGTCGAGGCGAGGGACGGGCCAGCGGTGAGAGGCGCCGGTGAGGAGGCTGACTACGGCTTCTGGTGGGAAGACGAAGGGGCCTGATGTGCGTTCTTTGAAGCCGGCTTTGGTGACATCGCAGACTGCTTGGAAGAGTTCGCCGTCGAGCCCGTCGTGTTCGAGGATGATGTCGAGGATTGCTTTCGCTGTAGCCTGCACGTCATTCCATGGAGTATTGGTAAGGATTTCATCGTCAGCGTCTAGGTCAATCGCTTCATCGGGTGTTTGAGATGCTTTGGCAATAGCCAGTAGTTGACTCAATGTAGCGAGCTTGACGTTGTGCTGGATTTCAGGATGGACTGAGTGAGAGCTTAAGCCAATTCCTAATCCATTCTTCAAATCATGCATCAGCATGTTCAGCAAGTCGCCAGTATTCCTGATGCGACTTTCTTCCGATGGAGTGGCTTGTATAATAGCGGCCAGCGCACCAACAAGGTTCTCTTTCGTTATGTCATCTGCATTACCAGCGGTATACACTCTTTCGACTGCTTCAATAAACGCAGGCAGCAATGTGTGCAATAATTTCCTATTGGGATCACAAAGAGTCAAGATAGACCGCGAGGCGACATGTGTGAGTTTCGATCGCTCGAGGCATTGGAACAGCATCTGAATAGCACCAAGCATCAGATCAGGATGACGGGCCAGGAAGGCATCATGCTCTCCAATGATAGTCATAGCTTTCTTGCGTAACTTGATCGGTACTGCAAATGAAAGGTCTGTAAGCTGACTATACATCTGAGAACTGAAGAGCTGCTGTAGACACTGATCCTCAACCTCCTCGTTGCCGACCTCATAGCGCATAGTCTCGGCCAGACCACTCAGGCAGTTGAAGACTGACTCGACGATCGGCCAAGCTTCTGGTGATCCTCGCCGTGCATGACAAGACATGGCCAGATTTGTCAGTTTCTGCAGTACGACAACGCCAAAAGTGACAAACGACTCGGCAACTGCGTCCTTGATCCTGTAACGGAATGCCGAGAACTCATGATCCTGCGCAAGATTTTGAAGGTCTCCTGTGGAAGTGTCCATAGGAAGGACTCCTGCAAAGCAGAGCTCCTCGACAGCAGCCAGCCATTCTGCACCAATCAGCCGGAAGCCTCCTTCCACTTCATCTACAGTCTCTGCATAGGATGTGACGATCTCCCAGTAGTCTACAACAATACTTGACAGCGCGTGGTCATGATTGTGGAATGTCTGTGTGCGAGTGATACTGTGTACCATTGTCATGATATGATTGTAATTGCTCGGATCACGCAAAATAAGCTTTGCACTTGCATTACCAAACGAGCATACTAGTTGTCCAAAGAGAATGGCTTCGTGGTCAGGATCACTCTCTTCAAGCTTATCCAGCCACTGCTTTGCCCAAGGACCACCGAGTATCTGGCTAAATTCCAGGGATTGTTGCGGACTGAAAAATGACTCTCCTGAGGTGAAATTTTCAATCAGAAACTCGGCAATAGCCTCAAAATGCTTTTCGATCGCGAGCTGCTGCACAACGCAACTGTTCAGCTGCTGCAATTGTCCCATTTGCTCCTCTTGAATGTGTCGCTCCTGCCGTGCATACGTTATCCAAGCTTGATAGCACTTCAATGTCTCTTGTAAGCTATCTGTTGATTGTACATTGACTTGTTGAAAGCAATACTGCATCACACCGATTGCGTCAGGGAGATTCAGGGCAACGCGCTCATGGCAGTAATCAAAGTGTTGATTGCCATGTTCAACTCGAGCAGCGTCTTCTGCCAAGCTCGTTGTGAATGCAAGCACAAAATCTTTCTGCTTGTTGGATAGTGATTCAAGCAGGTCTGCTACGGGATGCGCCAAAGGATACATGCTAATCGCGGTCTCCGTGTCAAACACCTGACCATGACGGAAACAGACAATGATGTGTCTAATGCACAGTCGCCAGTCAACTTTTGCAAGCATGAAGAAGGCGACTAGCACCGAGCATAGCTTGCGCAGAACCAGTATGCTCTCCCCACGCGAGGCCAGCTGGACAGTCCAGTTCAAGAGCGTTGCTTGGAGCTGCTGCAGGTCATCTTCACTCAACGAGGCACCGTCCTGGTTGATCTTCACTAACCACGTGAGAGCCCCGAAGAAACGAACATTTTGGTCGTCGCTTTGAAGAAGAGTTTCTGCGATCTGCCATCCACGTTCGCGTTGGATAGCTTGCAGTTGAGATTGCGTCTCATTGACGACTAGCGGATCTGATGACGAGTACAGTCTTTGAACGAGTCGTTCGACTTCTGCAAGTGAGGTCATGGTCGTGCAGGAAAGAGAAGCATCAGCCAATACTTTGTGGGTCGACCAAAGATGACCTCACAAAGCATTCAATAAACATCGTTCAAAACCATTCCAGAGCAGAGGAAAGACGCAGCGTAGATTTCAAAGACGAGTTAAATCCTTCTTTTAAGTTTAAGTAGTAGTAGTCGTTGTCGTTATGTCAGAACTCATCCTGAAACTGAAACCGCGTTTCAGAAATATAAGTAGACTGGAGTTAAGGGCGTGGGACCGAGGACTCCACACTCCCCTCCTTCCTCTTTCGAGCGCATGATGCTGTACTGAACATTCCTCCATGCACAATCTCAGGCGTGCCTTTAGTTGCTTCTCCCTTTCTGCACGAAACACCTTGCGCTACTCATACACCTCGCCCTCCGTCGCTGTCCGCTGCCTGCACCTCGCACCATCATCTCGCGCCGCAGACATGGAGACTGTTAACACCTCAGACAGACTCGCCCACTTGCGGGATTTGATGAAGCAGAATAGCGTCGACATATATAGTACGGCGACAAGGAACGATGCATCCTACGAATAGTATCTGACCTCCCCCTAGTTGTACCGTCTCAGGATAGCCACCAATCGGAATACATAGCTCCAACAGACGCTCGAAGAGGTTGAGCATGCTTCCTTCTAGACATGAAGACCAATCCTAACATGTACCAGCTTTCATCTGCGGCTTCAATGGGTCTGCGGGGACAGCGGTGGTTACATTTGAAAAGGCAGCCCTAGCAACGGACGGACGGTATTTCAACCAGGCGGCAAAGCAATTGGACAGTAATTGGGAGCTTCTGAAGCAGGGCCTACAAGATGTTCCAACATGGCAAGACTGGACTGCAGATCAATCAGAAGGCGGGAAGATGGTTGGAGTGGATCCTGAACTAGTAACAGCAGGTTGGTTATGCCTCAGCAAGGACAGACACATACATTGACTCTTTTTGCAGCGGACGCACGCAAGCTTGCTGAGAAGATCAAGAGGAAGGGCGGCAAAGATCTAAAGGCAGTGACACAGAATCTAGTGGACAAAGTTTGGGCCAAGGGGAAGCCATCGAGACCGAATGAGCCTGTAATAGTGCTGGATTTGCAATATGCTGGGAAAGGTATCGGCGAGAAGGTTGAAGACGTGCGGAAAGAACTGGAAAAGAAAAAGTCATCAGGCTTTCTTGTCTGTATGTTGCACAACCTTGCGTTTCCACTGCATTTTTGGAAGCTGACGGGGATTCAGCTATGCTCGATGAAGTTGCTTGGCTTTACAATATCCGTGGTAACGAGTACGTGTCTCTGTATCAGGCGGGACCCTAGGAAAACGACTGACTGAAACAGTATTCCCTATAATCCGGTATTCTTCTCATATGCCGCTATCACCAAGGATGAGGCAATACTATACGTTGACGAGACAAAGCTTGATGACGCAGTAAGAAAGCACCTCCAGGGTGTCGTCACGATAAAACCTTACGAGGCAATCTTTGACGATGCGAACGCAATGGGCAAAGCACTAAATGCTAGTATCAAAGAGGGTGATAGTCCTGCTAGCAAAAGGAAATACCTCATGTCAAAGGAGACTTCCTGGGCACTAAGTCTGGCACTTGGAGGACAGGATATCGTCGAGGAGATGCGAAGTCCAATCGGAGATGCCAAGGCATTAAAGAATGGAACCGAGCTCAAGGGCATGCGAGAGTGCCACATCCGAGACGGTGCTGCACTCATTGAATACTTTGCATGGTTGGAAGACCAGCTTATCAATCAAAAGACAAAGCTTGATGAGGTGGAGGCTGCAGACAAGTTGGAGGAACTTCGATCGACGAAAGAGCACTTTGTCGGCTTGTCTTTCCCTACGATATCATCCACTGGTGCGAATGCAGCAGTCATCCACTACCAGCCGGAACGAGGGAATTGCTCAACGATAGATCCGACCAAGATATATCTCTGTGACTCAGGGGCGCAGTATTTGGACGGCACAACAGATACCACGAGGACGTTACATTTTGGCGAACCGACTGAGATGGAGAAGATGGCCTACACAAACGTCCTCAAGGGCAACATTGCTCTGGAGGTGGTGAAATTCCCCAAAGGCACTTCTGGATATGCATTGGACGCCTTGGCTAGACAATTTCTTTGGCAACAAGGCTTGGACTACCGACATGGTACTGGACATGGTGTCGGCTCGTTTCTGGTATGTGTGATCAACGATCAGGGCGATGACCATGCTAATGCCAATTTGCAGAACGTCCATGAAGGGCCCATTGGTATCGGCACTCGTGTACAGTATACCGATGTTCCACTAGCGCCAGGTAATGTCATATCTGATGAGCCTGGATACTATGAGGACAACGGCTTCGGCATACGCATCGAGAGTGAGTGCCCATCTATACGTGCTGGAACTACATATGCTGACACATCTACAATAGACATCATCATGGTGAAAGAAGTCGAAACGAAGTACAGATTCGGCGACAAGCCCTTCCTTGGCTTCGAACATGTCACAATGGTGCCGATGTGCCGGAAGCTGATTGATCCCACCTTGTTGACGAAAGAAGAGAAGCAGTTCATCAATGAGTATCACGAGGAGGTGCAGCGGAAGACGAAGGGCTATTTCAAGGGTGATGAGAAGACGCTGGCTTGGTTAGAGCGGGAGACGCAACCTTTGTGAGAGGAGGATCAGCATGTCGGGGACTTGATGGATTCAGCATACATTTGGCATATGGCATACACCAGCATTGGGTACTCGGGAGGCTGGGAGCATTGTCGTTGTCGGAGCTGTACGATGGTTGCGAAGTCATTAGTTCGACTCAATTCGACTAGGAACGCCCAATCTTTCCTGGCTTCTGCGAGAAGATCAGAGTCCATACTTTGATGTGCCTTTTCAAACTCTTCTTGTACGCGATGTCATACCTGCGATGTCTAGTGCTTCATCGTAAGAAATGAGTTCTTCACGTGTTCGAGGCTCGGACCTTTCCGATGATCTACTGATGCTTCCGACTGACTGTTTTCTTTTTCACCATCACCATTACCAGCTAACATATCTGTCTTCGCGCGTTAATATCAGTTCCCTTCCAAAGTGCACAGAACATATCTACACCACACCAGCCAGCACCATGCCACCCATCCGCACCGCCAGGAACCGCAAGCCCCCACCCGACGGCTTCGACGACATCGAAGACACCCTCCTCGAATTCACCAACAAGATGAAAGACGCCGAAGCCGCCTCCCACGACGGCAAGAAGCGCCACGAAACCGTCTGGCCCATTTTCCAAATCACGCATCAGCGCTCCCGCTACATCTACGATCTCTACTACGAGCGCGAAGCCATCTCGAAGCAGCTGTACGATTGGTTGCTGAAGAATGGGTATGCGGATGGGAATCTGATTGCGAAGTGGAAGAAGACGGGATATGAAGCGTTGTGCTGCCTTAGGTGTATACAGACGAAGGAGACGAACTTTAATAGCACGTGTATCTGCAGGGTGCCGAAAGCGCAGTTGAAGGAAGGGCAGGCGGTCGAGTGTGTTAGTTGTGGGTGTAGAGGGTGTGCGAGCTCGGACTGAGGAGCTGGATGCTAGGAAAAAGTCGTTGCGGTGACTTATTACTACACATTTGCAGGATCAACCGTCCGCCCAGCACGACACCACATGGTCGGTGTGCCAGGTTCATCCGCGAAGGGGAAAGACTGCAATAGCAATGAACAAGACATGGCTGGTGGTGCTTCCGGATCACGTCTGGTCAACTTTGGTCAGCATTTATATGTCGGATCAGCGAGAATCTCAAGCCACAGACATCACAATCTGGATCGTCGTCAGGTCGTGCTGTATAAAGGCATATGCTGAGGGAGGCAGGAGAGGCCCCGGGTTTCCAAGCAATACTACGAGAACGGTGGCGATGTCAGCCAGGAGACCAGTATTCTCACAGCAAACTAGCGACAGCAACGCGTCCGACAAGAGACGAGGAGATGGAGGATCATGCGGAACGGATGACGGAGTCCGAAGAGGAGTACTACTGAGATCAGAGAGGAGAAGGAGCTAGCGGCGCTCAAGAACCGACATTTTGCGCAGTGAGGATAGCAAGGACAAACAAAATGAAGAACATCCCCGCTTCGAATTCTCCTTCGCACTCATCTTACTTCCCTGCCTCCCTCGTCTCCCTCGCTCGTTCCGCCGCGCTTCAATGACCCCACGGCGGCCCTCCACTCCTCACCCCAGTCTGATACATATCCACGCTACTCCTCGAATACGCCGTGACATTCGGCCAGCCGCTCCAATCCACACTAAACAGAATATTATCCTCGCACGCACTCCCCAACCCCGTGCTATTAATCCACGCCGGCTCCCAATAATGGATTCCCTGGCCCAGTCCCCGCGGCACGTCCTGCAATACTTCGATGATGTCGCGCACCCACTCGGTTTGACCCGCTGGCGAGATGGGGACGGCGGTGTCGCTGAGGTTCAGGGTGGGTGGGGAGCTGGTCGCGGCGGTGCAGATGGCGGGCCAGTCGGTTTCGGCGACGTGCATGGGCTTGGAGTATTGAGAGGCGAGGGTGGAGAGGGTGGAGGCGAGGTTGGAGAGGGTGGCGGAGGTGCCGTAGAAGGGATAAAAAGAAAATCCAAAGACGTCCCAATCAGCAGTCTTGACGTGTCCGGTCGCTGTCAGAGCGCCAAACCATGCTTGTTGAAGGGTGACGTTCCAGCCGTCCTGGGACTCAGAATTAGTATAAAGACGGCAATAGCTCACCTCGTCTCGAGAAGATGAGGAAGAAGAAGAAGAAAAAAAAGGAAATGACATACATCGATATGAATCATAACCTGCGGCTTCGGCACTCCCGCCGCAACCGCATCGCTGACGCCCTGTCTCGCACCAGCCCACAACGTCGCCAGCTGTGTGAAATTCTGCGCCCTTGCACTTGCGGGTTGTGTGTCGACATCGACGTACTACGACCGACATCATTAGTCCAGCTCATTACGACCCTCTCCGCCCTCTCTCCCCTGCTTGTCTCAATCTCAGTCTCGAAATACAGTACTCACCCCTGTCGGCCACAACATCCCATGCCTGATCTCATTCCCCAAACTCACAATCCCGACCTTGACGCCCGCATCCCTAAATTTCTGCAACGTGCCACTGACATACGCGCGCAGCGTCTGCGTCAGCGGCTCAAGGGCTGTGGGCCACGTAGGCGGAATCGCTTGCTTCGAGGGGTCGGCCCAGTAGTTGCTGAAGTGAAAGTCGAGGTAGATGGTGTAGCCTTTGGCGGAGAGTTCCTGCGCTAGAGGGAGCGTGTAGTTGAGGCCGTAGTCGCCGGGGTATGTGCCCCAGGCATCGCCGGAGGTGGGGTCGACCCAGAGGCGGAGGCGGACGGTGTTCATGCCTAGAGAGGGGTTTAGCTGAAAGGGAGGGTGGAGGTGCACGATATGAGCAGAGGTGTGGTGATTACCTCCACTAGCCAGGATCTCGTCAGCCGGACGGGTGATGTTGCCATGTTGAGCATCTTTGAACACCACGTTGAGGGGGGCGCTGTGTCCGGGCTCGAACAGGCGAAGGGAGGAGAGGTCGTGGCCTTTGTAGAAGGTTGGAGTGTTGGAGGGGTTGTGCGGCGGCCCGGGTGGCCAGGGAGCGGCAGAGGTGAGAGTGCAGAGACACAGGAAGAGGGAGGAAGTTGGGAAATGCATGGTGAGGACAGGAAAGGACAGGGAAAGAAAGGAGTGGTAGTGGAGGTGGTCAGGGAAAAGAAGTAGTGATGAATGCGGAAGAACCTGGTATATATGGTGTAGAAGGCATCTAGCTCATCCACGCTGTCTGACTCTCACGGCAAGGTCACGAGCATAGAATATCTGGATCATATGCAGCGACATATTTAGCGGCAATGATGTGTCTCGGTGCATGTCGCATCGAGGAGCGAGATGAGGGGTGAAAGAGGGGAAGTGGAAGCGTGGAGAATGTTGCGGCCCATGTTGTGCATGATTGACACAGACACCACTGTATTACAAAACATTTATAAGAAATCTCACGGGGATCATAGCTCTGGATCGTTAGATTTGTGCTCATACTTATGACATAGTGACAATACCATTATAGGTATGAAATCGAACGCAGGACGACGACTCGTACTGTACTAGATCAGAAGTCTGAGGAGAATCCCTACGGCTTCTTTCAAATTTCTGCTCTATGACAGTAGAAGCACGATCGGGCATTGACTCGGTTCGCATGACTTGAAGAGGCCAGGAAAGATTGCTTTTCACATTGCTACACAACCTAGAAGATTGACACCCGGAAACGTCCTCATCACTACAGTGAACCTCCAAGACCCTTCCAATCTAAGTAGTCTTGAACGCCGTGCCTCCCGCCGTCAAAGCAGTCGTGTTACACATCGGCACATCCGCCGTCACCGGCACCACCAAAGCCGGCTGTCCCGCAAAGATCAAGTTCAAGTACGCTGCCAACCTGTATCCAGCCCTAGCAATTTGCATCTGCACAACCGGTGCCGCTTGCGCGTAGTACTTGCCCGTGCCCAAATCCTTGCCGGCGATGGAGGATGGACTGAAGTTCAGCGCGGCCGGGTATACAGCCGAACAAACAAGCGCATTCGCCTCCTGCTGCCAAAGGTTGGACGTGGTGCCGGACCAGCAAGTGCTCAGGTCGTAGAGCCACGCAGTGGTGTTGACGGTTGGGTAAGCCCACTGAGCCTTTGCGGCCGAGGCGGGGGCGGTCTTGGTGAAGTTGGAGAGGATGTAGGAGGCGAGGAGGGAGGCGTTGTTTGAGCCCAGAGCTGCGGGGATGCAGGACTCCCAGGCGTTGTAGACGGTGGTAGCGGTGCCGTTGAACTTTACGTGGATGGAAGTGCCGTTTTCGGCTTCGTTGTTGAGGGGGGTGCTCATGGAGGGGAAGAGGGAGATTAGGAGTTGGAGGGCTTGCTTCTTTTGGGCGGTGGTGGAGGGAGTGGGGGTGTCGGTGAGGATGGCGGTCTGTTGGAGGAAGCCGGTTAGTTGGGCTGATTGGAAACAATCATCACGGTAGATGTTACTAACCCAGTTTCCGAATGACTGAGTGGAACATCCAGTCGCCGTGCAGTCGGTGAAAGAAATATTGCAATAGGTGTTTGGCTCATCAACAGGCCCTACGACGAATGTCAGCCAAGTCGCTCCATTTTGTTCAACGCCATAGTATACAGGTACAACTTACACATATAGAAATCGTTGTAGGACCAGGAGCCGGCCTTTGAAGTAGAATAAGAAGCGCCGTACGTAGCAGCAGTTTGCAAATATGTCGCGGACGAATCCCCGAGCATCTGCTTGACGGCTTTGACTGTGGCGGCAGTCATGAAGTGTTGGGCCACAATGGCAGTCGCTTGTGAACCGATGGTGCCCCAGGCCACTGCGCTAGGCAGGGCAGACAGAGCAAGGAGACCAAGTTGAGCCAGCATCTTGGGACTAGTCTGGAATGAGTGTGTTGGATGTAAGGGAGTGGATTCCTGGGAGCAGCAACCAGCGCTGGAAAGAATGGACAGATGAAGAAGAGGTAAGTGATATGAAACGACAGAAGTGAGAGAGGGAGATACGAGGCTTTATATCAAGACTTGATGCTGAAACAAAACAGAAATGCCACTATCCCGGCGTGGAGCATACAGGACGCCATACAAGTGTGCGACAGGACGTGCTCCAATGGCGTGCATACGCTCGGCCACAGTTTCAGGTTAGCACGACGCGTTACTAGCTCTGTTACGCATCCGTGCAAGCCACAATGGGGAGATTGCCTAGTTGCCGGTACTTGGCAGACCTGCTCCGGTTCATAGCATAGTGAGTGAAAAAGAATGAAAAGTATGAACGGGAGGGACGGACATCACAAAGCCAAGTAGGCTCGTGTAATGCTTCTCTACGGCGCCCAGCAGTGCTGGTTTGGGGAGATTGAAGCATAACATTTGATGTGAGTGTTTCAGGTGATGTTCGGGAAAGCCATCTGCCCCGCAAAGCCGGCGAGTGAGTGGCCGATGCGCCCAGTGTGCTAGCTCGCTCCACCACCGCAATCTCTAAACCTAGAAAGGAGCCGGTAGAAAGCTTGGAAGCCTGGACCGTAAAGCAGCTTGTATTCTAGTCTCTTTCTGTCAAAGCATACACCACGTTCTTCCCTGTCACTTGTCACGCAGCGGCACTAGGCCAAATTGTTCTTCTGCAGTCAAGCACACAATCTGCACTAGCAAAGTAAGCTTCGCGCACGTCCGGAAGTCCGGTGCCCTTGAGCAAGGAAACAATGAAATGAACGAATTGGCCATGTTTGCAGCTTCGCGGATCTTGAGTCGGGTTTGTCTTGATTTCGAGTATTGATGCGATGCTCAACCTACTGGCACCTCCGGGCCTAAGGGCAGCTCCGGTCGTGCAGCTGCAGCCGCAGCATCTGCTCTTTCTGCTTCTGTTCCTCCGACTGCAAGTGCATCACCAGTATTATCCGTTGTTGGTCTTCTCCTGTCGAACAACCTCACCCACCACGCAGGAGGATCTAGTGGTCGATACCCGTCATACATAGGTGGGAACACGTCGTTGAAGAAGTAGTAAGCTACGAGCAAGAAGAGTTAGCCTGCTGAAGAGTTCTCGCCGACCGAATCGGCTACGATCTAAACTTACTATGTCCGACAACAATCCCACATATCTCGTCTTTCGGTATCGTGTTGTGCGTGACGAACGAAAAGAGAATCAACACCCACGGCAAGAATGGCGCACGAAAGACCACCAGTCCCAGGAAGCTCAATCGCGTATCAGGATTGCGCCGACTCCAGATGTAGACCAGCGTGCTTGATAAGCCCTGCCCAAGGAATGGGAGCGAGAAGATGGGTGACATGCAGAGTAGGAGGACTGTTGCGTACGCGAGGAGCCAGGAGTATTGTGCTGGAGATCTGCCAGCTGATTCTTCGAGAAGGCGCGAGTACCGTTGGAGGAAGAAGACGTGCAGAAGCAGGTCCATGCTGAGGGGGCCAAAGTAGAAGAATGTGGTCAAGAGGCGCCAGTACTGGACATCATGTCAGTGTCCTTCCGCTTATCCTCCAAACTCCCCGATATGGTGTACCTGATTCTTGACAAACACGGCTCGTAGACTGTAGAATAGCTGGAATGGAGTGAGAACCTTGCATTGCACAAGGAGGCTGGTCAGGACGGTTGCTGTTGTCCATGCACGAGTGCAGACGGGCATCTCGTAGAACCATTGCTCGAGCGGGAACTGGGCAAGGCCACCCTCAAGAAGTTCCGCCATTGTGTGGAATGTATCTGTGTCGTGATATGTTGATCTGTTGTTGCTGATGGTGTACAATTGTGGACACAAGATGAGTGAGGCCTCAGATGGGCATGTTTGGAGGATCAGGGCTGATTTAGGATGCTGCCAGCGTAGTGGAACTCGTTGATGAGCTGCTCAGAGGGAATAGGTCGCTGTGCTGTTGCTTCGCCCCAGGATAAATACACTGTTTGCTTCGTGTTAACAATCCAATGACGCGCGAGACATCGGCCAGTCGCCGAAAGAGGACCCTATGTATCACGTGACTGTAAAGCCGAACCTCCAATGATCTACACTTCAATGCTGTGGTGTGTCCGTCGTAGCTCGAGACAGCATATCAGCCAAC